>Ga0116197_1000031_pt1 | contig 27650 bp, 24 predicted proteins | sample ZodSprsou2mmetaG_FD_94480 | JGI IMG/M metagenome (GOLD analysis project Ga0116197, IMG submission 94480) | Hot spring sediment microbial communities from Zodletone spring, Oklahoma to study Microbial Dark Matter (Phase II) - Zodletone Spring... ...
GGAAGAAAAATTGGGATCTGCATGTGTTCACAAAATCTAGAATATAGAAAGGTGAAATTGCGAAATCTAATCCCAGAACTTCTAATGATTATTATATTCTAAATGGGGGATTATATCAAAAATGCTGAAATTATTTACTTAATTTAATATTAGGTTAAAATCGAAAGTAAGACCTAAGAAGAAAGTCAATAAATAGGTGTTCCTATTTAACACTAAAACATCCCCTTATCAAGAACTATGCTTTCCATAAAAAGATAAAGCAGTAAAATTATTTTACTTTTTCTTATAAATCTTTTGACTTTGATGAGATATTCTAGTAAATTAAATAATAAAGATTCTTCAATATTGTAACTGTATTGATCCGAACTTTTTTATTGCAATATAATGTTGCTTTAATTAATATATTTCATATAAGGTAGGCCAAAAGAGGTAAAATTATGAATGGACTTGTTATCACTGCAATATGGGTGATTACTGCTAGTTTTCTAGGTTTCTGCATTAGTGCTATATTTTCAAATAGCATTAAGCTTTCACGGCGTGTATTTCTGATCCCTTACGTTATACTCATTAGCGCATTTCTCTTTGAATTTATCAATATCAGCAAGTTCGATTTAGGAGCTCTTTTTTCTCATAACTGGCTATGGGGCGTTATCAGTGGAGTGATTATCGGATTATTACTGGTAAAAAATGTGTTTTCCCAGCCGGCTTCACGGCAATCTAAAGGATGGAATTTTGTACTTGATATTGTTTGGATAGGTTTGGTTTACGGAATTATTGATGCGTTGTTTCTTAATGTGATGCCGGTTCTTGTAGTTTGGTTATCTGCCCCTTTAATCGGAGGAGTAACTACATGGCCAGGTAAGATTGGCATTGGTGCTCTTGGTCTGGTTGCCAGTCTGTTGGTTACTCTGGCATACCACTTGGGCTATGCGGAATTCCGAAATCGACGTGTAGGTTTAGTGCTTTTCGGCAATATGCTTATTACGCTTGCCTTTATTATTAGTGTAAACCCGTTGGGAGCCGTTCTAAGCCATGCTGCCATGCACATTGTGGCAGTAATTCGAGGTCCGGAGACGACCATTCAACTACCGCCACATAGGTAGATAAGTGGATTCAAACTTCACATAAAGGCTTAAGCATGACTATTAAATTAGAGGTAGTGGTAATTAATCTGAAATTTTTTCCACTTTATATTAATTTTTAAAAAATAGAGCATTTAATTTGTAACAGGAGGCCTTTAATGAATTATTTAAAGAGTATCTATACACCCGTAAAATTCAATCCCAAAAAAGATCTGGTCATTGCCTTGTTTTCTTGGCTTTTGGTGGTTGGCTCACTTTCGATTGCTACCTACCTAATTACCTCCCAGAGAGGTCTTTTATATTTTTTATTCTATGCAGTCATTGGAGCGACAATTTTTGGTATTAGTTTGCCTGCTTATTGGACCTTAATTAAAAAAAGAGAAAGCCTCGATAAGCTGGGAATTACCAAGAAGAATCTTAAAATAAGTATCGCTGCCCAAATCTTACTCGCCATCATTCTATATTACAACAAGATTGATATTCTATTAGGTAAAGAATTTTCAGAGCTTTTTCCACTTATCACCCTGGTACTGGCCATTGGTTTTTTTGAGGCTGTTTTTTGGAGAGGTTGGATTTTGACTAACCTAGAAGACTCCTTTGGTACGATACCGGCAGTAATCTTGGGATCACTTTTATATGCAGCTTATCACATAGGTTACGGTATGGGATTTAGTGAAATGCTCTTTTTATTTTATATAGGCATTATGTTTGCAACACTATTTGTTTTAAGCAGGAATATTTTTATCCTATGGCCAATTTTTCAACCCTTCGGTCAATTAATAACCATTTCCAAAGAGGATCTTCCGCTTCCCTTGATAGCTTCAGTAGGGTTTATAGAAGTTTTAATAGTTATGTTTGTAATTATTCTTATTCTATGGAAATATTCAACCAAAAATAACATAAAATAGGATAGACTGAATATTTAATTCTCATTAATAAGAGTGATAGGATTTTAAATAGGTGTCTGTCCCTTGTATTCCTCCATTTTAAGCGCATGCCCAGCAGGTTGTTATTGGTAACCTCAGTATTTACGGGTTTAATGACAGTAATACTCATAAATACGCTGTTTGCTAATAGATTTTTCTAATTTGTAAAAATGCCTTTAAACGTTGTAGTTTTAATAGCTTTGATACTGGTTTCTTATTTTACAACAGTTGAGCTCACTAAAAAATACTTTTTTAAAAAATATGATATTTAATAAACGCATAAATGCGTGACAAGGTAAGATCCTTTGACATAATTCATAGAGCAATAATGGGTGTCTGGTCTTCACATTTTACATTCAAACCACAATACCCTAGAATTATCCTATGACCAGACCACTGAGAATCAATTTCGAGAATGCCGTCTATCCTATCATAGCCAGAAGTAATAGAAATAAGTATTATTTAAAATAATTTTTCTGTGAAGGAAAAAGGTAAAAGGTGATGTATATGGATAAAATAGAAATTTATTATTTCTCCGGAACCGGTAATTCATTACATGTAGCCCAGGAAATTCAAAAGCGTATTCCTAACACTACCCTAATGCCGATATTGAGTCTTTTAAATGAAGAAGCCATTGAATTGAAGGGAGATATTATAGGTCTTGTATTTCCGATCTACCTTAGCTCAACCCCTGTCCCTGTTAGGGAATTTATTAGGAAAATTCATTTTAAGCCCGAGCAGTTCCTTTTTACTGTAACAACCAATTGTGGTTATCCTGGGAAAGTGGAACTATACCTGGAAAGGCTGCTGGCAAAAAGAGGCAAGGAATTAGATTTTTATTATACTTTAAAAATGGCTTCCAATAGCCCCAAAGGATTGCAACCATCCTTTATGATTGCACAAAACTGGGCAAGTACCATAACAGAAAAGAACATTTTAGTCCTGGAAGAAAATGTACAAAAAAAATTAAATATAATTGTCAAAGCGATTATCAATAAAAAAAAGAATACTGATCAAGATAGCCCAAAACCCACAAATGCTTTAACAAGATTTATTAATAAATTCTTACAATTACCCTTGCAATGGTATATTGAACGTATTAATGCCAAAATAGGATTTTATTTTGATTCAACATGTACAGGTTGCGGATTATGTGAAAGTGTATGTCCATCTAAAAAAATTAAATTGAATAATGGTAAACCGCTATGGCAAGATGATGTCAGGTGTTACTACTGCTATGCCTGTTTTAACTTTTGTCCCGAACAGTCAATTCTTGTTAAAAATTATACTCGCAAGGATGGAAGATATTACTATCCGGGAATTACCGCAAGGGATATTGCTGTACAAAAAAATCCAAGAAAAGAATTCAATAGGGTTAAGCCTTGAGTTATAAGTTTTCTTCATTTATTTCATACACCATTTCTCCACCTGAGGAAAACAAAGGATTCCTAACCACAAAGAGAAGTTTATTAAAACATCTTTATCATAAGCTTAATTTTCAATTTTTCCATAAAAATATTTTGAGTGATAGTAGTTTCGAAGATCTTCTATAGCAGTATATTATTATTAAAAATACATTAAATAGCTTTTTTATATTATTAATTAAAATTAAATAGGGACACATCCCATTGTCTTAGATAATAAATATTTTACTTTTAAATTAGATAAATACAGAAGGTGTGCCAGGTCAATAATTCGGTAACCTTTAGCGGACAACCTATAGGATCTGAGGAGCTTCTTGCCTAGATGGTTGATGTTTTAGGTATTACCATAGACAGACATCCTAAGGAAAGACCTCATAAAATAGAAAATTAAACCACAGAAAAAATAGGATGTGTCCCTATTTATTATAATCGGAATTCGTAATCAGTATGGTAATATCTCTTAAGGTATAGTAGAATAAAGTGCATAGATTTGTATTTCAGATGAGTAGGGTTATTAGAAAGATAGATTAGGCGGCTAATAAATTGCCGCATGGCGCGCTGATAGGTTTGTTGAGTAGTTAGTGCAAAATATGGGGGTATAGCTCAGTTGGGAGAGCGCTGCGTTCGCATCGCAGAGGTCGGGGGTTCGAATCCCCCTATCTCCACCATTTATAAATAAAGAAACAGATAGGGGGTCGGCAGTGGCGGGTCTACAATAGGGGTCAGGTCTCAACATTTGACATAACTCATTCCAGATGCTAATATTTACCCATGTCTAGACCATTACGCATCGCCTATGAAAATGCCTTATATCATATTACCTCCCGGGGTCAACGCAGAGAGAATATCTTTTTCGATGATAAAGATAAAAATACCTTTATCCGAAAATCAGATGAAACATTCACCAAGTATGGCATTACCTGTTACGCCTATTGTCTGATGGATAATCACTATCATCTATTTATTAAGACGGCCAAACCCAATCTTTCCCAGGCCTTGCACTATCTGAATACTTCTTATGCCAATTGGTTTGGCAGTCGCTATCAAATGATTGGTTCTCTTTTTCAGGGTCGTTTTAAATCCATCCTGGTAGATGCAGATAGTTATGCACTCATCCTTTCTGCCTATATGCATTTAAACCCTATCCGAGCAGGGATAGTGAGTAAACTGGAAGACTATCCCTGGAGCAGTTATCTGGATTACCTTGGTCTGCGGAAGTCTCAGATGGTCAATCTCGATCCATCCCTGGTTTTGCATTACTTTTCTGCCGATGCTACCTTATCAACCAAAAAATATAAGGAATATCTCTGGCAGAATCAGTCCATGGAAGATCCATTAAAACAATCCTATCATAATATAGCTTTGGGAGATGATCATTTTATAAAACTCCTTAAATCACGAATTGCCAAGAAGGGACTATCCAGAGAAATTCCGGTAACACGTTCCCTGCCCTTATATTCTGCTCCAGAAATTATCGAAAAGGTATGTGACGTAACACACCTAGATCAAAATAGATTAATGAGCAAGGAAAGAGGTAATAGGTATCGATCCTTAGCCCTATATTTGATCAAAAAGTTCACTCCCCTTAAACTCACCCAGATCGGACAATTGTTTGATATGGATTATTCGGCTGTTTCCCAGGCAGTGAAAAGATTTGAAAATAAATTCAAAGAGGATAGGGATTTAGAGCGAACAAAAGAAAAGGTTATTTCTGCTTTGAAAAAAGAATGAATGTCAAATGTTGAGACCTGACCCCTTGACTCACTCTATAATCGATAAGAATGAGCGTAGGTGTTACTAAGATTTTAAATTAAGATTGAAAGAGGGTATTACTATGTCGGAAAAATTTAGAGATTTTCTTAAAAGCAATTATTGGAAAACGATTGATTTTTCAACCACAGACCAGAGCAAAGGCATCAAACCGCTACCTGCAGAAAAACCCTATAATCCTGAAGATAGGACCATAGATCTTATAAAACCGGAAGATTGGCAATCAATCCATGAAGTAAGTGTTAAGACTGCGATTACCAGAAGGAAATCGAGAAGATCTTACACCGAAGATACTATAAAACTCGAAGAACTTTCTTTTCTTCTATGGGCAACCCAAGGTCTTCGAGGAAAAAGGTCTGCAGTTAGAAATTATAGAACCGTGCCTTCGGCGGGATGCAGACATGCTCTGGAAACTTATATTGCAGTTTTCAGGATTGAGGGGATTCCCAAGGCGATTTATCGTTATCTACCGCTGAGTCATCAACTGGTAGAAGTGGTGAAATACCAAGACCTTGAGGGTTTGTTAATCCAAGCCACCCTTGATCAATCATTTGCCGGTAAAAGCGCAGTGACCTTCATTTGGACCTCCCTACCGGCACGTATGGAATGGCGATACGACAGAGCATCTTACAAATTGATAGCTCTGGATGCCGGCCATGTTTGCCAAAACCTCTACCTGGCTTGTGAAGCCATCGCTGCCGGGACTTGTGCCATTGCCAAATATGATCAAGAATTTGTCGATAAAATTCTTGGAATTGATGGTGTTGAGGAATTTACCATTTATATGGCATCTGTTGGGAAAGTTCAATAGAAGATCTAATAAATGAAATAAAGAGGTTGTATCGGCTTAATAATCCGGAAATTTTAACGGACAACCTATAAATTTTTTATCTTATAAAGATAATTTTATAAATGAAAAAGATAAAAAAATATTACGATGGGGAATTGCGAGAATTATTGAATAAAAAATAAACCTGAAGAAGTATTATAGAAAGAGTGGATAAAATATAACTAACGAAATGTCCCCCTGCCCTTCGAAGATCCAAATCCAAAATTATTTGACTTAAGATGTCAAATATTGCTATACTTCAAAACATTAAAAGGAAAACCGAGTTCACTTCTTTCTCGTTTATCCTCTAAAAGGAGGTTTTTTTAATGGAAGCCTATGAAAGTATTAAAACGAGACATTGTGTTCGTGCTTTTAAATCCAAGCCAATCACCAAAGATGTTATGCAAAGGATAGTCGATGCAGCAAGTAACAGCCCTTCCTATACAAATACCCAACCTTGGGAAATGGTTGTGGTAAGTGGCGAAAAAAGGGATGAGATTAGCCGGGAACTATTGAAACTGGCGAAAACTAAGGCTCCAAGCAGCCCCGATATTCCATTGCCAACAAGCTGGCCTTCGCAAATAGAACAACGCAGCAGGGAATACGGAGCTCGTAAGTTAAATACCCTTGGAATAGAGCGAAGTGATAGGGAAGGAAGAGAAACACTCAGATTGATGAACTTCGAATTTTACGGTGCCCCCTGTGCTGTATTTCTCTTTATGGACGGATCACTTGGGGAATGGTCTCTGTTTGATATGGGTTTATTTACTCAAAACCTGATTTTGGCTGCACATACTCTTGGTGTGGGTAGTTGTATCCAGGCTTCAGTTACCGGATATGCAGACGAAATTAAAAGATTTCTTAACATCGCAAAAGACCAAAAACTGGTAGTTTGCATATCAATGGGCTACCCTGATCAAAAGGCAAAATTGAATACTTACCGCAGCCTCAAAAAAAAGCCAGAAGAGTTTATGTATTGGCATGAGCAGCCATAAAGAAAAGTATAATATATAGTGCATACATATAACAATGTATATAATATATATAGAGTGGATTGCGACTCTAAATTGCTTATGTTTTATATCTAAACTTTTAATAATCCGTTAGCTTGTGATCATGTATTATGTTTATTGTGTGTTTAATAAAATCTTTACAATAATTAAGAGAGTGATTTTCTTTTTTTCTCAAAAGGAGGATGTTAATGAAAGTCTTATGTATCGGTGATACCATGATACCCGGAAAGAACATTGCTAAAGCAGCAAAAGAGTTGCAGGTAAAACCAAACTATATTGAAATGGATGATTGGGAAACAGATTGGAATAAATTACAGGATAGAAGATTAGTGATTGAAAAACAGGGGCCATCTGCTGAAAAAGTAGTCCCACAGATAGCAAATGCCAGTAAAGATATCGAAATATTGTTGGTTTTATTTTGTCCGGTATCGCAAGAGGCCATTGAAACTTTGCCTGAACTTAAGCTGATTGGTGCCTCCAGGGCAGGATTGGAGAATATTGATGTTGATTATGCCACAAAAAAGGGAATAGTGGTTCACAATATACAAGGTCGTAACGCTCAGGCGGTTTCCGATTATACAATTGGTTTAATTCTGGCAGAAGCGCGTAATATTGCTCGCAGTCATACTGCTGTAAAGAACGGTATCTGGCGAAAAAATTTTTTTAATTCTGACATGATACCTGAGTTACAAGGTAAGACGGTTGGTTTAATTGGTTTTGGTTTTATAGGTCAACTCGTTGCTCAAAAATTAAGTGGTTTTAGAATCAATCTTTTGGTATTCGATCCCTATGTTAATGATGATGACATCCAGAAATATCAGGCGAAGAGAGTGAGCCTGGAAGATTTATTAAAAAATTCAGATTTTATTTCCTTACATGCTCGTTTAAGTCAGGAGAACAAGGATTTGCTGGGGGAGAAGGAGCTTTCATGCATGAAAAAGTCAGCCTATCTTATCAATACGGCACGTGCCGGTCTCATTCAAGAAGATGCCCTATTTGAATCATTAAAGGGGCAAAAAATTGCCGGTGCAGCCTTAGATGTATTCTGGCAGGAGCCAATTACCAAGAATAGCCGCTGGTTAACGCTTGATAATGTTACCCTGACTTCTCACATTGCCGGAACAACAACAGAAGCCCTGACTAAGTCTCCCTTTTTACTTGTTCAAGATATCAATCGATTGTTGGAAGATAACCATCCCCGGTTTATTGTCAATCCTGAAGTTTTAGAAAAGATTGAAGTCCAGAAATGGCTGGAAAAAGTGAGGCGAGCATAGAATGTTAGCCAATTTAAATGATGTTTTAATCCCGGCCAGAGAAAGGGGCTATGCCATTGGTTCATTTAATGTGCACAATCTGGAAACCGTGCAGGCGATATTCGAGGCAGCTACTTCATTGGATCTTCCTGTTATTATTGCTTTCGGCGAAAAGGTTAGCCATATAACTGATATTCAGTTAATTGCAAAGTGTGTCCATAGTTTAGCAAATAGAACGAAAATTCCGATGGTACTGCACCTGGATCATTGTAAATCAGAGGATTTGATTATTAAGGCTATCCAGGCAGGTTTTACCTCGGTGATGTATGACGGTTCAGGTTTAAAAAGAGCGAGAATATCGAAAAAACTGCAGCAATCGTTAACATAGCCCATGCCGCTAACGTAACATTAGAAGCAGAATTGGGATATATACCTGCTGAAGATACCGGACAAGCGGTTTCTGAGCATCAATTAACCAGGCCAGAAGAAGCCAAAGAGTTTGTTGAAAAAACCGATTGCGATGCCTTAGCTATTGCTGTTGGTACGATTCATGGAAATTATATTGGGGAACCGAAGATATATCACAATCGGTTGAAAGAGATTGCTAAAGTTGTTTCCGTTCCCCTGGTCTTACACGGAGGTTCTGGAAATACTGAAAAAGACCTGGTGCTGGCAATTAAGGAAGGGATCGCTAAAATTAATATCAATACGGAGATCTCTAATGCAGCTGTAAAAGAATTGGAAAGCATATTTAAAAAAGGATTTTCAGGACATTTTTCCCTTCTATCCGAGGCTATTAAAGAACCCATGATAGGTGTAATCCAGGAAAAAATGAAATTGTTTTTGTGTGGAAAAGCGGTAAAGTATTAGAAAAAAATGGAATATGGCTTTATTTCCGATATTGATTTAAGAGGTTATAATGAATCAGCTGATTATAAGTATTGATCTGGGAACAACAGGCTGCCGTACGGTTATTTTTAATGAACTTGGAGACCCCTTATCCCATTCTTATCAAGAATATAACAGTATCTATTTATCCTCAAGATGGATTGATCATGATCCAAAAACATGGCTGGAAGCAGCTCAAAGTACAGTCAAAGAAGCAATCAGTAAATTAAAAGAAACCCATAAAAATTTCTCTGCTATTGCGGTTACTTCACAAAGAGCTACCGTGATTCCTGTTGATAAAGATGGAGATCCCATAGATAATGCTATATTATGGCAAGATAAAAGGGCAATAGAAGAAACAGAGCATCTGAAAAACATCTATGGTTCAAAAGAAATTTATACTATCACCGGTTTAAGGATTGATCCCTATTTTACTTTGCCAAAATTGTTATGGTTTAAAAAGAATAGAAGAGAAATCTATGGTAAAACCTTTAAATTTCTTACAGTCCAGGATTTCATTATTCATTACTTGACCGGTATCTTTAAGACAGATTGGACACAGGCATCAAGAACCATGCTTTTTAATATTGACCGATTTAAGTGGGAAGAAGACTTAATAAAAAGTGTCGGCATCGCATTGGATAAGTTACCGGAAGCTGTTCCTCCGGGTTCTGTTATTGGTGTTTTAAATCGTTCAGCTGCCGATAAGCTTGGTTTGCCCGAAGGTATTCCTGTGATTGCTGCCGGAGGAGACCAGCAATGTGCCGCCATTGGATTAGGGGTGGTAAAGGACGGATTGGTAGAAGCCAATACAGGAACGGGTTCTTTTGTTTTAACGAATAGCAATAAACCATTCAAAGACAAAAATCAACGTCTGATTTGCAGTGCTTCTTCCGTTGCCGGCAAGTGGGTATTAGAAGCAGGCATTTTTACTACCGGTTCAATTTATAGATGGTTTAGAGATAATTTTTGGCTTTTAGGCAGCGAAGAACAAAAAAAATTCAGAACTGATGCTTATAGTTTTATGAATTCGGAAGCAGAAAAGGAGCCTATAGGGTCAAATGGCTTATTGTTGATTCCTCATTTTGCTGCCTCAGCAGCTCCCTATTGGAATCCTGAAGCTCGGGGAATATTGTTCGGATTATCATTAGGCCATACAAGTTCTTCCATTATTCGGGCAATTCTGGAAGGAATTGCTTTTGAAATCCGGAAAAACATGGTTATTATGGAAGGTTTTGTTGGACCAATTAAAGAGGTTAGGATTAGTGGAGGATTGACTCGTTCCGAAATATTTAATCAGATCCAGGCTGATATTTACGGCAGACCAGTGGTTAAGTCTGGTTATGAAGATGCTTCTTCATTGGGAGCAGCAATTATTGCAGCAGTAAAGATTGGCTTATACAATAATATTGTGACAGCAGTTGATTCCATGACTAAATTAGATTACCTAAGTCAAAAGAACCCCATTGATATCCATACTAAAGTCTATGAAGATTTAATTATTATTCATGATGAATTATATAAGTCAATAGAAAAGTCAGGGATCTATCATAAATTGAATGAAGTGGTAAAAAGTCTATAATTCAAAAAAATTTATGAAGCAATAGTGGTACATTCTAAAGAAGTTAAAGTATTTTTTAACAAGTTGATCGGTCTTATTGAATTATTTTACCTAAAATATTACAAAAAAAATTGAAAAAATTGTGGAAACATGAAATAATTAATTAACATAATCCTCAAAAGATGATAAGCTTTCCATAATCCATAAATATAATTAGCTATAATAACAATAGAATAATACTAAAGTGGCTTTATTTTTTCTACTACACTTAGCAGTGAAACAGGACTGGAAAATCAAAAAAAGAGGAGGTGATCTATACAGTAAATACTGAACCCATATAAATTACCTTATGGGTTAAAGAAAAGATGTGTAATGTTTTGTTATCTCTCGTTACACAGTCCATTAAATTTTTAAAAATATAAGGAGGAGAATAAAAAATGTTATCACTTAGAAAACAAAAATTTTTGCTTTTTACGATGTTCATTGTTGTTTTACTGATGGTTGGATCTTTCTCTGTTGCTGCACAAGAGAAAATTGTATGGAAGTCTTCAAGTTTTGGTCCTGCATCTAATTATTCCCAGATTCACCATGATAAGGCTTGTGCAGACATTACCAAAGCAAGTGGCGGGCGTTTGGAAGTCAAGGCGTTTGTCGGTGGTTCGGTTGTTCCGGAAACAAAAGAACTTGATGCAGTTATTGATGGGGTTTTAGACCTGTGCTATACCTGTCCCATGTATAATCTGGATAAATGGTCAGCAGCTGGTTTAATCAGCTCCAGACCAGGTGGACTGCCTGGACAAATTTTAACACAATGGTTTGATTATGGTGGCGGATGGGAATTAATGAACAAGATGATGGAGGGTTCTAATGCCATGGTGCTACCTGGATTTTTATCTCCTGAACCGGGTGAAGTATTCCTCCATTCCAAAAAGAAGATAGAAACGGTAGCTGACTTGAAGGGTCTAAAAATACGTACTTCCGGTGATGGCGGTGAAATTCTGGCCAGAATGGGTGCTAATCCCATATTTTTACCTGGTGGTGAATTATACGAGGCTATGCAGAGAGGTACCATTGATGCTTTTGAATACGCAGGTTTATCAACCAATTGGAGTATGCATTTTAATGAAATTGCTAAATATGTCATTATTTCACCTGTCCGAGCTCCCAGTGATCCCCACGTCTGGTTTGTTAACAAAAAGTCCTGGGAAGCACTTCCTGATGATCTGAAAGTATTGGTGCAGAATGTGTTAGCAAGATGGTCTCAGGAACAGCAAAATTTTGAAAGCCATAATGATATGGATGCCATACAAAATTTCAGAGATGCCGGATGTGAGGTATACAATCTCCCCAAAGAAGTATCAGACGCCCTCTCAAAAGAAGCTGTAGCATTTTATAAAGAAAAAGCCGCTAAAGAGAGCCCGATATTTGGTGAGATTTTAGACTCCATGAATGCCTATGGGGAAAAGGCTGGATTATAGTAATCATTAGTGGTTAAGTTTGTTTATTTGATTTAAGAATTACGAGGAGTTAAGAAGTATGATATTTTTAAGAAAAATCCTTAAAGGCATTGATACGATGAGTAAGTACGCTGGTTTATCTGCAAGATGGCTTGCTTGGCTCCTTGTCCTGGTAGGCGCATATGAAACGATTTTAAGACATTGGTTTAATGCGCCTACCGTTTGGGCATATGATACCTTGTGTATGGCTGGTGGAGCCGTTTATATTATGGGATGGTCCTACTGTTATTTGATTGACTCCCATGTAAGAGTAGATCTTTTCTACACTCGCCTTTCCGAAAAGAATAGAGCGATAATGGATATAATCAGTTCCCTAATATTCTTTTTTCCATTAATGATAGTACTGGTATGGATTTCTAGCAAATGGGCAGTGAAAGCATGGAGAATTCATGAGACAATGATCGCTACCTATTGGTATCCTCCCGCTGCTCCCTTCAGAACGGTATTTGCTCTTGGATCATTGTTATTACTTCTTCAAGGCATAGCTAGGTTTATCCGCGATCTATATTTTGTAACAAGAGGTGAACACCTTGATTGAAATATTAAGTGAAAAAGTCATTACTGCTTTGATGTTAGGTGGGGTGCTTGTCCTGGTCATGACCGGTTTCCCTATCGCTTTTGTCATAGCTAGTGTTGCACTCATTATGGGCTTTCTTTTATTTGGGGGAGATATAACCTACCATATTTTATACAGTCGGATGTATAGCATGACACTTAGTTATCCGTTCCTGGCTGTTCCTCTTTTTACCTTTATGGGCGGTTATTCTGCAAATGACCGGAATCATTGATGAACTCTATACGGTACTATATGATAGTATGAGGGGATTCAGGGGTGGACTGGCTATTGTTACCATATTATTTGGTACGATCCTGGCGGCATGTTTAGGGGTAATTACTGCTTCTGTCTCCATGTTGACAATGATTGCACTGGCTCCCATGGTGACCAGAGGATATGATAAATCTATAGCCTCAGGTTCGGTTGTTGCCGCCGGTACGCTGGGAATACTAATTCCTCCCAGTATTATGCTGGTTGTATATGCACCACAAGCCGGTATTTCTATCGGACAGATGTTTATGGGTGCTTTTCTGCCCGGGTTATTTCTATCAGCTTGCTATTGCGCTTACGTGGGAATTCGATGTTACTTAAATCCCAAATTAGGCCCACCGGTTCCGGAAGACCAAAAGTCGATGCTGCCTTTTGGAGCAAAAATGATAAGATTATTAAAAGCTTTACTTCCTCCATTAGGCATCATTTTAGCGGTTTTGGGCACTATATTCCTGGGGATAGCTCCCCCCACTGAAGCGGCTGCCATGGGAAGTTTGGCTGCTGTTATCTTGGCGGTAGCCTACCGGAAAATGACTTGGGATGTTGCTAAACGGGCAGGGTTGGAAACACTCAGAGTGAGTGCATTAGTACTTCTGATCGCAGGAATTTGTTATGCTTATGTGGGAGTGTTTATGAGCGCAGGTTGCGGTAATGTTGTATTCGATTTAATCATGAGTGTTCCTGGTGGGAAGTGGGGTTCCTTCCTTGTAATCATGTTAATTCTTTTTGTGTTGGGGATGTTTATCGAATGGATAGGCATTGTCTTTATCATGGTTCCAATAGTATCACCCATTATAGTAGCTTTAGGATTTGATCCACTGTGGGCTGGCTTGATGATTTGCATCAATTTACAGATGGCATTTCAGACACCTCCCATGGCCATGTCAATTTTTGTTTGTAAGGGGACTGCTCCACCCGAACTTGGTGTTACAATGGAGCATATTATAAAGGGAGTTGTTCCGTTTATTATTATTATTGCCCTGAGTTTGATTGTTTTCAGTATTTTCCCACAAATTATTACATTTTTGCCAAGCCTTATGTGAGATAATAACTTTCATTTAGAAGCGAGTTGATCAATTCGGTTACATTTGGAAAATAATTATATTTTTCAAATGTAACCGAAGATAATTAGCGAATCTCACATTCTTAACTTTCAAATTTTTTAAAAATAACCTATTTAGTTAGATAATATAGATATAGTTAATAGATATTTTAGGAATTATATCTATTGCCTTAATTCGCCTATTTTCGTTTTTTTTCCAATAAGAACCATGACTAGGTAGCTATTCTTTTACCCAAAATAAATTGAATTCTGAAGTGTTATTGAAGGTGCATCAATGAAATATATCATAGCAGATGACTTAAGCGGTGCTAATGATACCGGAGTAAAATTTACCAAAAAAGGCTATAATGCAAGTGTATCAATAGTAAATAACCAACCAACCGTAGTTATCCCTGACAATATAGATGTTTTTGTGGTGGATACCGAGACCCGAGAATTAGAAAGTGAACCTGCCCGAGAAAAATTAAACAGTATACTGAAAAAACTAAGTATTGACCAAGATGATTTTGTGTATAAAAAAGTAGACTCAACACTGCGAGGTAATATTGGCGTAGAAATTGAAGAAATAATGAAGTTCTTAAAAAAAGATATTTGTATTTTTAGTCCCAGCTTCCCTTCCCATCAAAGGGTGACCATAGATAGTTATCTCATGGTTGATCAAAGACCTCTTGGTGCAAGCGAATATTCATCTAACCATTTAAAGCAAGAAGAAAATTCCTTTATCCCTGCAATCATGAAAAAACAAACTGACTTTTCGGTTGGGCAAATTCACCTATCAGATGTTGCCAAAGGACCAAAAGCTATTTTATCAAAAATAAATGAATTGTGTAAAAAGGGTAATCGAATAATAGTTATCGATTCCATCATAGAAAATCATCTAAGAGATATCTTTCGTAGTGGCTTCAAGTTTAGTGGAACAGTTTTATTTTCAGGGTCCGCAGGTTTAGCAAATCATTTTCCGAAAAATAATAATAAGCCTGAAAAGTTGAAGGTAAATATTGAAAATACTAAAGGTCCGGTCATAGTCATTGCAGGTTCAAGGAATTCTGTGGTAAGCCAACAGATAAATTATCTTAAAGATAACCTAAATCTTGCTCAAATTAAAATAGATTTAGAGCAAATTTTTTCTGATCGAGACAGGGTTTTAGAGAATTATGCCGCTAAATCGATTGAATTAATTAATGCTGATCAGGATTTACTGATATACACCGATGCCATTTACAATGAGAGACAATCTATTAATAATAAATTGATGGATAAGCATCACTTTAGTTTTAGAGAACTGGAGATTGAAATTAAAAAAATGTTTGGTCAACTTACTTCTGAAATAATAAAAAATACAAAAGCAAGAAATTTAATTCTAACCGGGGGAGATGTGGCATTAGGAGTATGCGAAGAACTGAAAATATATAGTATGAATATTTTAGATGAACTGTTACCGGGTATTCCTTTGACGACTGCAAATTACAAGAATCTTACCTTAAAAATAATCACTAAAGCAGGCGGATTTGGTAAAGAAGACACCTTGTGTATTTTGATTGATAAATTAAAAAATGATTAAGAATGGAGGAATGGTTTATTATTTATGGATAAGACCATATATTTGCTCAAATGAAAAAGCCGATTATTTGTATCACTATAGGAGATCCTGCGGGTATAGGAGCTGAAATTACCGTCAGGGCTTTAAGTAAAAAGGAGATCTATAAAAGATCAAAACCAGTAGTCATTGGGAGCAAGTCAGTTATCGATGACGCCATCAAATTTATTCCGTCCAATTTAAAGGTAAATATTATCGAAAACATGAAAGAAATAAGAGGAGAATTTGGCACAATCGATTTACTGGACTTGGATAATATAAGATTAGATGAATTTGATTACGGAAAAGTAAGTGAGAAAGCAGGAAAGGCGTCATTGGAATATATTAATCGTGGCATTGATTTAGCAATGGATGGGCAAGCAGATGCCGTGGTTACTGGTCCCATTCACAAAGAATCCATCAAAGCAGCCGGTTCACCCCATGCCGGTCATACAGAAATCTTTGCCACCCGTACAAAAGCAAAAGATTATGCTATGATGCTGGCAGATAAGCATTTAAAAGTGATTCATGTATCTACCCATGTATCATTACGAGAGGCATGTAATTTAGTGAAAAAAGATCGGGTGTTAACTGTAATTCATTTAGCAGATCAAGCTTTGAAGAGCCTGGGCGTCAAGGATCCAAAGATTGCCGTAGCAGGATTAAACCCTCATGCCGGAGAGGGAGGGCTCTTTGGTAGAGAAGAAATTGAAGAAATTATACCGGCAGTAAAGCAAGCACAGAAGACGGGTATAAGGGTAGAAGGTCCTATTCCCCCGGATACGATTTTCTCTAAAGTGATTGGGGGACAATACGATATTGCTGTGGTGATGTATCACGATCAGGGTCATATACCCATGAAAGTTACCGGATTTAAATATAATAGAAAAACCAATAAATGGTCAAGTATGAGTGGTGTTAATGTAACGATAGGATTACCAATTATTCGAACCTCTGTGGACCATGGTGTCGCTTTTGGGAAGGCTGGAGAAGGCAGAGCAAATGAAGAGAGTATGGTAGAAGCAATCCAAATGGCGATTGATTTTATTCACTAATTTTTTTCGAAAATAGAAAAATAGCACCCGATAGTTCAACCACTATTCTGGGCACTTAATGAATTTTATATTAATCTGGAAAGGACACTATAAATAATTTATAACATGAGGAATAAAACAAAATGAATCAATCTACCGGTATTGAATCTATTAAAATGAGAAAGGTAAAACAGATATTTTGTCAGGATAGTATCCCTGATATTCCCGGATATATTCACCAGGCATTTAAAAACTCTGATTTGCCAAATCGTATTAAGCCCGGGGATAAAATCGGCATAACTGTCGGCAGCAGGGGGATAACTAACCTTCAACCTATTGTTCAGCAAATCATCCATGAATTAAAAGCATTGAAAGCCAGACCGTATATTTTGGCAGCTATGGGTAGTCATGGCGGTGCAACCAGTCAGGGACAGAAAGAAATATTGGAGTCTTATGACATTACAGAAGAAAAAATGGGTGTTCCAATTTTGTCTTCAATGGATACAATCCAAATCGGAACCATAGAAAAGGAAATTCCTGTTTATTTCAGTCAGGAAGCAATGAACTTAAATGGAATCATTGCCTTAAATAGGGTAAAATTGCATACGGATTTCAAAAGCGAGATAATGGAAAGCGGTATGTCCAAAATACTGGTCATAGGCTTAGGGAAAAGGGATGGTGCCGAATCAATCCATTCTTTGGGTGTCTATGGATTAAAAAATATTATCCCGCAAGCAGCAAAGTTAATTATCGAGAAAGCGCCAATTATTCAAGGCATCGGTATTGTAGAGAATAGTTATGATGAAACAATGGAAGTTCAATTCAGTCCACCGGAGCATATTATTACCAATGACCTTCAATTACTGAGAAAATGTGCAGAAGTTTTCCCTTCTTTGCCATGCGAAAATATTGATGTATGCCTGGTACAAGAAATGGGTAAAAATATCAGTGGTACCGGATTGGATACCAATATTATCGGAAGGTTAGATATTAATGGAGAAAGCGAAGTAGGTAAGCCAAGAATAAATAAATTGGTTGTTTTTGATATTACTGAACAATCTCATGGTAATGCATTGGGTGTTGGCCTCTCGGATATCACCACCAGAAAGCTGGTCAATAAAATTAATTTTATTACTACCTATGCAAATACCATCACCAGTACTTTTCTAAATCGTGCCAAGATACCGATTACTGCAGAGACAGAAAAAGAAGCTGTGGAAATAGCACTGAAAACCTGTTGGCAGCCGAATCGAAACAAAGTAAGACTGCTAATAATGAAAAATACACTCGATCTTGAGTATCTCTATGTTTCAGAAAGCATTTGGAATGATATCAAGAATAATAAAAATATCAAATCGTGTGGAAATTGGGAACAACTATCTTTTACGGATGAGGGAGAAATGAAAATTAGAATTTGAGAAAAAAGAACACTAACAACACCAATAGGGTCTATAATTAAAAATATTCTAAATCAATCAGGACAGTCAACGATTTTTGTTCCTAATATAAAAATAGAAAGGAGGAATCAAAGAATGGCTATAAAAAAGACCCGTTTAGATTTCATAAAAATGAAAAAAGAAGGAGAACAGGTAGCCTGGGTAACTGCTTATGATTTCCCTACAGCCTTTTTTGTGGAGCAAGCCGGTATGGATATGATCTTGGTCGGTGATTCACTGGGGATGGTCGTGTTGGGCTATCAAGGTACAGTCCCGGTTACCATGGAAGATTGTATCTCTCATTGCCAGGCAGTAAGGCGAGGAGCGCCCAATACTTTTTGTATCGGAGATATGCCCTTTATGTCTTATCAAATTTCCGATGAGGAAGCAGTCAGGAATGCCGGCCGTTTCTTAAAAGAAGCGGATATGGATGCCGTAAAATTAGAAGGAGGGAGGAGAGTGTATAGCAAGATAAAAGCGATAGCTGATGCCGGAATATTAGTTATGGGACACATCGGTCTAACCCCTCAGAGTTCAGGACAGTTAGGTGGGTTTAAAGCCCAGGGTAGAGATGCAGAAAGTGCCCGGGAACTCATCAAGGATGCCTTAGCCATCCAGGAAGCGGGTGGTTACGCCCTTCTCTTAGAGGCTGTTCCTCCGGAATTAACTGTCTTTATCACTAAAAAGCTATCTATTCCAGTCTACTCTATTGGAGCAGGGGGCCCCTGTGATGGGCAGGTATTAATCTGTGGAGATATGTTAGGTTTATTCCAAACCTTTACACCCAAATTTGTAAAAAAATATGCCAATCTTGCTGAGATAGAAACTGCTGCTTTTAAAGAATATATTAAGGATGTAAAGACCGGAGCCTTTCCTACTGAGGATAATGTCTATCATATTAAAAAGGGCGAAGAAGAATCCTTTGATAAGATGCTGAAAGAGTTTGAATAAGTTTATTAGATAAGGTGGAGTCAGCTACTCAGATTTAACTTACTTTCTTTAGGCTAATCTGATGAGAGTAAAGATGTTATATGGCGGCCAATTTGATTCCATAATCTAAACTACACCAAGGAAGACAAATGAATATTATTACCATTATTTTTATTGCATTTGGTTTGGCTATGGATGCCTTCGCTGTATCCATTACCAGCGGGTTTTCCATTAAATCGTTAAAATTGAATAATGCTTTAAAGATCGGAATATTTTTTGGATTATTCCAGGCAATAATGCCGGTCATCGGGTGGCTGGCAGGGCTAAGTTTTCGAGAAGTTATATCCCATGTTGATCATTGGATAGCCTTTGGCCTTCTTACTATAATAGGCTGTAAAATGATTTATGAATCATCCCAGATGGAGGCAAAAAACGACAAAATAAATCCACTGAATGTATATTTACTCTTGACCCTGTCAATTGCCACCAGTATCGATGCATTGGCAATTGGTCTAACCCTCTCATTCTTAAAGGTGTCCATTATTTTACCGGTGATAACCATTGGGTCCATCACCTTCTTTTTGTCAGTTATCGGGGTGTACATCGGTAATAAATTTAGGCATTATTTTGAAAGAAAAATTGAAATGGTTGGTGGTTTTATCTTAATTGGTATCGGAATAAAAATATTGATTGAACACCTGACTTAAAAAGCATTATTTTTATTTTTTTTAGCGAAAAAAAGAAGGATTTTTTAACCAGATAACGTATATATAATATACAGGTGTGAAATATTTCCAAAAGGATTTTCAAGAATTATTTAAAAAAGAAAGGCAATAAAAAAATGAATAGAGAAGATCATATGCAAAACCTTAAAATTCCCTTTTTATTATTAGGATTGTCTATCATTATAGCAGCGATAATATTTGGATTCTTTTTTTACCAGAGCAGGGTAACCCGGGACTATGTTGATGTTCTCGGGGCAGCTGCCGAACGCTTTGAGTCTGATATTGTCAAATGGAATATTACTATCGAAGAAAACACCAACCTCTCGAATGTAGGGGAAGGTTACCGTATAATTCAGGATAAAAGAGATCGTTTTGTAAAGATTTTAAGCAGTCAGGGAATCCCCGAAGAGGGGATCAATATAAACCCGATTTACACCCAGAACCGTTGGGAAGATGGAAAGATTGTTGGTTATACCCTTCGACAATCGCTTTTTATCATTTCAGAAGTCATTGAAAAAATAGAAAACCTGGCACTCAATCCCAACGAGCTGCTGGAAAATAATATCTTTTTCCAATCATCATCCTTAGAATATTTTTATTCTAAAATTGATCTCTTAAAAAAGGATCTGCTGACTAAGGCCACTCAAAATGCCAGGGAACGGGCTGAAAAAATATTACAGGATAGCCCCTATCATCCGGGACGTATGATTTCAGCCAAAGCAGGTGTTTTTCAAATCATCGAACCCTATTCCACTGAAGTAGAAAGTTACGGGATGTATAATACTTCTTCCCGGAAGAAAGATATTACCGTGACCGTCCATGCTCAATTTTTAATTCAGTAAAGTTATTGGGAAAATGTAAAAAATATAGAAGATGGGGATAGAACCCTATTTTTTAGAATATTACTCCCACCAAGAATAGTAATCTATATATATTAAAATGGCTGCCTACCCCTATTAATCTCGTTCTTAAATATTTAACTTTTAACAAATAAAATTTGTTAAAAGTTAAAAGTAAATTTTCTAAAAATAAATAGGTACACCTTTTAATTTAATAGTTACCGGAGGAAATAGCCATGAAGAAAAACTTCCGGCTTGGTATGCTTATCATTTATTCTTTTTTATTGTTAATACTTACTGTCTCTTTAGGGAAGGTTGTTATTGCTTCAGAGAAGGAATTGGTAAAACCATGGGCTAAGGTTTGGGAGGGTGAAATCACTATTCTTCGTACAGGAATCCAGGATTTTAAAGATGACAATAGTGATCAAGAAAAGTCAGAAAACAATTCTATCAAGCGGTCTCTTAATGAGGAGATCTGCATAAAAATTTGTGGTATGTCCGGAGATATGTACGTTAAGGAAGTCAGTCATAATCTTCTGGATAAATGCGAAGAAGAAAGTTTTCTTCAATTTGTTGAAGAGACGTGTGATTATCCTGAGGAAGCTACTAAAGAACATAATGCTTTATATATTCAAAAACATTTCGATAAAGAAACCAAATCACCGGGGAGTTCTACCCGTTCAAAATCTATAACTTCTGAAGAAATCTATCATGGCTGGGAGATGCCTTCGGAAAGGAAGAATACTTCGGTGAAACTGAACTTTTCAGATAGTGAACATTTTACCATTGGCGTGCAAAATTCAGTCTATATAGCGTTTTCTTCAGAATCAACTACCCGCTCTTTTTCGGTTTGTAGTGGTCATACTTCCATTTTTAAAAGTACTCGTCATACGGGTACTATTGGTCAGGAAGAGAAGCATTCCTACCAAGAGACAGGAGAGGGGGACAGTAAAAACGTTATCAGTGAAACCATATTTTCCCCTGAGGAAAGAAATCGTTCTTTTGGATGGGAGGGCTCCGTCACTGGAGATTCCTTTTCTGGAAGTAAAGAAATCGATTGGATCGACATACCACCTGAATTAGGTGGTTACAGTGAAACAACTGTGGCAAAATGGAATTTTACTACCAGAGATGTTTGTTCCGAAGTAGGTGATCGCCTATTAATGGAGCTGGCTTTTTGTGAAGCCTACCTTGATAAAGACCTTCAGGATTTTGCCAGCTCCATAAAGGAGTACGAGTCACTGGTGTATGATCAAGCTTATAAAATATTAACGGGTTCACCCGCACCGCGGAGTGACGGATCATCATCAAATTCTGATAGCGATGAGATGTGGGTTAATCCAGAAACCTGCCAGATGGAAAATGAAGATGAGTTTTTGGAAAGGGTTATGCAACAATGCTTACCCTATATTATTTTTGATTCAGTAAAGGCACACGAAAATACTCACCTGCAACAGTGTGAAAAATTTAATGAGGAAATGAATGCAGGTGATCCGCATATCAAGGGATTAATGGAAGCGACTGCCTATATTAACGGTGCTTATGTACTGTTGGACTGGCTGGAAGAAAATTGTCCGAATAGGGAAATAGAAAGTTTGAAAGAGCGTTTAGAAAAACTGGAAGAAGCAAAATTTCGCCGTTATGAATGAGAAAAAAATTGAGAATTCTTTAAGAAAGAAATAATGGGTAACAAATTAATTGAGGAGGGAAAAAATGTTTAAGAGAAGAAGTCTACTGATTTTCTTTCTGTTTATCCTGGGAATTCTTCTGTTAACCGGCTGTTTTCTCACCAAAACCTTCATGGTGACCTTTGATTCTCAGGGTGGTAGTGCGGTAGAATCACAAACTGTGAAGCTCGGTGGATTAGTCACCGAACCGGCCGTACCCACGAAGACAAACTACTCTTTCGGTGGTTGGTATAAAGAATCCGGGTGCATCAATGTCTGGGACTTTGATAGTGATATAGTAATAGATGATCTCACGCTTTATGCCAGGTGGGTGAGCAGCACCTATACCGTGACCTTTGACAAAAACGATAGCGCTGCCACGGGAACAATGACAGTTCAGACGATGGCCAGCGGTACTACTGCAAAATTAATTGCATGCGCCTTTACTAAAACCGGTTGGACCTTTGCCGGCTGGGCGACAACACCAGAGGGAACTGTTACCTATGCTGATGAAGCCAGTTATACTATTGGGACTGCCAGCGTAATACTCTATGCGAAGTGGGCTCCTCCCACTACTTATTCAATCCGCGATATAGGTCCGGCAGGTGGTCTGATTTTTTATGACAAAGGAAATTATTCCGGTGATCCAAGCTGGCGGTACCTGGAGGCTGCCCCCAGTGATCAAAGTACCGGCACTGTATGGGGGTGTTATGAAACCGAAATAACAGGTGCTGACGGCTCTCTGGTGGGTACCGGAAAACAAAATACCATGGATATTTTAGCAGAATGCACCACTGATGATATCGCCGCTGACCAATGCAGAGATTGCACTTTAGGAGGTTATAATGACTGGTTTTTACCTTCAAAAGATGAATTGTATTGGATACGCGCAAACCTGAAAGATGCCGGAGTTGGTAATTTTGAATCTAACTACTATTGGAGTTCATCTGAGTTTGATGTTAGCCTTGCCTGGGACCAATCCTTCGGCACCGGAACCTACTATCTCAGCAGTAAGAATATCAACTTACGGGTTCGGGCTGTCCGTGCTTTTTAACTATTTATTCGATCAGTTGAGCAAAGAATATATAAGAGGTTGATATGGGAAGGTAAATTGGGTCAACAGATCAAAGTTTTCTCAATTTTATTAACTGTTAGGGGCAAAACCAGTCCTGCCAATAATAATAAGCCTCCGGTAAATATGAAAACGGCTGGCAGACTGAAGGCTATCATTATAAATCCACCGGAAATAGGACCTAATACATTACCCAGGTAGGTAGTACTGTTAGCAAACCCAAAAACTTTTCCCCGATGTTCGGAAGGAGTTGAAAGTCCGATAATGGTATTGGCAATAGGAATGATGGCTCCATAAAAAAGACCCAAACCAACCCTCAATAAGATTAGCTGAGTAGTATTGGTAACGAAAGCATGAGACAAAAAGAAAAGACCTGTTCCCAAAAGACTGATGGTTAAAAGGAAATTACTCGGTTTTTTTTCAATTAACCTACCTACATTTATTGAAGAAAAAGCACTCATTAAACCGGTTATAGCAAACATTAATCCGGTAAAAGTAGAAACGATTTTTGGATTTGATACAATGGTTTCCATAAAGAAAGGAAAAATAGGGCCAATAATCTGGACCGAAAACTGCACTAAAAACAGTATAAAAAACATAACAAGTAATTGCCCATTATTAAAAAGTAAGGAAACTCTTTTTTTAAAGGAGACCGTCTGTTTCTTACTGGCTGAAGGTGAAAATTTTTCTTCTACCAAGAAAAAGATTAGCCATCCGGCGAGAAAGAGCAGGAAAGCGGTAATTCGAAAAGAATTTCGGAAACCTAAAGTATCAGCCGAAACACCCCCTAATAAAGGTCCCAAAAAATTACCTAAGAAAAATCCGGTCTGTAATAATCCCAGACTAAATCCCATCTTTTTTGAAGGGGAACTTGCAGAAACCAAGGCATTACAAGCGGCAATTGTACCGGTTAGAACACCCTGCATGATACGGATAAGCAATAATTGATAGACGTTAGTTGCTAAGGCCATCAAAAATACCGAGATAGCTCCTCCGAACATGGCTCTCTCTATCATTGGCTTCCGTCCTACACGATCCGCCAGAGAGCCCCAGAAGGGTGATACGATAATCATGGCCAGTGCCGGAGCCCCCATTAGCCAGCCTGACCAACGGGCTGCCTGTTCAATATTTATAATCCCTAATTCTTTTACATAAAAAGGTAGGAAGGGTATTACAAAAGTCATACCGGTAACCACGATCATTTCAGCGAAAAATATAACATAAAGATTTTTTTTCCAAGTTTCCATTTTATTCCTTTTAAATATTAAATAGAGTCTATCTAATGCAATATATACAAAACCCTCTAAAATGTAAAAGAGCTAACCTAAATCTTAAGGTAGTCATAATAGATTGCTTGAAACCAATATTACGCTATTAAAAAAAATATTTCAAGTGATGGGAGATCAGAAGGGAAAAGAAATCAAAAAAATTTAATTGATATTTCATAAAAAAGAGGATTCTTTATCGTGTTTACAGAATAAGACTTAGACCTTATAATTAGTTGGTAAGGAAGTTTTGCTCGAACGAGGGAGAATCAATAGAGAGGTATTATGTTATAAATGAAGCAATATAAAGATATTACTTCCAAAGAGAATTCGATATTTAAGTTAATCAAAGCCTTAAGTCAAAAGAAAATTCGTGAAAGTAAAGGATTATTTCTCATGGAAGGCACAAGGCTGCTTGAGGAAGCGGTAAGTACGGGAGTAAAAATAAAATATCTGATTGTTAAAGAAACCGTAGAAAATGTGCCAAAAATTAATCAAGATTGCCAGGTTCTAAGGTTGTCCCATAATTTATTTAAAGAAATTTCAGATACCGTTAGCTCTCAAGGAATAATAGCGGTAGCCGAGCAAAAAGAAATAACATTGACTGAGTTAATACTTGGTGAAGATGCTTTGCTTGTTGTCGTAAATGGTTTGCAGGATCCCGGAAACCTTGGAACCATTATACGAACCAGTGCTGCAGCAGGTGCCACGGCAGTATTGCTAACCAAGGGTACGGTAGATTTATTCAACCCAAAAGTGATCAGGTCTACCATGGGATCACTATTTCAGCTGCCGGTTGTAAATAGCCTTGACGATGAGGAAACGATTAATTGGTTAAACCATCATTCTATAAAAATTATCGTAGCAGATCTGGATAGTGAAAAATATTACTATTCTGTCAGCCTCAAAGAATCTTTCGCTTTGGTTATTGGGAACGAAAATAGAGGACCAAGCGACCTATGGAGAAAAGCAGCGGATAAGTTGATAAAAATTCCTATTTTGGGTTCCACTGAATCCCTAAATGCAGCAGTAGCTGCTGGAATCATTCTCTATGATGCAGTTCGTCAAAGATTGTGCAAATGATAGGATATCGCCGCTTTTATTGGTTATTGTGATAGAGAAAAAAAGTTATCGGGAAGAATATATCACTTTGTTGTTTTAATTTGCCAGGCATTCATGTTAAAATAAGTAAAAATTTTGCCTTATCGATAGGTTATCCGATTATAATTTTTAGAAAGAGGGACATATGATGAAAAAACAAAATAGTTCAAGAGGTATAAAAAGATATTGGTTTTTACCCAATTTATTTCAAGCCAGGAGTATATTCTTTTTAATGATTATATTCCTACTGGGTGTTACCTTTTCGATATACGCTGACCCTGTGGATGTCAGGGAAGCAATTGTGAAGGTGTATACGGTAAATAATTCTCCGGATTATTATAATCCCTGGAGCATGCGGGGACCCCAGGGTGTTTCCGGTTCAGGATGTATTATTGAGCATAATCTTATTCTGACCAATGCGCATGTGGTGAGTGATCATACTTTCTTGCAGGTCCGGAAATATGGAGACACCGAACGTTACCAGGCGCAAGTAATTGCTGTTTCACATTTAACTGACCTGGCTCTGCTAAAAGTAGAAGACCCTACTTTTTTTGCAGGAGAGCCGGCTTTATCGTTTGGTGAATTGCCCGAAACCCAACAGGAAGTTTTAGTCTATGGATTTCCCATGGGTGGTGATATGTTAAGTATTACCAAAGGTATTATTTCCCGAATTGAGCATCAGCCTTATGTCCATAGTTCTTCCTCCTTTTTAGCCGGTCAAATTGATGCAGCGATCAATCCGGGTAATAGCGGCGGTCCGGTTTTGGTTGATGGTAAGATTGTGGGTGTGGTAATGCAGGGTATTTCTTCTTCGCAGAATATCGGGTATATGGTTCCGGTTCCGGTTATTCGTCACTTTTTTGATGATTTGCAGGATGGTAATTATGACGGCTACCCCAGTCTGGGAGTAAGTCTGCAGGATATGGAAAATCCAGGTTTAAGAAAATATTATCAAATGGAAGAAGGACAGAGTGGTGTGCTGATCAATCAGATCATCCCCGGATCTCCGGCAGACGGAAATTTACAGACCGGTGATATTTTACTTTCTATCGGAGATTATAGTATTGGAAATGATGGCACAATAGAATTCCGCACTAATGAACGGACTCAATTGACTTACGTCATTCAGCAAAAGCAGATTGGAGAGAATATCCGGATGGAAATTTTAAGAGAAGGCAAAAAAATATCCCTCGATTTAAACCTATTCCGTTCTTTAAAAAAGGATCAACTTGTTCCCATGGAAGAATATGAAACATTGCCTTCTTATTATATCTATGGCGGCTTAATTCTTTGCCCTTTAACTAAAAATTTATTGGATATCTGGGGTGCTCAGTGGTATCAATCTGCGCCTAAAGAATTAATTTATCCTTTACTTAATAGTAATATTCCAGAAAGGGAAGGCCAACAAGTGGTGGTTTTACTGAAAGCCCTGGCCGCTAAGGTGAATCAAGGCTATCAAAACGTGAATAGCTGGGTGGTAGATAAAGTTAATGGGGAAAAAATATGGAATTTAAGGGAACTAATAGAAAAAGTTGAAAACAGCCTGGATCCTTATATTGTATTAGAAGATAAATGGGGTCAACAGATCGTGGTAGACCGGGTAGAGGCAGAGAATACAGAGCAAGAGATTCTGCAAACCTATCGGATTCCTTTTGATCGTTCGGAAGATTTAAGAAAATAAAAAATACTTTCTGTGATAAAATTACGCTCGGGATAGAACTCTATTATATATAGAATATAAGAATAGTTAAAGAGGAACTCTTTTCTAATCCAAATATGAGCCTGAAAGCAAGAGTCATGCTGCTACTATTTTATCAAATAATCTATCTCTGGCAAGCTGTACTTTTTGAGCC
>Ga0116197_1000035_pt1 | contig 26142 bp, 21 predicted proteins | sample ZodSprsou2mmetaG_FD_94480 | JGI IMG/M metagenome (GOLD analysis project Ga0116197, IMG submission 94480) | Hot spring sediment microbial communities from Zodletone spring, Oklahoma to study Microbial Dark Matter (Phase II) - Zodletone Spring... ...
ACTTAAGGCACCTGTGCCACTACCGGAGCCATCAAGATCGATGAGGGCATCAGTTCCAGGGCAGACCTCTTCTTCTTGGTCTTCTCCTGCGTCAGCGGTAACACCAGCAGATTCGGTAATGGTGACTACCATTGTATCGGTTGTACTGCTACATTGATCGGTTACCTGTAAGGTTACTGCATGGGTTCCTTCTCCAAAAGCAACATCCTGTGGATCTTGTGCGGTAGAATCATCAAACTGGCCATCATTGTCTAAATCCCAGGCATAACTTAAGGCACCTGTGCCACTACCGGAGCCAGTAAAATCTACGTCTTTGGTAGTTCCCGGACATACCTCATAGGATTGATCTGGTCCTGCATTAGCAGTAGGTGCTGGTAATTCGGTAATGGTGACTACCATTGTATCAGTCGAACTTCCGCAATCATCTGTAACAGTTAGTACAACATTATATACGCCACCAGCAAAAGGAATATTCTGTGGATTTTGGGTTGTGGAATCAATAGTTGATCCACCATTACCAAAGTTCCATGAATAACTGATAGTGCCTTTCCCTGAACCAGAACCAGTTAAATTTACGTTTTTAGTTCCACCTAAACATACCTCAAAAGATTGATCCGGTCCGGCATTAGCAGTAGGTGGAGGTACTCCCAAACAAGGGTTATCCGGTGGGTTAAATACACATATTACCTCCCCGCCAGTCCATCCTGGATTATCTCCAAGAACTTCCATTAATACTAAATTTCCTTGGTCAAGAACATTATCATCTGAAGTAACATCTCCGCATTTTTCTAATACTTCACACACTGCCTGGATAAATGGTTTAAATTTTGCAGAACCTTGGATATCTTCCAAGATAATATATTCACTGCTTATTCCTAAATTTACCAAAGCATCTACTATTAAACCAAGAGCGGTAGATTCACAATCAGTAATTCCCGCATCATAATCTTCACCCTCAATAACTTTTTTAACTAAATCTTTAACTAGTGCTTTTCCTCCATCATCCGGACATATAGCGGTAATTACGTAGTTTTCACCAACTGAAAGATTGCTAAAAGTGTATTCACCTTTTGCATTAGTAGTTGTTGAAGCAATTTCTTCTCCCTCGTAAGTAAGAATTACTGCAATATTTTTCTGAAGAAACCAATTTTTCGCACATTGAAGACACCAATCAGAAGGGGCAGTATCCTCACTTATTACAGTTGATGAAGTAGAACAGCACGGTGCTGCTATTATACCGGTAATAGTTGTGGTTCCAGGGGTATATCCAGGGCTTTCATCGGGAACAGTTCCCATGCATCCATTAAATAAGATTAACAATGCGGAAATTAAAAGTAACGGTAAAATGGTTTTAAAACTTAATTTCATTTAAATCGCCTCCTGCGAAAAAATTTTACTTTTAGGCGGTCTGGCGATTATGGCACTTTTATAAGTGCTTTAAACCCATGACTTTGCGTCCCATCCTTTCGGGTGGTTTGCCTTTTTCATTTACTTAAAAAATACTTTAACTCACGTATTTCCTCAATTTAAACGAAAAAAAGCCGGCAGTCGAGCAGTCTTAGTACTAATTAATTAACTTAGTACTTTAGACCCGGGACTTTGCGTCCTACCCTTTCGGATAGTTTACCTTTCTCAACTTTTTAAAAAATTTCTTATCCAGGTCACCTCCCTGTAATACATAATCATAAACCTTTTATTAATTAGGTAATTTATTATCTCTTCTTTTTTATTATATTATATTCCCCAAATTAGACAAGTTTAGACATTAGTCGGTCAATTTTTTTAATTTTTTCTAAAGTAGGTATATAGTTGTCCTAATTTCTTAGTTAAATTAAATACAATTACACTACACCGACTTTATATTAACACTATTAATTTGAAATTGTCAAGAAAATATATAAAAAAAATAGAAAATTAAAAGTTACTAATATGAAAATATTATTTGCCAATACTCTTAATTAGTAAGATTAATTTCAATACTGTTGGATTGATAGTAATTTTATTTCCTAATATATCTTGGTTGGTAATTCTCTTTCCATAATATAATTTATTTGCCTCACTATCCTCTTCAATCATTGAACCCTGAAAAGAAGCACCGATGTAAGCCCCCTTGCTTATAGAATAAGAATATATAGATGCTTTAAATTTATAATCTGTATCTGCTGAAAGAGACCTCCCTAATGGACCTGCAGCAATACTGGCCGTACCACCCAGAGTAATATTATCTTCCATAAATCCTTCCATTCCCCGTTCGTTGGAAATCACTAAAACCAGGGAAATTGATTGAATACCGATCTGGGGGCCAATACTTATGCTTTTAATCTTGACAAAAGCAGGACCATACCATATTCCTATCCTGCTGTCTTTTCTAAATATCATACCTTTTCCATACTGTCCACCGATTCCCCATCCCATTTTAATAATTGAAGGAAAAATAGCTATGCCTTTTGCTTCTTTCAAAAGAGCTCCAAAGGCTCCACTATCCTCTGATATTGACATTTCTTCCAATACTTCGATCGATTTGTTAATTATTTCTGATGCCGTTATCTCTTCAGAAGCCGTATAGCCTGTACAGGATAATACTAAAAATATCCAGAACATAAAAATAAAATAGATTAGGGTTCTATTTTCCACTTTTTATTTTCCCCTCATAGTTTATAGCCAGAATATCTTTGATAAAATTTTTCTTCTCTTTGTTTTTGGATTTTTTTATCTCGATTACTTCGCGATAAAGATTTAACATTCTTTCAGAAATTGTATCAATACTATATTTTTCAGATGTCTTTAATGCTCCCTCAGAGAGCTTTTCTCTTAATTCTGGCTCTCGGATTATTTTTTCCAAAGCATCAGCAAATTTAATAGTATCGTTATCGACCAATAGTCCATCTAATCCATTTGTTAATATATCTATTGCTCCTGGAGCTTTAACCGCTAAGACAGGGACTCCGGAAGCCAAGGCTTCTATGGTTACTATTCCAAAAGTTTCTGTCGTTGAAGTGATAGTAAATACATAAGCCATTTTATAATAGTGCTGAATTTCCTCATAACTTACTGTGCCGGCAAATATTACATCCTTTTCTAATTTCAAAGTTCGAGTAAGTTGTTTTAGTTCATCCATGTCTGGTCCACTGCCTACAATTAATAATTTTTCTTTGCCCATGCCCCTTTTCTTAATAATTGCTAATGCTTGTATAATCTTATCAATACTCTTTTCTGAAGCTACCCTGCCCACAAAGAGAATTATTTTATCTTCTTCTTTCAGGTGGTATTTTCTTTTAATTTCCCTTCTTTTCAGTTCATCATCTTCCCTGAAGGAAACTAAATGGATTGCGTTGGGAATAACCTCAATTCTGTTTTTAATTCCATAACCTTCTATTAATTCCTTCATTGAGGCAGAAGGCGTAGTAATACAATCAGTTTTATATGCTAAATTCGAAATTATCATCTTGATTGCTTCTTGAGTCAGTCTTTCTGGTATGGGGTAAATATAATAAGCATATTGTTCATATTGAGTGTGAATAGTCAAGATTTTGGGAATACCTAATTTTTTGCCATACATTATGGCTGCAGAGCTAAGTAAAAAGGGATGATGTATATGGACGATTTCAGGATTAAATTCGGTGATAACTTTTTTCACTTTAAAGGATAATGGTATGGGGAGAGGATAATTTACTTTGCTAATTAAATTCACCGACCTGTATCTAAATACATTCTTCTCTTGCTCAATATAGCCTTCCACCTTGGGAGCGAAGATATAAACCTCATGCCCTTTTCTTTCGTACGACTCTTTTAATGAAGATACGCTGGTGACAACTCCGTTAACCAGTGGCTTATAACAATTGGTAAAAAAAGCAATCCTCATTTTGTTTTCTCCCTAATTCAAAATTATACTATTCTTTTATAGGGGTGGCAAATTCATTTACCCCTCGTTTTTAGAAAAATAGGCTTATCTACTCTTCAAAAGACTATCAATTAGTCACTATAGGTTATTCCAGTTGTTTTTCTGCTTGTTTTAACCAATATTCTGCTTTTGTATTTTCCGGTTCTAAGCGCAAAACTTCTTTCCAATTATTCATCGCTTCCGTATAATTACCCCGTTCATAATAAATTCTTCCCAACCAATAATAAGCTAAAGAAAAATTAGGGTTGAACCGGACTGCCTGACGGTATTCATAAGTTGCTTCTTCAAATAATCCTTTCTCATAAAGGTTATATCCTGCTTCATAATGAGAATAGGCTTCTTTTCCGAATCTTATAGAATTTTCTACTTTAGCACAAAAATATTGAGCCTTAGGATAATTACGATCGATCTCCAATACTTTTTGCCAGGAAGAAAGAGAATCATTCAATTTACCAATTTCATAGAATACACGACCTAACCAGTAGTGTGCTTCGGTCATTTCTGGGTCAATCTCAATTGCGCTTTGCAAATATAGGATGCAACCGCCATAATCTTCCCTTTGATAATCCGCATATCCTAACCGATAATATGCAAAAGCTAATCTCATTTTAGCTTCCTGAGAAATTACTTCCTTTCTTTGAATAAGTTCAATATATCTCTCCCACTCTCTTGCTTCCCGGTAATACCAATTAGTATATTGATAAATTTGAGCAAGGCGATAATGAGCCTCTATAAATTTAGGATCAGCTTCAATAGCTTTCTCACCATAATCAATCGCTTCAGCCCACAACTCTTTATTAGGGTAATTAATTCCTTGATAGGTCTTAATTGCATCTTCCATCTTATTTATCGCCATTTTTAGGTAATCGGATGCCTCCTGTGAAAGAGTATCCCAGACAACTTCTCCCTGACCCGCTGCCAAACTAAGGCTTACGGTTATTAATAATCCATAAATAATTAACCCTACTATCAAATACTTTTTTAGATATCTTTCTCTCATTTTAGAACCCTCCTTTTAATCTTTATTCTGAATTCTAAGGATGTTTATATTATAACATAATTCTCTATTTTTTATAAATATCCTTCTATATTTCCGGAGCTGCATCTCATTCTTGAATCAAATCCCCTAAAGAGAATAAAAAACCGAGAATTAAATTAAAACAGGTTATACTACCTGTCATACTGAGAAAGAGCAGATTAAGAAATAAGGATAGCTCTATTATCAAGGAATAATTGGAAAGGAAAAATAATCATATCTGATTATTTAGGTAAAATAAATCAATGGAAATTATTGATAGAAATATAAGTATTAATTTTTTCTAATTATTTAAGAAAATAGATGGCAGGCTATATAATGATTATTTTCAAAACATTTTAGTGCCGGCTCTTCTTCCCTACATATAGTTTTTACATAAGAGCATCTGGTATGGAATCGGCATCCTGAAGGAGGATTTACCGGGCTGGGAACATCACCCATTAAAATTTGACCTTTTTTTCTAAATTTAGGATCGGGGATGGGTATGGCGGAAAGCAAAGCCTGGGTATAGGGGTGCTTAGGGTTATTAAATAATTCTCTTTTTGGGGCAGTTTCTACTATCTTACCTAAATACATGACTGCCACTCTATCACAGATGTGTTTTATTACACTTAAATCATGAGCTACAAATAAAATGGTCAATCCAAATTCTTTCTGTAAATCCTGTAATAAATTAATAATTTGAGCTTGAATGGAAACATCCAAATCAGAAACGCATTCATCAGCAACTATAAATTCCGGACCAGTTGCTAAAGCTCTGGCAATTCCTATTCTCTGCCTTTGGCCGCCGCTAAATTCATGAGGGTATCTGTTTACCTGGTCTGGAAGAAGACCAACCTTTTCCATAATCTCAATGACCCTCTCTTCTCGTTCTTTTTTAGAACCAATCTTATGTACTTCCATTGGTTCATTAATAGTTGCTCCTATAGTCATTCTGGGATCGAGGGAACCAAAGGGGTCCTGATAGATAATCATCATCTTCCTTCTAATCATGATCATCTCTTTTTTTCTTAAATGAGTTATTTCCTGACCATTAAAATAGATCTTGCCTTCTGTTGGGTCTAATATTCTCAGTATGGTTTTCCCACAGGTCGTTTTTCCGCATCCTGATTCTCCCACCAGGCCAAGAACTTCTTTCTTCCCCACATAAAAACTTACATCATCTACCGCCCTAACTGCCTTTTTCTTACCTAAAGGTGATTTACCTATCCAGAACCATTTTTTTAGATGTTTAACTTCTACCGATTTTTCCATTCTACTTATTTGCTCCTTATCTTCCCCTTGATTAAATGACATTTTACTAGATGAGAATTTTCTATCTCTATCAGTTCTGGCATCTCTTCAACACATCTTTTAAAACTGAAATCACATCTGGGGTGAAATGGACATCCGGTAGGCAAATCAAGGAGATTAGGAACTATGCCCGGAATAGCATTGAGATGTTCTACATCAATATTCATTCGGGGTATTGATTTGCTTAAGCCTTTGGTGTAAGGATGAAGCGGGTTGTTAAAAAGTGTATATATATCTGTATATTCTACAATATACCCGGCATACATTACTGCTACATTATCACACATTTCCGCAATGACTCCCAGATCATGTGTTATTAACATCACCGATGCTCCAAATTCGCCTTTTAATTCATTAATTAATCTTAAAATCTGAGCTTGAATGGTAACATCAAGGGCAGTAGTCGGTTCATCAGCAATAAGCAAAGTGGGATTACATGATAGAGCCATGGCAATCATCACTCTCTGTCTCATCCCCCCGGATAACTCATGAGGGTAATTATCTATTCTCTTCTCTACATCCGGTATTCCTACAATTTTTAATATCTCTATGGCTTTTTTTCTGGCCTCTTTTTTATTTAACCCCTGATGTAATTGAATGACTTCTCCAATTTCATATCCAATGGTAAATACCGGGTCCAATGAAGTCATGGGCTCTTGGAAGATCATCGATATTTTCTTCCCCCTTATTTTTCTAATTTCTTTATCCTCTAATTTCAAGAGGTCTCTGCCCTCAAAGTGTATTTCTCCACCTACAATCCTTCCCGGAGGATGAGGAATCAATCTCATAATCGACAAGGCAGTAACACTCTTGCCACTTCCGGATTCTCCTACAAGTCCTAAAGTTTCCCCTTGATTAATTTTAAAACTGACGCCATCTACAGCCTTTACTATTCCCTCATGGGTAAAAAAATGAGTTTTTAAATTTTTTATGTCCAGTAATGTTTTCATACCTTGTCTCTCTTTATCCTAATGGAACAGAGAACCATCCCCTGTTCCAGCATTAAGTTTTAAGCCGGGGGTCTAAAATATCTCTTAAGCCGTCTCCTAATAGGTTGAGACCTATAACCGAAAATAATATCGCTAGTCCGGGAAATGTTGCTGCCCACCATGCGCCACTTACAATATAGGAATAGCTTTTAGAGAGCATGGCACCCCATTCCGGAGTGGGAGGTTGAGCTCCTAACCCTAAAAAACCAAGCGCTGCACAGTCTAAAATGGCAGAGGCTAACATCAAGGTGCCGTATACAATGACCGGTGCCATACTATTGGGTAGAACATGGCGAAAAATAATTCTTGCATCGCTCGACCCGATTGCTTTTTGGACTTCAATATATTCCATCTCTTTAATGTAGAGTACCGAACTTCTGATAATCCTGGCCATCTGGGGGGTATAAACTATGCCTATTGCTATCATGGCTTTATCCAATCCCTGACCCAGAACGGTTACAATGACAATAGCCAGTAACAATGCTGGAAAGGCAAACATAATATCAACTATTCTCATAATAAGTGCATCCACCCAACCGCCATAATAACCAGACAAAGTTCCAAAAGTGATTCCTAAAATCATAGCAATACCCACTGCTACAAAACCAGCAGTTAAACTGACTCTTGCTCCATAAAGAATTCGACTTAAGATACATCTTCCCAGGGCATCAGCCCCCAAGGGCATACCTTCCACTGCATCTTCGCTCCAGAATCCCGGTTTTAAGGCCTTGAAAAGTTCCGGAGGAGAAGGAGTAGGGTTATTGGGAGCAATATAATTAGCTAATAAGGCACATAAAATCAGTATGACAACAATTGCTAAGCCAAAGACCGCTGATTTATTATATTTAAGCCTTCTTACTAATTCATGGGTTTTGGTCTCTCTTGTTCTTTTCATTTTTTTACCTATCCGTAATGAATTCTTGGGTCGATATAAACATAAACAATATCAGTTATCAGATTCACAATGACAAACATGGAAGCAAAAAATAATACACATCCCTGAACTACAGGATAATCTCTCATAGTTACTCCGTTTATCACATATCTGCCTATTCCCGGCCAGGAAAAGACTGTTTCTGTCAAGATAGCTCCGGCAAGTAGTAAACCAAAATTCAATCCAATTACGGTAATTACCGGAATCATAGCATTTCTTACCGCATGTTTATAGATGACCATTCTCTCTGATAATCCTTTTGCTCTTTCAGTTCTTATAAAATCCTGTCTTAATATTTCTAACATGCTCGATCTGGTTACCCGGGCAATGGTAGCCATTGGGATAGTAGATAGAGCAATGGAAGGTAAAATTAAATAACGAAGGGAACTTGTGAAAGCTGCGAAATTACCGGTAATGAGGCTATCCAGCAGATAAAAGCCGGTAATTCTTTGGAAAGAAATCATCATACTTATGCGCCCACTGATAGGAAACCATCTCAGCCAAACACCAAAAATCATCATTAACATAATTCCTAACCAGAAAACGGGCATTGATACGCCAAAAAGGGCAAGCCCCATAAAACCGTAATCAAAAATCGAATACTGCCTCGAAGCAGAGATAATTCCGGCAATACAACCTACAATGACAGCAAAAAACATGGATAACATTGTCAGTTCGATAGTATTAGGAAATCTTTCCAATATTTCTTTGGCTACGAATTCATTAGACACGATAGAACGTCCCAAATCTCCATGTAAAACCTGTTTTAGCCAGATCCAATATTGAATCGTTAGAGGCTTGTCTAATCCATATTTTTCTCTGATGGCATTAATCATCTGAGGAGACGCATGTTCTCCGGCTATCGTAACTGCCGGGTCACCAGGAGCTAAGCGAATTAAAGTAAAGGCGAGAATAGATACGCCTAATAATACCGGAATCAACATGAATAATCTTTTGGTAATATACCACTTCATATACTCATTCCTATCTTTTTTTCATTATGCTTATACTATTATACTTTTTAACTATTAAAATGCAATAAGATAAAAAAAGTGCCCTTGTAGGCACATTTTCATTTCATTTGGGGAAGGGGTAACTCAGTCACCCCTTCCCATTTAGGAAAATGCAAACTAAGAGAGTTTTGTCTATTCTATCCAAACCGGGTAGAAGAATTTTCTGGAAGTTGGATTAAGAACATAACCTTTTATATTTGTTCTAAAGACTACATTCTGAGTTGAATGAGCCAGATACACCCAACCGGCATCTTCATGAATCATTTCTTGAGCTTTCTTATAGTAGGCTGCCCTCTTCTCCGCATCATAGGTAGCTAAAGCTGCAGAAAGCAATTCCTGGTTAGTATTATTCGTATAGAAGGCATAATTTCCAGCTGCGCCAATAGAACAAGTATTGGCTCCGTATAATACGTTCATAAAATTATCCGGGTCTCCGTTATCACCAGTCCATCCCAATAAACACATCTGGTGATTCCCAGCTTCAGTCTCCTGGAGATAAGTTCCCCAATCAACCTGATAGAATTTTACAGTAATGCCCACTGCAGCCAAATAACTTTGAATTGCTTCACCAATCTTAGGAGGATCGAACATATAGGGTCGGGATACTGGCATGACATACAAAGTAACCTCAAAACCATCCGGGTAGCCGGCTTCGGCTAACAATTGTTTAGCTCTCGCAGGATCATAAGGATAATCTTCTATTGCATCGTTATAACCCAGCATAAAGGGAGGCATTCCATTGGTAGCTTTAATGGCTGTCCCCATGTAAATATTGTCCACTATCGATTGTTTATCAATAGCCATATTAATTGCCTGTCTTACTTTTTTATTGGTAAGAGGTTCAAAATATCCCGGAGTTTTAACTAAAGGCTCTGAATCAAGATCACGAACACCATTTTTATTTTCATCGATATATCCATATCCGGTATTCATAGCCATATAACCAATATTCATTCCCGGTGCGCTCATTAATACTAAATCTTTATTGGTTTTTATCCTCTCAAAGTCAGCTGGGTTGGGATATTCTATTCCTTGAACTTCTCCCACTTCCAAAGCCATAAGCCTGGCTGAAGGATCAGGAATAACTTTGAAGATTAATTTATCCAGCTTGGCTCTTTCCCGCCAATAATTTTCGTTTGCTTCCAGGGTAATATGGTCGTCCTTTACCCATTCGACAAATTTAAAAGGACCGGTTCCGCAGGGATTTTTAAAGGCATCTTCCTTATATTTTTCGGCATTGGTTGGGCTTACAATATTAACCGTGAACATAGCGAGACTGGTCATAATAGAGGCATTCGGTCTTTTTAAGATTAACTTTACAGTATAGTCATCTATCTTCTCCATCCTATCTACATCACCGAACATATACCCCCAATAAGCCCACTCACCATATTGATTATAAGGATGGGTAGTATCGTACTGGCGGGCAAAAGAAAAGACTACTGCATCAGCATTAAAGTCTGTACCATCATGGAATTTAACCCCTTCTCTTAAGTGGAAAACAATCTCTGTTCCATCTTCAGATGCTTCCCAGGAAGTAGCTAAACATGGTTTTATTAACACTGAACCTGCCTCATACTCCACCAATCCCTCAAAAATGTTATCCATTCTCTGGATAGATTCTCCATCGGTTACATCACCGGGATCTAATCTGGAAGCATCACCACTACTGCCAAATACCAGGGTACCTGATGCAGAAGTGGTTCCAACTACACAAACTACTAATCCTATTGCTAATAATAGAACCATAAACAATTTAATTTTCATATTTATTCTCCTTTATAATACTTTTTTAATTACAGCAATCAACTAATTTTTTAAATAATTTCCCTCCTTTCTTTCTTCTCCCTATCATATCATTGTTACAAATTTCAATTTTAATTGCAATTATATTAGTAACAAAAAAGTAAGGTATTAATTTAAATACGAAAGAGGATTAATGGGTTTACCGTTTAATCTTACTTCAAAATGTAGGTGAGACCCTGTCGCATTTCCCGTACTTCCCACCTTAGCAATGACAACACCTTTTTTGATGCTCTGACCTGTCTTCACAAAATTAATCGAGTTATGACCATATACAGTAGAATATCCTCCATCATGACTTAAAATAATTACATTTCCATATCCTCTCATATAACCTGCATAACTTACCCTACCATTCTCGGCAGCTACTATATTATTTCCGGTAGGACCACTAATATCAATACCTGCATGAAAATCCTTCCTTCCCTTTAAAACTCTCATTCCATAGGGAGACGTAATTCTTCCTCTTACCGGCCAGATAAAATTCCGCGTACTAAGCTTTACACCTGGTATATTAGGAATTCTTAATTGTTGTCCTACAGAAATTTTAGAAGCATCGTTAATACTATTGGCAGATATAATGGCTTCTAACTTTACGTTATATTCATGTGAAATACTCCAGAGACTTTCTCCTTTTTTCACATAATAAATTATTTCCTCTGCTTCAGTGTCCTGGGTATGTTCTTCTAATCTGGCGATATTCATATTAGTTATTGGTAGTTTTAATTTTTGACCTATAGATAGTTGTGATATTTCTTTTAAATTATTAGTAGAGATAATGGTATTCATATTGACATCATATCTCTGGGAAATGCTCCATAAGGTGTCCCCTTTTGCTATCGTATAAGTAATAACGGTTGGTTCCTGTTTCTGGTCGAAATCAGAGATTCCTCCTCCTACTCCGGGAATCTCTAATTTTTGGCCAAGTGATAAGAGATCTTTATCTTTGAGATTATTTACATCAGTAATCAATTCAACCGAAACTCCATATTTCCGGGCGATGTTCCAGAGACTGTCACCCGCTTTAACTTCATAAACAATCGATTCTGAATTTTCGGGTTGACTGATATTATTATTTGGGATAGTATTCTTTTCATCAATAACTTTATGTTCAACTATATCTGTTTCAGTAACAGCATCTTCATGAGAAGGTATTTTAATTATCTCTCCTATAGAAATAAATTCTGAATTGGCCAGATTATTGGTAGCAAGGATTGAATCCACCGAAAGTTTATATTTTCGGGCGATTGACCATAAATTATCTCCTTTTTTTGCGATATATGTAGTATAATCATCGACCGGGAGATTGTTTCGAGGAATCTTAATGATTTGACCGATGGATAAACTATCTTTATCCTCAATATTATTAATAGATAAGATCGGTTCCAAGGATGTTTTGTATTGTTGGGTAATGCTCCATAGAGTATCACCCTTAGTAATTTTATAGGCAATAAATTCATCATTATTATCAGCAAAAGAGTAAAAAGAAATAGAGAAGATAAAAAATAAAAGCAGAATGAAAAAAATAACGGAATTTTTCTGGTTAGAATTATGTTTTTGAGCTACATACATCCTCTGCCCTCCTGTGTTCAAGAAATTAATAAATAGAATGAAGAAAAAAATAAACCATTTCGCAAAACACCAGATTCTTCCAATTTCAAAATTTGGAATTTTATGGTTTCTTGCTCGTTTATACTTGAATAAGAGCATTTGTTTGCAGATATTTCGCTACTTATTTTGCAGCACAATACTCTTCCACTTGGTAAAACCGCCTTAATTTGTGCAATTTCTTACTATAATATTATTGTTTTTTGTTAAATTTGTCAATTTTTTCTCTATTTTGTTTTCTGTTATCAGTATAGTACACTGTATTACTCTATGTTTATATCAATTTCTGATTTTCTTCGGGCAAAATAAATATTACTATCAACTAAAATAATTGATAGATTGGCAAATTGACCAATTAATTTTTTCACCTTCCATTTTTCCCCTTTTCTTTATGCAATATATCTCCTATCTCCCGGGCAACGCGATAAGGTTTAGTTAAAATTCTGATGGGTATAGACTTTAGAAAATGAGATAGATCTTTTTTTACCTCTTCAGTTATTCGTTGAGGTTTAGTTAGCACCCTTTCTATAAAATCAGTAGTGTAAGTTTCTAATAATTTTTCTCGGTTAATTCTGATTTCATTTCCGCAAATAATACACTTAATATCTTCTAAATATTCACCTTTATAAGTAATGGTATGATTGGTTTCCTTGTTGCAGTGAAGGCAAAAGAGTTGAGCTTTTACTTGACGTGTCATTTTTTCTTAAGTTCGTTATATCGAACTTCTACCTCCTTTTTTGATTGAGTTAGAAACATTCCATTTACTTTCCATTGGAAATCTGCTCCAGTCTCCGGTATATCTGGTAAGATTTCATTACTTTTTTTATATGTTCTCTGGTCTCAGAGTAAGGAATATTTTCTACAAAACTATCCAGGTCAGACCTGTCATATTGCTCTAACCATTTACTGGTTGTACCCGGGCCAGCATTATATCCCGAAATAATCAAAATAGGATCATTTAAAAATCTTTCTTTTAAATAACCGATATACCAACAACCCAAATTTATATTCACTTCAGAAGAAAAGAGCATTTCGTCATTAAAATCTTTAAAATTTAACTTTTGAGCGATCCATTCTCCGGTAGAAAAGATTATCTGCATCAAACCTCGAGCTCCCGCTACAGATTCATTCCAAGTATTAAAACGACTTTCCTCTCTTATCATAGCTAAGGCGAGTAAGGGATCTATTTTATATTTTAAAGCATTTTCTCTAACCACATCTTCAAAATATGCCGGGTAAAGGTGTTCCCATAATTCAAGAGGTAATTCTTCTAAAGGGTAATTATCCTTAAGATAATTAAAGATTATCTCCGAATAACTTAAAGAATCATAATAATCCGTATTCTTCTGATAAAAATCACTTAATCTGAATAATAAAAAGATATTTCCAGGATTAAGATTTAATGCTCCGTTTAATTCAATTAATGCTTCTTGATAAAAACCAATATCCCCCAATAATTCTGCTTTAAGATAAAATAGCTGTCCTTTTTCATTTATTTTATCATACTTGCTTAAAAAATCTTCTAAACTGGTAAATCCCTTTTCTTGAGAATTAGAAACAAGGGGTAAAAGTAAAGGAGTGTTAGCTTCTTCTCTCTGTTCGAAAATCCTCTCTGCATAATAACTTAAGGGGTAATCATGAAGAAGTTTCTCATAAATAGAGTTTACCTCATCTTTTAATCCCATTTTTTGTAAGGTTTTTCCTCTCCAGTAAAGAGCATCATCTCCCAATCTACTCTTGGAAAATTTCTCCGACAATGCCCGATACGCTTCTAATGCTTCTGGTTCTTTATTGTTCTTGGTATAATACCGTCCTAAATCCCACCATGTAGTCATTGCCTGGTCACTACTAGGATAGTGTTCTATTAATTTTCTGCGTAAAGAAATTTCTTTCTCTGATTCTCCTAATTGGGAATAAGATTCTGCCATACGGAGATAAGATTCCCGGGCATAATAGGTTTCGGGATATTGTTCTATAATTTTTTCATATTTATTCATTGCTAAATAAAACTCACCTAAAGCACGTAGAGAATTACCCCCAAGATAATTTGCTTTAATAATAATTTCGCTGGGAGGAAATTTTGCGATAATCTCCTCACACTGATTAAAGGCTTCTTTATATTCCTTTTTATAATATAGAGACCTTGCCCTATTATAATAAACTTCTACAATATCGGAAGCCTGGGGAAAGGTTTCAATAATTTCGCTATATAAATCCCCTGCTAAACTATACCTCCGGTATTTAAATAAAATATCGGCGCATTTTACCATTATATGGTAAGGAACTTGTATATCTTTTAAATCTTCTTTAATTATATTAAAATATCTAATCAATAATTCTTCCGGTTCTGAATTTCTTTTAAGCCTATAACCTTCATCTAAAATCTCATATAAACAGTTTAAAGAATCAATATATTTTTTTTCTTGCCAGTATATCTCAGAAAGTTCAAGTAAAACTATTGCTTTAAGCTCTTTATCTGGTGAATCTTTTAAGATATTTTTATAATAAATTACTGCAGAAGTTACATCCTTTAATTCGTGGAAATTCTGGGCTATCTGGTAGTTAACTTCAGAAATATTTAAACTATGAGGGAACTTCTCTATTATCTCTTTATAAATAGCTATTGATTCGCGATTTTCACCCTTAAGGCTATGGGTTTCAGCCAAAAAGAAGAGAGAATAATCTGTCAAAATAGGATCATCTCTTGCTAAATTTTTGAAAACTTCTATCCCGCTATCCCAATCTTGAATCTTTCTATAACAATTCCCCAATATAAATTGGGATTTGATATAAAGGGGTAAATTCAGGGTGGAATATGTTATCTTTAACAATTCGGAAATTGCTCGTTGATAATCATTTTGTTGGTATAATTCCCATCCTATCTTAAAATTTTCCATATCTTCTTTCAATTGAATATTTGAAGTTTGTCCTTCCACCACTTTAGAAAGTTTTAATATCTTTAACTGTTGGATTTCAAATTCCGTTAACTCATTATTAGTCGCCAAAGCAATCTCTGCACCCAATAAGCTGATAGTTGAAATAATTATTAAAAAAAATATTATTGCAGTTTTCATTTTACCCACTCTTATCCATCATTTTATTAATTCTTGGTAATTCAGTACGATATGGTAAATCGTTTGATACAACTCGTTTTGCTGTTAAGACTCAAATTTAAAACCTTTCTCTTTAAAGAGTTTGATACAAGCATCTACCACTTCAGCATCAAAAAGAATATTCTTATTCATATCAATTTCATGCAAAGCTTCATCGATGCTAAGTGCGTGTCGATAAGATTTATAAGAAGACATGGCTTCAATCACATTCGCTACTCCTACTATCTTTGCCTCTATGCAAATTTCATCACCTTTTAATCCTCTCGGATAACCTGACCCATCTATTTTTTCCTGATGTTGGAAGACAATTTGAGCAACATCCCAAGGAAAGTCTACTTTTTTAAAAATATCATAACCAACCTTGGGATAATTTTTAATTAAATTAAATTCTACATCAATTAACTTGTGGGGTTTACTAATGATTTCGATGGGCACATTAAGCTTTCCAATATCATGAACCAATGAAGCAATTTTGACTCCCTCAATCTTACTTTTGGGAAGTTCCATCTCTTGGGCTATAGTAGTAGCAAGCTGTGAGACTCTCTGTTGATGACCAATGGAGTAGGGATCTCTTATTTCAACTACCTTATTAATGATATTAGCAGCAGTTTCTATCATTTTTTTTAATTTTTTATCAGCTTGCTCAAGTTTCCTATTCACCCGGTTATACTTTAATTTTATCTCTTCTAAGTTAGTTACTTTTTCGCGTATTTCTTGTAATTCTTTTATAAGTTGTGATTTTTCCTTATCCTCATCTTTCATTTTTTAAAATTACACTTCCTTCATTATTAATTGATAGATCTTGATGATCCTCCCTTATTATATGACTATTCCATATTACTGTAAAATCCTCTTTTTAAGAGGTAAATTATGAAAAATATTTTTAGTGCTACCAATTTTCATAGAGGTATTCCATTACTCTGTTTTCAAAAATTTTAGGATCATTTTTATCTTTATTAAAGATAAAGTTATTTTCCATAAGGCAAAAGATTAGCCATCTCTTGTTCTTAGTTTGTAATAACCCAGCCATTGCTGAAGCCGAGGATAAGGTGCCAGTTTTACCCCATATCTGAAAAGGTAAACGTTTTCTTAGAGTACCGCTTTCTTCGGTATTGGCAAAATAATCCAATATCCCAAAATCGTACTTTTGATAAAGGTAGGAAATTGCTTCTATTAAACTAGCAGGAGTCATAAGATTATATTCAGAGAGCCCACACCCGTCCACAAGAATATAATCTTTTCCCCATTTTAAACCCAGAACTATATCTATGGTTTCTTCTAAAGAGGTAATAGCCTGACTAATACTATACGCCTCTTCAGGATTATTCTTCTGACTCAATGTACGAAAAATATTTTCAGCACTCTGATTATCACTCTTTTTCATCATACGAGCTAGTATTTTATCCAGGGTATCAGAATAATAAACATACTTCACCTTCAGTCTCTCTTGGATTTCCCCAACCTGAACACTCTCATTTATCTTTACTCCCTTTTTTAATAACTCTTGATAAAAAATATCCCCCCAGTGAAGAGGCATTTTATTAAGATAAGAATTTTGTTTTTCCCTGACTTCATAACCCATTACAGTTAATGCTCCAATTAAGGGATTTTTATCATCCCACATCCACCCTCTTCCTAAAAAGTCTTCAGGTAAAAATTTTGAGTTATCCAATACAATACCCCCCGAGATATATCTGAGATTATATTTTTGCACCAAGGTATCTGCTATCTTTCTAATGACTTCCGGAGATTGAGTGGGATCTCCACTACCTACCACATACAGATTCCCGTTTATCTCTCCGGGAGTAGTACTGGAGAAACAGAAAGAAGTGGAATAAGTATAGTCTTTACCGAGTGTTTCCAGAGCCGCCAGCAAGGTAAATATTTTAGTAAGAGATGCGGGAGTGAAAAATTTATTTTCATTATAAGAAAATAATACTTCTTGGGTGGTTAAATCTTTTATTAAAACTCCCGAAAATCCCTGGAATTGGTTAATCTCCTCCCTTATGCTTGACTCTGCACCAGCACTACAAATTGATAGGGATGTTAATATTAAAAAGGCTACTACAAAAATAATATTTCTATTCTTTAACTTCAAACTCTTTTCCTTTTTACTTTTCTTAATATAAGTTTTTCTTATAAACCGCTTCTTTCTTTGGATCAAAAAATGACTATTTGAATATTTTTTAATAAATGATTATTTCCCTTTTTTTGATACCTTGAACATAGATTCAGGTTAACTATTTTTTACTGCCTCTTGATATAATTGGTTCAATGTGGATGGTAGTCTCAATGTTCTTTTCTCTCTTTATCTCCTTTTCTAATTTTTCTGAAATTCTGTGCGCTTCTTCTAATCTCATCTCTGCAGGTAATCGAATATGAAAAGTTAATTCTCTATTATCACCATATTTATGCAAATGAAGGTGATGTAATTTAACATCATTAGAAACGTTATTGGCAATAACTTTCCTGATCTCTATTTCAAAATCCTCCGATGGCTCTTCACCAATCAAGGTACTGATTGATTCTTTTAAAATGATATAAGTAGTATAGAAGATGACCAAAGATACTACGATGCCCATAATGCTATCCACCCACCAAAAATATTCCCCAATAAAAATCCCAGCCACTACCATAAGAGATACAAGAGCGTCACTTCTATGATGCCAACCATCTGCAACAAGTGATTGAGAATTTATTTTCTTTCCAGCACGTATAGAAAACTGTGCTAATCCTTCTTTTACAATAACAGAAATTACAAAAACTACTATAGCGAAAGTTCCGTAAGAAGCAGATTGATGATTGATAAACTTTTGAATAGAGGCGTTTAAAAAATTACAACCTACCACAGCCAATAAGGTACCAATGATAACCGAACTAATTATCTCCGCCTGGCCGTGACCGTAGGGGTGTTTTTTATCGGCAGGTTTAGATGAAACTTTAAATCCTATAATCACTACCAGTGAAGTAAGTGAATCAGACAAGGTATGCCAAGCGTCAGCAATGATGGCTATAGAATAAGTCGTAATTCCTACCCAGTATTTTAAACCAAAAAGGATGGTATTTACGATGATTGAAATACTTCCCTCTAAATACCCGATAAAGGCTTTATCTTTTTTTGATATTTGTTTTTTTTGATTAATTTTCATTTTTTATACCCACTCACTAATATATTCTTTTAAATGTTTAGTCTGATTCAATTGCATCAAACAATATCCTCTATTTTCTTTGTAAGAAAGAAGACTGTAAGAAGCCGTATCCAGATGAATCTTCCAAAAATATGGTGAGGTAATATTCAAGCAGGCAGCAATAAGTGGTTTCAGTATTGCTCGATGACTCACCACTACGAAAGTTTCATCCTTATGTTTAGAAGCTAACCTATCTAGGCAAATCTTTGTCCTTTTTTGTACTTCATAGAGGGTCTCCATATTCTGTACTTGAAGTTTTTCTGGATTCTTTTTCCAAAGCTCCCATTCCTTCGGGTATTCCTGGGCTATATCCTTTTTAAAACGTCCTTCCCAGCTCCCCAGTTCAATATTATTAAATCCTTCTTCTATCTTTACCTTGATTTCACATTGCTTACCTATTTCTTCGGCGGTTTGCCTTGCTCGGGAGAGAGGGCTGGTATAAATACATTTAAGAGGAAAGCTTTTCAATTCCTGTGCTAAATCCTTTGCTTGAACAAGTCCCCTATCATTTAAAGGAAAGTCTGTTCTCCCTCTAAATATTCCCTTAATATTTCCTTCGCATTCTCCGTGTCTTACAAGAATTATTTGTGTTCCGTTAAAAACTTTATACATTTTTACCTCCTATTCAGGACTAATAAAATGTAGAAAAAGGAAGTGAAATTTTTTCTTACACTTTTCCTCCCCACTCTTTAAAAAATTGCTTTAAATAAAGATTTAGAAAACGGTGTCTCCTTTTGGCTATTCTACGGCCATATTTGGTATACATCATTTCTTTAAGTTTCAGTAATTTTTCGTAGAAATGGTTAATGGATGGTGCCTCGCTAATTTTATACTGCTCCTTACTGATAGATTTAATTGGTTTAATGGTGGGGTCGTAGATTATCCGATTAAAAGATCCTCCATAGGTAAAAGCCCGGGCAATACCTATTGCCCCCATAGCATCTAAACGATCAGCATCAGTCACCGCCATTAATTCCTTAGAGATTGCCAAAGAAGGAAAATCCTTGTTATCACCTCTTTCTCCTGTGATCGGTAGAGTATGCATAAAAGATATCCGAGAGGTAATTTCTACAATCTTATTGATAATCGAGGGAGAAACTTTAAGAGAAGAAAGCCACTCCCCGACCTTCTTTGCCCCAGCTTCTTCGTCTCCTTTAAAGAACTTATAATCACCTATATCGTGTAGAAGAGCTGCCAATTCTACTAAAAATATATCTCCTCCTTCTTCTCGAGCAATTCGTTTAGCTAAATTCCTTACTCGATGAATATGCCACCAATCATGACCAGTTCCATCTTTACTTAAGGTTTTTTTTACAAATAATTCTGTTTTTTTAATTATCTCTTGTCTATCCATATTCCCTGATAGGGGAAAGTCGTCGTTTGAAGGGTTTTTGACCTATCTAAAGACTATTTATTTTTCCCATCCTATTTTATTTAACTACAATCAAGTTGTAGTCCTGTGTACCAATACCTATTTTTTCCGCATAATTCAACCCTATTTTCCAATCGGTATCAATGTGGATATGTCCGAACTTATCTTCTCCATAATGAAAATGCTTCTCTTCCAGAATACTACCTTTAATCATAGGAGCTCTATTTACTAAATCGACACAAGCTCTGTCCAGGGCTACAGGGTCAAAAGAGGCAGCCATCCCGATATCCGGGACGATAGCCATATCATTATAGCCCCAACAATCACAATAAGGGGAGACATTCATGATAAAACTGATATGAAAATGAGGTTTACCTTGTAAAACAGCATAGGTATATTCTACAATCTTTTCTTGAACCATACCGGTCGAATCATCGGAACCTGCAACAGCCCCCCTATATTGACACACCGCTACACACTGACCACAGCCGATACATTTCTGATAATCAATTTCCGCTTTTTTATTTTCATTAAAATGAATAGCTTCCTGGGAGCAGTTTTTAATACATTGGCCACAGCCGACACAATTTTTGAGAATGATCTTGGGTTTAGAATTAGAATGCATCTCCATCTTGCCAGCTCGTGAACCACTGCCCATCCCTAAATTCTTCAAAGTCCCTCCGAACCCGGTCATTTCATGACCCTTAAAATGAGTTAGAGAAATAATAATATCGGCATCAGCAATAGCTGAAGCAATCTTGGGAGCTTGAAAATGTTTTTGGTCAATAGAGATCTGACGATATTCAGTCCCTTTTAAACCATCGGCAATTATCACATCACATCCTACTCCAATCCGATTAAATCCATTTTCCATCGCCGTAATTAAATGGTCTATGGCATTAGCTCTTTTTCCGTAATAAAGAGTGTTAGCATCGGTTAAAAATGGTTTTCCCTCGAAATCTTTAATCAATTTTACTATACAAGCCACATAGTTAGGCCGAATATAGGATAGATTTCCCGGTTCTCCAAAATGAATTTTTAGAGCGGTAAACTTATCCCTAAAATCAATCTCTTTAATCCCAGCTTCTAAAACTAATTTTTTTAATTTATCTAATAAGTTCTTCCCCGATTTTGCCCTTAAATCTGTAAAATAAACTTTTGCTCTATCCATTATGTCTACTTTCCACTCCTCCCAATAATTTAAAAAAAGCTTTTTATCATTTTAAACAAATAAAACTATCAAAGCAAATTATTTATTCACCAAAAAATTAATCTTATTATAAATTATCTCACATAAAAGAACAAAAACCTTATTTTAAAGGTAAAATCAACTTCCCGATATCCAACATGCTCCTCCTTGTGAACTTTTTACACAATTATTAATAAATTTGACTCCTCTTGCACCATCTTCAAAAGTAGGGAAATCCAATTCTTTCTCACTCTGGTAAGGTTTTCCTGCTTTTTTAGCCAGTAAGGCATTGTAAAAATTTAAATAAATATTGGCAAAAGCTTCATATACGCCTTCAGGATGCCCTCCTGGAAGCCGAGAGACTCTCAAAGCTAAAGGATACAAACTATCTCTTCCCCGAGATAAAATCTGAAGCGGATGGTTATGAAACGCAACTTTTAAATAATCAGGTTTTTCTTGCTGCCATTCAACTGAACCCTTTTCTCCCAAAATACGAAACTTTAAACCATTATTATGTCCAATAGCTACCTGGGAACACCAATAGATTCCCCGAGCTCCATTGCGATATTTGATTAAAATTTCTGCATTGTCGTCAAGCGCCCTTCCCTTTACAAAAATGTCTAAATTAGCACAAAGGGAATCAATTTCTAAACCGGTTACATAAGAGATAATGTTTTCGATATGGCATCCGATATCTGCTACACAATTAGACTTCCCAGAGTATTTGGGATCTGTTCTCCATAATGCTTGCCTATTTTTTCCTTCTTTCTCAACTAATTTAGCTAACCATTCCTGGAGATATTCTCCCATAACCATCCGAATCTTTCCGATCTCACCTTTAGTGATAATCTCACGAGCATGTTTTACCATGGGATAACCGGAATAAGTATAAGTCACACAACCAAGCAGATTTTTTTTCTTAGCTAATTCCGCTAATTCCTCAGCTTCCTCAACTTTTAAAGTCAAGGGTTTATCACACACTACATTAATACCTTTTTCCATAAAAGCTTTGGCTATCTCAAAATGTGAACTATTCGGAGTCACAATGACAACAAAATCAATTTTATCCTCCCTTACTCCCTCCTTATCAGACATTTCCTTAAAATTTTTATAGAGTCGCCTGGGATCTAAATCAAGTTTTGCACCTGTAGACAAAGTATTATTATAGCTTCTGGAAAAACATGCGGAAACTAATTTTGCTTTGCGGTCAAAAGAGGCAGCTTTGCGATGAACTTCCCCAATTAGAGAGCCGCTTCCGCCCCCAACCATACCAAAATTTAACATTTCGTTCATTTAATTTACCTCTTTCCATCTTCTCTTCTCTTGTTTTTATTTTTTACGTCTTGCCCTTTTTAATAACTTGTCTTTTTAATTTCTTAATTTAATTTTTTTAAGAAGAATCCCTCTTTTTTATCTTCAATAAAATAACAAAAATTCCTACGACCAAAACAAATTGTCCTACCGGGGAATTGAAATCTATTATATTCCCCAAAGCAATATATTCGGGAGTGGGAATCAATATTAAATCTTCCACCATTTCTTCAGCGCTAAAATTTTTTCTCAGTTTTGTTAGAACAAAGGCTTCATCTATCAAGCCCTGTAAAATGGGATATTCCTTTAATTCATTTGGAGTAATCATTTTACTATATTCTTCCGCTGCTCCAGGAAAAGTTACTCTTTCCTCAGAAAAAACATAGATCAATACTTCAGTTCCCCATGATGGTGTGCTTAGTGTACTGATTTTTAAAGGATAGACCAGGTCATCGGAAAAGAACATTATACCTATGGGTTGAATAGCACCGGAATAGTTCTCAGAGTTATTTATTGTATCTTCGTGTTGAATTTTCATAGCCACAAAAAACCAATTTTTTTGTATATAATAATTCAATATCTCTTGGCCTTCTACTGGAAAAGCATAACCATTATCATTTAACCATTTCTCTAAACTATTTGGATCAGTGGCAGATAAGGTAGTGGTGGAATAAATTCCCACCTGATTTTCTTCCCAAACTTGTACTCCGTCTTCATCTTCTAAACCAGGAACCGGGATACCTCCTCCCCACCCACAACCAAAACTCGAAGGAGGGGGAGGTAGAGTTAACTGATGTAATTCATAAAATATATCATCTTCAACGGAGAATAATTTGGGATAAGCTGGCACCGGAATAACCCAAGCAAAATCCCCTGCATTTCCTTCATAATCTATCTGAAAAATGATCTTCTCCACCATATCATCAAAGACAATCATTGCTAACTGATTGGGTTCATATATATCTCTATATAACTGGGTAAAAAAACCACCATCAGCCAAAGAAATCGGAGCTAAATAGAAAGTTAACATGATAAAAATTAAAATCACAAAGAATATTTTTTTCAAAAATTTTCACCTCTTTTATAATTAAAATCTAACAGCTAATTATATTTAAGGCAAGACATTATCATTTATTAATCGGCCTTTATCAAATAAAGAGAATATTATCAATCTCTAAATCAAATGTATCTTGTACTCCGTTAACATCAACAGTGTAAGTACCGGCTGGTAATCCATAAACCTCTAAATGAATGATTTTTTCAAAGGGAGCGAGTACTTGTATGCAGGCTCCGGGAGGACGATAAGTTTTAATAGTGATAAAAAAAGTATCACCTTCTCTTTTCTGAAGGATTTCGGAAATTTCCGTGCAGGGATCGGGAAGGTATCCTCTAGCAATTACAAATATCTGAACAGGAAATGACTCTAAGGTTAACATATCTATCTCCTCAACCTTAGCAAGACCTGTAGTGGGAATAATAGAAGTACAGCAGCCGGTAACAAAAATAATAATCAGCATCATTAGTCCTAACCATAGAATCTTTTTATTCATTTTTTATCATCTCCTTTTCAATTATTGGATTCCTCTTAATTTTTTTAGTAAGAGTTCAACATATCCTGTTTAACTCTTCATTTTTCAAATTATTCTGAATAATTTTAGACTGTTATATATATTCTGCAAAATAATTTAAAATACTCTTTTTAAAAGTTAAATCCTCAAAAGATTTTAGTTTTTACTCTAAAGTATGGTTAAAGTTAAACTTGAAGTCTCATTAAACAAACAAATTCGTAAACTACAGGAAATTTTAAATTGTAAAAACCTCCCGGAAGACCCCTCCTTGTATTTTTATAGCATTTTTAACAAACGATCTTCCCATTGCATAGGGTACGGATAATCCTTAACCTATCGTCACCAGCTTGATAATGAAATAGGGTAAGGTTGGCAGGTGCTCTCGCTTCCATTTTACCATAGTTGTGAGGCATTTCTATAACTTTGACCGGGTTAACAGTACATAAAGGGATGGTGGTTGCTAGATTATTTCCCGTAAATCTGATAAAATGAGCAATATCCCAATCTAAAAGATGACCGGCTCCGGCAAGGATACCACTACCAGCAAGACCAAGGTGACCATCTGAGAATACTTCTATTCCCATATTCCCCCATTTATAAATACCTGGCTTTAGTCCTCCGGCAAAAGCGACATCACTCGTTAATATTAGCCTTTCTAAGCCCTTAGCTCGAGCAAACACCTTTACCGCCGAGGAAGGTAAATGAAATCCATCGCAGATAATACCCGCAAATAATTCATCAGCGGCTAATTGTTCCCAGATATAATTGTTTACTTTAGGAAGAATCGGATAACTGCCGTTCCCCAGGTGGGTGGAAAATTGGGCACCCGCCTTTACGGCCTCGTTAATTATTTCAGGAGTTGCCCCGGTATGACCGATAGCAATTTTAACACCTGTACGGATAACCTTATTAATAAAATCCATAGAACCTTCCCTCTCTGGGGCAATAGTCACCATCACAATTCGTCCTTCGGATGCTTCCTGCCACTTTATAAATTCTTCAAAATCGGGTTCTCGAATAAAGCTCGGGTCATGACATCCTCTTGGACCTTCTTCGGAGGAGATAAAAGGCCCTTCAATGTGTATTCCCGGAATAGCCTCCTTGATATCAGGAGATGTATCTATCGCTTTTGAAATGATTGTTAAATTTTTCAATATTCTCTCCTGGGGGGAGGAGATAATCGTGGGGATATGTTGGGTGGTTCCGGAAGCAGCAAGGTTAGAAATAATATTTCTTAGATGTTCTTCTGAGAAATCTTCTAAACTATAATCGCTCCCTTTATAACCATTTACCTGAATGTCAAAAAATCCCGGAGAGATATAAGGTAGATTTTGTTCATTCCCGGGTAATAAGCCAATATTTTCTATAAAGCCTCCCTTGATTTCAATTTCTATTGGCTTCTTATCAAAAACAGAAATACCCTTTATTTTCGTAATTTTTCCTTCCATAATTTTACTTTCCTATCGATTTCTTGGATAAAATCACCTTTAGCATTGGTATAGCTTTCCACATCGTAAATATATTTATTTGCTAATTTTTCTTTTAATTTTGAATATTCCTGTCCTTTATCCGGATGAGAAATTAAATATTCTTTAAAACTGATATGTCTTTCAATTTCTTTATCCCCTTCTTGAAATACATGAATATGATGAGTCCTTTTGTTTTTTCCCTTTTTAAAGAATCTTCTTTTTGGTATCCCGTACTCACCCATCGCTTTATACCCTAATTCTTCCATTTTATGATTATACCGATCAACTGCTTTAATATCTTTTACTTCAACAAGTATATCAATTATAGGTTTTGATTTAATTCCAGGTATAGCAG
>Ga0116197_1000036_pt1 | contig 25847 bp, 21 predicted proteins | sample ZodSprsou2mmetaG_FD_94480 | JGI IMG/M metagenome (GOLD analysis project Ga0116197, IMG submission 94480) | Hot spring sediment microbial communities from Zodletone spring, Oklahoma to study Microbial Dark Matter (Phase II) - Zodletone Spring... ...
ATCAAAGTAACTGAATTATGTTTTGGTGCATTGCCCATAGGACCTATGCAGGCAAATATACCTATTGAAAAAGGAGCAAAACTTATACGCACAGCTTTGGAAAAAGGAATAAATTTTATCGATACTGCCGAGGTATATCAAACTTATCATTATATTAAAAAAGCTTTGGAAGGTTATAAAGGGGAAGTCATTATTACGACCAAATCTTTTGCTAAAACCTATACCGAAATGGAAAAAAGCGTTCAATATGCACTTGAATCTCTTGATAGAGATTATATAGATATTTTCCTTTTGCATGCGGCAAAAGCTACTCCTTCAGTTTTTGAAGAGAGGGAAGGAGCATTCCAATGTTTAAAAGATTATAGATCGAAAGGAATCGTCCGGGCAATAGGGATTTCTACCCATGTGATAGATATTGTTAAGCGGGCAACAGAAATCAAAGAAATCGATATTATATTTCCGATTATTAATAAACTCGGTATGGGTATTATTAATGGCAGCGTGGACGATATGATTAAAGCCATCTCAAGAGCACATAAGGCAGGGAAAGGCTTATATGCTATGAAAGCCTTAGCCGGAGGAAGATTGATTGGCGAATTAGAAGCATCAATTAATTATGTCAGAAATGTTACAGGCGTAAGCTCAATTGCTATAGGGATGATTAGCCAGGATGAATTGGAACTTAATATAAAAATATTTAATGATGAAGAAATTTCTCAAGAATTATTTTATCAAAAAATTAAACCGAATAAAAAATTATTTATTTCCCGTTTTTGCAAAGGTTGTGGCAATTGTGTCAATACTTGCCCCAATAATGCCTTACACTTAGAAAATGGGAAAGCAGTGGTCGATCACAAATTATGTATTTTGTGCGGCTATTGCAATCCGGTATGTCCCGAATTTGCCATTAGAATTATTTAAAATTATCAATATAAATTGAAAATTACCACCCCGCAGGAAAAATCTCCGATATAATAACTTATAATAAAATACAAAAATCTGCAAGGAAAATATTCCATAATAAGGAGAGAGATCAATGAATGGTGAAGAAAAGTTGAAAGAATTAAAGGATGCCATTATAGATGTACCAGGGATAAAAGTAGGACATAGCCAGGATTTAAAGGCCGGGACTGGTTGTACGGTGATTATTTGCGAAAAGGGAGCAACAACAGGAGTAGATGTACGGGGAGGAGCTCCGGGAACGAGAGAGACAGACCTTCTAAATCCAGTAAATCTAATAGATAAAGCCCACGCTATTTATTTAGGAGGAGGCAGCGCCTTTGGATTGGATGGAGCATCGGGAGTAATGAAATATTTAGAAGAAAAAAGAATAGGTTTTGATGTGGTACTAACTAAAGTTCCTATAGTTCCCGGTGCGGTTCTCTTTGACCTGGATGTAGGTGATTTTAGGGTTAGGCCTGATGCTAATATGGGTTATGATGCCTGTATTAAGGCCAGCGAAGAAGTGGTAATACAGGGTAATGTTGGAGCTGGCACCGGGGCAACGGTAGGGAAAATATTTGGCGGGCTTCGTTGTATGAAGAGCGGTTTAGGTACAGCCAGTTTTAAATCTCAGGAATTGATTATTGGAGCAATTGTAGCGGTAAATTGTCTGGGAGATGTCATTGATCCGGAAAACGGAGAAATTATTGCCGGGGTATTAACTGAGGATAAAAAAGGTCTTGCTAATTCTATGTCTTTTTTAAGAAATTTTCCTCAAAAGACCAAAGATAATTTTTCTAAAAACACCACTATAGGAGCCATTGCTACTAATGCGCGATTAAGCAAAGCCGGCGCAACCAAAGTGGCTATGATGGCTCAAGATGGTTATGCCCGAACTATAAATCCAGCTCATACCATGTTTGATGGAGATACTATCTTTTGTATGGCTACTGGTGAGGTAGAGGCTGGGACGAATGTGGTAGGGGCTATTGCGGCCGAAGTGATGGCTCGGGCAATAGTAAAGGCGGTAAAGAATACAGAATCACTTTTTAAACTTAAAAGCTATAAGGATATATTTTAAAAAGTTGCCAAAAGGTGCCTGGCACCTTTTGGCAACTTTTTTCATTTATTGCAATACTGGTGTAGAATGATATAATACAGGTATAAAAAATAATAATTGGAGGGAAAAAATGGCAGATAAAACAAGAAATTTAAAATGGATAATTATTGGCATAATCTTTTTAGTGGTCATAATTGTGGGGGCGATTGCCTCAATTTATATTGATTTAATATGGTTTAAGTCGGTACAATATGTTGCGGTTTTTTGGAAGATACTGTTAACCAAAGGAGTAGTCATGCTGTTTTTTGCTGCAGCATTTTTTGTGTTGTCTTTTATCAATCTTTCTTTTGCCCGACGTTTTGCTCCTGAGTTTCAGGTAGAAATAAGCCAGGATGAGTTTGAAAAGCCGGAAATTCAATTATATAAAAGTCTGCAAAATATTCAGGTGAATAAAAAATTTGTTTTATGGTTTTCCCTGATTGTAGCGCTATTTATGGGATTATCCGAAGCCTCTAGCTGGGAGAAGATCTTAATATATTTAAACCGGACTTCCTTTGGAATAACTGACCCTATTTTTAATAAGGATATTGGATTTTATATGTTCAGTCTTCCTTTCTGGGAATTCATCAGGAACTGGTTATCCTTTGCCCTTACACTTATTACTGTTGTAGTGGCTGCCATTTATATTGTTAAAAAAGCAGTAAAATATGAATATAAAAAACTTATCATTGAAACTCCAGTTAAGGTGCACCTGTCTTTGTTAATTGGCTTAATATTAATTTTAAAGTCCTGGCAGTATTGGCTGAATGCCTTTAAGATTCTATACTCTACTCGAGGGGTAATTTTTGGAGCGGGTTATACAGCAATCCACGCCGATCTTTTAGCCTTGAGGGTTTTAATGGTATTAGCTTTGATTTGCGCAGTACTATTTTTTTTAACTGCCAGGAAGCAAGATTGGAAATTACCAGTTTTGGGATTGGCGGTATTGATTGGTGTCTCTATCTTACTGGCGGGAATTTATCCTGAGATTATTCAGAAAGCAATAGTCTTACCCAATGAAAGTACCAAGGAGAGACCTTATATATTAAATAATATTGAAGCTACCCGGCTAGCCTATGGTTTAGATAAGATTGAAGAGGAGGAATTTCCGGTAAAAGAAGAAATAAGCTTTGAAGATATTGAAAAAAATGGAGAGACGGTTGGAAATATCCGACTCTGGGATTGGAGACCCATAAAGCAGACCTTAAACCAGATTCAGGCTATTAGGCTTTATTATGATTTTAATAGTGTGGATACGGACCGTTATTATTTTAATGGGAATTATCAACAGGTGATGATCTCTCCCCGAGAATTAAACTCGACAAAAATACCCGAACAGGCCAGAACCTGGGTTAATGAGAAATTGGTTTATACTCATGGATATGGCGTTGTGGTAAACCCGGTTAATCAGATTAGCGGAGAAGGCCTCCCCCAGCTGTTGATAAAAGATATTCCCCCGGTTTCCAGTGTAGATCTGACTATAACCCGACCAGAAATATATTATGGTGAAATAACCGAAGGGTATGTCATAGTTAAGACTAAAGCTAAAGAGTTCGATTATCCAAAAGGAGACGAAAATGTCTATAGTACTTATGTGGGAGGTGGTGGGTTGCCGGTATCCTCTTTATGGGGAAGAATTTTATTTTCTATAAAATATTCTAATCCTCAAATTTTACTTACCACCAATTTTACTCGGGATAGCCGAATTATGATCTATCGTAATATTCAAAAGAGAGTCAACAAGGTAGCTCCTTTCCTCAATTATGATAATGACCCGTATATAATAGTTTCCAAAGAAGGGAGATTGTTCTGGATACAGGATGCCTTTACTGTATCTAATAACTATCCTTACTCGACTCCTCTTGGGGGGTATTTTAATTATATTAGAAATTCGGTTAAAGTAATTATTGATGCCTATAATGGTACTATGGATTTTTATATAGTAGATCAGAAAGACCCATTAGTAAAGGTATATCAAAATATATTTCCTCAACTGTTTAAAAACTTTGACCAGATGCCTGCGGATTTAAAGGAACACATTCGTTATTCCAAAGACCTCTTTCAAGTTCAAGCGGAACTTTATTCTACTTACCATATGATCGACCCCGATGTATTTTACAATAAAGAGGATTATTGGAATATTCCCAATGAGATTTATTCGGACAGTGAAATCAGGATGGAACCCTATTATATTGTGACCAAGCTTCCGGATCACGATAGAGAAGAATTTATTTTGATGACTCCCTTTACTCCTTCTACCAAGAGTAATATGATTGCCTGGCTGGCCGCTAAAAATGACCAGCCGGAATATGGGAACTTGGTAGTTTACAAATTTCCCAAGGAAAAACTGATTTACGGTCCGATGCAGATAGAAGCGAGAATTGACCAGGACTCAGCGATTTCTCAGCAATTAACTCTATGGGGACAGAGGGGCTCTACGGTTATCCGGGGAAATTTACTGGTAATTCCTATAGAAAAATCGATTATTTATATTGAACCTCTGTATCTGCGTGCAGAAAAAGGAGAGATACCCGAGTTAAAAAGAGTAATCGTTTCCAATGGTTCTGATGTAATGATGGGGAATAATCTGGAAGATGCTTTAGAGAGGCTTTTTTCCCAAACTTTTAGAGAAAAAGAGATCGTAATAACCGGCGAAGAAAAAACTCTCAAAGATTTGATTAAGGAAGCAGCAGGATATTACGAAAGTGCTCAAAACTTCGCTCGCGAAGGGAACTGGAGCAAATACGGAGAAGAGCTTCAGAAATTGGAACAGTCTCTGAAGCTGTTAGAAGATGCAAGCGAGAGAGAATAAAATTAGTTGTTAATAAAAAAATCTAGCGTGGGGTGTACAGCGTTTAGTCTATATTTTTTGGTTATTGTAGGGGCGGATTTATCCGCCCCGAATTATTTGGTAATTTTTCAGATGGGTTTGATGAATCAGACCCCTACAACACTACTTTTTTCTCTATCTTAACCAGTTAACCATGTAACCAGATCATTATTTCTATACGCTTCCTGCAAGATTTAAATCTTTGCCTTTTTAATTTTTTTGATTCGATAAAGCGATAAAACTTTTTCCGATAAGTTTATCCCCCATTCCTATCTATTTAAAAATTACAAAATTACAAAATTTTCTTGACGGGATAATAAAATTAGTATAAAATGTAATCGTTAACAAGTGTAAACGTTTACATTATACTCTTTTTCAATTTAGCGAATTCTCATTAAGGGAAAAATATGAAAATAAATATAAAGGATGTGGCCAAAAAGGCAGGGGTTTCTACCGCAACCGTTTCCAGAGTTTTAAGCGATTTTCCCGGGATCAGGGATAAAACCAGAAAAAAAGTGCTTAAAGCCGTATCGGAATTAAATTATGAAATAAATGCCGTAGCCAGGAACCTAAGGCAGAAAAAGACCAATTCTATCGGGATCATTGTGGGGAATGTTCTTTCTCAATTTTATTCAGTCATTGCTAAATCTGTGGAGGATATAGCTAATAAATTTGGTTATAATACCATTTTATGCAATGGAGATGAAAATCCCGAGAAAGAACTCAACTATTTAAAAGTTTTAATGTCCAACCGGGTAGATGGAATAATACTCACTCCTACCGGTAAGAATTCAGAATATGTTCAGCGTCTGATCAATTCAAGAACTAAGGTGGTGCTCTTAGATAGGCTAATAGAGGGAGTAGATTGTGATGCGGTTTTAGTTGATAATGCTAATGGCGCCTATAAAGCAGTAAAACATCTGATAGATCAAGGTTATAGAAAAATTGGAATAGTGGATGGCTATTTAGACCGGACTACCGGTGCCGAAAGACTAAAAGGGTATTTGCAGGCGATAGAAGAAGCAGGTATAGTCAAAGATGATAGCCTGATTAAAATTGGTAATTTTAAGAAGGAGAGTGGCAGGAAATTAACTCAAGAATTATTGGAAAAATCTAACAGGCCGGAGGCGATTTTTACCACTAATATAGATATGTCTATGGGTGCATTAATTGCTATCAAAGAGATGGGGCTTACCATACCCAATGATATAGGCATTGTTTGTTTTGATGATTCGGATTTCGCCTTAATCACGGAACCTTCCATAACCGTAATAAGACAACCTGTGTATCAACTTGGTTCTACAGCAGCTGAATTGCTAATAAAAAAGATAGAAGACGAAGAAAAAGGGTTAGATCATAAACCAACAGTAGTAACTTTAAGTACCGAACTGATAATCAGAAATTCAACCAAAAGAATAAATACCCATGGTAGATTAATATATCGTTAGCCACTGCGCTTTTTTCCTGCGAATATTTTGTAAAATGTAAAACTGGTTTAAATTTTAAAGACATAAATAATAAAAAATATGACCAGCAAGAAGTATTTTTTTTGATAAATAAGTGGAGGTGATAGAAAAAAGAAAATATTGTATCGAAAGTTTAGTATTTAAAAATAAAAGGAGGATTTTATTGTGAAAAGAGATCAATTTTTAAAAATTGCTTTGACAGTTTGCTTATTTGTTGTTTTGACTTCTACGGTGGTTCTCGCTGAACAACCAACCTATAATTTGAAATTTTCTACCGCTGCTACCCCTTTAGAACCACAGACTCAAGGTTTTATGAAATTTGCTGAAATAGTAGAACAGTTAACCGGTGGGAATATAAAAGTAACCATATATCACTCCGGACAATTAGCGGATCAAAAAACTCAAGTTCTCGGAACTATGCGCGGCGATATCGATATGTGTGATGGTTCACCTTCTTGGTATAGTGATTTAGTCCCCTATCCGGAAATCGGAGTATTGGAAGCTGCCTATGTGTTCAAAAGCTTAGATCACCTTTATTCTGTGGTAAATGGTCCTATTGGGAAAGCCTATTGGGATGAATTAAGAAAGAAATCTGGCTTGGTGGTTTTAGATACCTGGTTCTTGGGAACCCGGGAGTTAAATTTAACTAAAAAAGCTGGAATAGTTAGGACTCCCGAGGATCTTAAAGGAGTTAAACTGAGAATGCCTGGTTCAGAAGCCTGGATGGATGTCGGTCGTGGTTTAGGTGCTCAACCTACTCCCTTGGGATTCAATGAAGTCTATATGGCTTTAAAGACAGGAACCATAGACGGCCAGGACAATCCCTTGCCTACCGATTTTTCCAGTAAATTTTATGAAGTCACTCATTATATAGTTTTAACTGATCATCAAATGACTATTATTAATCCCACAATTAATGAAAAGGTTTGGGAGAGTATGCCGGAAGATTATAAAGTGTATATGAAAAAAGCGTTATTAATTGGAAGAAATTATTGTAACCAATTGGTATTAGAGCAGGAAGCAAGTTTACTAGCTAAATTCCAAAACGAATTTGGTATGGAAATAATTATTCCGGATAAAGCCGCCTTTATGGAAAACGTCAAGAAAATGTATGTTAAAAATGATGAAATTTGGGGTAAAGGGGTATATGAAAAGATACAAAATGTAAGCGCAGAAGTATATGAAGCAGAATAATTATTAGCAAAAAATATCCCATATGGTGTTATAGGGGGGGCAAGAGGCTTAACCTCTTGCCCCCCTATCAAAAGCTATAGATTGGTTTATAATCGAAGGCGTGGTTGATTTAATGGAATTATTAAAAAGAATTTATAAGTTTATCATTATTTTTTTTGAAGAGGTTCTTTCCACGGCAGCCCTGATAACTTGTGCCTCAGCAATCGTCATTCAAGTTTTCTATCGATATTTTCTTAATATTTCTTTGGAGTGGCCTTTTGAATTATCTATTTATGCCTATATCTGGACTTTGTATCTGGGAGCTGCTTGGGGAATTAGAGAAGGGCATCATGTGAAATTTAATATTTTATATGATGCATTACCTCCAAAAGTACAAAAGATGATTAATATAATTTTCAATACTATTACTACAGTTGTTTTTATCATTATTTTTAAACCCGTTTGGGAATATCTTTTATTTAATTATAGGATAAAGACGGTTGCCCTGAAAATCCCCTGGACTTATGTTTTTATGGTATTTTCCATATTCTTAACCCTAACTATCATTCATAATATTGAGCATATCATTTGCGATATTAAATCATTATTTACTAATAAAGATGATGACACAACAGGAGATGAAGTAAAATATTGATAACAATATGGGTTGTTTTATTTGCCATTATGTTTATTTTCGGATATCCCATTATCTTTTCGATTTCTGTGCCTTCGATGATTTATGTCATTTTAGCTAAAATAAGCCCCGCAGTAATTGTAGACAGTATGGTTATAGGCTTTGAAAAGCAATTTGTTTTGCTTGCCGTACCCTTATTTATTTTAGCCGCCAAAATAATGAATGAGGGTATGATTACCGAGCGCCTTTTTAGTTTTGCTAATAAGATGGTAGGATCACTTAAAGGCGGGTTAGGTCATGTCAATGTATTGGCTTCGATTATTTTTTCGGGAATGACCGGTTCCGCAATTGCCGATGCTTCTGGCTTGGGCATGATAGAAATAAAGTCCATGAATGATGCCGGATTTAACCCTGAATTTAGCTGTGCGGTAACTTCTGCAAGTGCAACTATTGGTCCTATTATTCCTCCCAGTATTCCCATGGTAATTTATTCGATGATTTCGGGAGCTTCTTTAGGTCACTTATTTATTGGGGGAATTATACCCGGTCTTTTTTTGGGAGCCGCTATGATGGTATATATTGCCTACATTTCCCACAAACGGAATTATCCTGCCGGCGAATCCTTTAATATGAGAAGTTTAATTATATCTTTTTTTAAGGCTTTTTTTCCGCTTTTAACTCCGGTGATTTTATTATGGGGTATCTACGGTGGAGTGTTCACACCTACGGAAGCTGCTGCTGCTACAGTCTTTTATGCTTTAATCTTATCGGTAGTCGGCTACCGTATTTTAGGTTTTAAAAAATTAATAGTTGTTTTTAAGGAATCTGCCTTAAGCACTGGTTATGTTTCAGCAATGGTTGCTGCTGCGCTTATTTTTAGTTATATTGTTTCTCGGGAGCAATTGCCGGTAACCTTAACTAATATGGTTATGAATTCAGGAATTATTACCAATAAATATATGTATTTATTATTTGTAAATTTGTTCTTATTATTATTGGGTTGTTTTATGGATCCCATTGTAGGAGAATTGATCGTGATGCCTATATTAATACCAATCGCCATCTTTTTCGAAATTGATTTAGTCCATCTGGGAGTTATCTCGACATTAAATTTCATGATCGGACTTTCTACTCCCCCCTATGGAGAAAATTTATTCATTGTTAGCGCTATATCCGGAGTTCCTCTGGGAGGAATAATCAGGGAAATGTGGCCCTTTCTTGCTGTTTTAACAGGCGTATTGTTGGCTTGTACTTATATTCCGGGGATTGTTCTTTGGCTGCCCAAATTAGCGGGGTATGTTCCTTAGAATAAAACTTCGTTTTAGAGAGAGGAAATAATTTCTGAATTTTATATATTTTTGCATTAATTATCAAAAAATAAAGAATAGAGGCATATAAAATGAAGGTCAACCTTGATCTAATCAATCAATATTATCAAGAATTAGACCAGGTAAGTAGAGAAAATTTAAACCAAGCAATAGATAAGATAGTAGAAGTAAAGAAGAAAAACGGTAAAATAATGGTGGTTACCGGAAGTGGACCAAATATTCACGAGGGAGTCACAGTTTTAATCTCTGAATTAATGGATAAGTATATTATCAATAGTGTTAGTACAAGTTCAGCGGTCATTGCCCATGAGATGGCCGGAAGTTTAGATAAAGTAAAAAGAATAGAAGGGAGCAGATTAGGATTTAAATCAGATAGTAATTTTTTCCCTCGGGGAGGCATCTTTGAATTTACCAAGATGAAAGAAAGCGATTTAGAAAAATTAAAAAAAGAATTGATTTTAGATGAAGGGTTGCTGGAAAAATCAAAAAGTATAGATGGTGATGTTATTATAAAAGCTGCGGGAAATATGGGTTATCCTATGGGTTTAAGGACAGAAATACTGTCTCGAGAAATTCTTAATATTGCCCAGACCTATAATCTTCCTTTTGAAGAAGTAGCAGGCTGGGGAGCAGATAAGAAAACAATGATTGGAAAAGGAGCGGAGAAAGGATTTCCAGTAATAGTCAGCGTCCCCCAACTTGTTGGAGGAGGAGCTGTAGGGCTTTCTGTAGGTGATAGCATCTCAATTTCAGAAAGATCTATGCGCATTGCCAGGATGTTGGAAGAATCAGATATTATTATAGAATCAGCAATCGCCCTAACCCAAGAAATACACGACGGTCCATTTGAATGTTATACCGGGCATGGCATTTGGTCTCATTGGATTGGCTTTAAAACCTATAGCCTTAAAGAGAAAACTATCATTAGAATTGATTTGGATAAACAATTAATGCAGGCTAAATTAATGCAAAATGAGAATAAAAAAATTCAAGAGGCCATTGATCAAGGATTGCCCAAGACTAAAATTACCGGTATTCCCTTCCGGATGGAGATGTCCGCCTTTGCACGCCACGAAAATAGTATTCCTATTGTAGGAGATATTGGAAAGATATGGCCTATTATCGCTGGCAGAGCTGCTGATAAATTGGGAATTTCTTTAGATTTTCTAAGTTATCCTCAAGAATCGGAAGAAGGGAAGAGGATGAGAGAGTGGATAGTGGAAAATGTTAAAGCAATAGATAGAAAAAAGCTTTTAAAAAGAGCCCAGCAATACAGATTATAAATATTTGTTAAGCAGAGAGGAGAAATGATTAAAAATGAAGGTTGTGGGAGTTATTCCTTCCCGATATAGTTCTACCAGATTACCCGGTAAACCTCTGAAAGATATTTGCGGAAAATCAATGATTCAACGGGTATATGAGAGTGCCAAACAATCTAAATTGTTAGACGAAGTTATTGTAGCGACAGACGATAAGAGAATTGCAAAAGAAGTGGAAAGATTTAAAGGGAAAGTAGTGATGACTTCGGTTGATCATCCCAACGGAACTTCTCGGATTGCTGAGGCGGTGAAAAATTTGGATGTTGATTTGGTAATTAATATTCAGGGCGATGAACCCTTTATACGTTTTGAAATGATAGACGAACTTATTGAAATACTCATTAAAGATGCTGATATTCTGATGGCTACCCTATGCTACGAACTTCATGATAAGAATAAATTAAAAGATGAAAATGTAGTAAAAGTGGTTTGCGATATTGATAGAAATGCTTTGTATTTTAGTCGTTCTTTAATACCGTTTCCCAGAAAAAAAGAAAATTTTAAGGTATATGAACATATAGGTATTTACGGTTATAGAAAATCTTTTCTACAAGAATTTGTAAAATTAGACGATACCCCCTTGTCCATGATAGAATCTTTGGAACAGCTAAAGGTTTTAGAATACGGATATAAGTTATATGTTGCTGAAACTAAATATGATTACAATGCCCTGAGCATTGATACCCTGGAAGACCTAGAGGAAGCCAAAAGAATAATTAAAAATAGGCAAGACATATAAAATTAAAAAATATTTTTATATTTAACTGGAAGTTTTTTATTTTAATAATAATACATTCAAGGGTTAATCGTTTTGATAATATGCAATGAATTATTCTGTCAGAATAAATCTATCATAAAAAAGAAGGTATAATACGATGAAAAGGATGAAGAATCTTGTGGTTCCCACAATTACTCCATTTGATGAAGAGGGTAAAATTGACCCGGAGGGAATCAAGGGACATTTTGACTTCTTAATTAAGGCTGGGGTTAAAGATTTTTATGTTTTAGGGACTACCGGTGAAGTATTTTTAATGAATACAGAAGAAAGAAAGATAGTCGCTGAGTTGGTAGTAGAATATGTTGGCGATAGAGGAAATATCTTTATCCAAATTGGTTCTATATCTACTAAAGAGGCTTGTGATTTAGCCCAGCATGCTGAAAGTATTGGCGCAGCTGGTATTGGAGCAGTTACTCCTTTTTATTTTAATGTAAGTCAACGAGAAATGGAAAGTTATTATCTGGAGATAGCAAAAAGTGTAAGTGATAATTTTTCAGTTTATTTATATAATCTACCTGGTTGTACCACCAATGATTTATTGCCGGAAACTGTATCTAAATTAGCTGAAGTAAAAAATATAGTGGGAATTAAAAATAGCATGAAAGATATATTGAGATTAAGTCAATTAGTTGATGAAACTCCGGATGATTTTGATGTAATTATTGGAGCAGACCCCATTTTAATGCCGGCAATATTGTATGGAGCGAAGGGGAGTGTTTCGGGAAATGCTAATGTTTTTCCTGAAGTATTCATAGAATTTTACCAAGCCATAAAAGAAAAAAATTATGACAAAGCACGTCAAAAACAGATCGCTATAAGACATATAATTACAGTATTGAAAGACGGTGCAAATTTAGCTTATTTTAAACAAGCTCTGGTTTATCGGGGGTTTAAACCAACATATACAAGAAAACCTTTGTTAGGTCTTAACCAGAAGGAAAAAGATATATTGAACAATGAAGTAAAAGAAATAATTAAAAATTATCTTTAAAACCTAACCAGAAATATTTTAATTTATTTTGAGAAGTTAGATTCATTAACAATAATTATTGGAGGAGTAAAATCATGCTAAACATCCAAAAAAGACTACCGGGAAGAATCCCCAAGGTCGGTATCCGCCCCATCATCGATGGGCGTCGAAAGGGGATTAGAGAATCACTTGAAGAACAAACCATGAGCATGGCGAAGTCTACCGCAGATTTAATTTCCAAAAAACTCCTGCATTCTAATGGCTTACCGGTAGATTGTGTCATTGCTGATACCACTATTGGTGGAGTAGCAGAGGCCGCAAGATGTGCTGATAAATTTGCCCAAGAAGGCGTGGGAGTATCCCTAAGTGTAACGCCCTGTTGGGCTTATGGTATGGAAACCATAGATATAGATCCTCTTATTCCCAAGGCTATCTGGGGATTTAATGGAACCGAAAGACCAGGAGCGGTCTATCTCTCTGCTGCCCTTGCCGGCCATGACCAGATCGGACTGCCGGCTTTTGGTATCTACGGTAAAGATGTTCAGGATCAAAATGATAATAGTATTCCCGAGGATGTAGAACAAAAACTATTACAATTTACCAAAGCCGGACTGGCCGCAGCCACCATGAGAGGAAAATCTTATCTTTCTATCGGTAATGTCTCGATGGGGATTGCCGGTTCTCAGGTTTTACCTGATTTCTTTCAAAATTATCTGGGAATGAGAAACGAATATGTTGATATGATCGAGATAATAAGGAGAATTGAAGAAGAGATATATGATAAAGAAGAATTTAAACGTGCTCTTCGTTGGGTCAAAGAGAACTGCAAAGAAGGGAAAGACCGTAATAGAGAAGATTTAAAACGCTCCCGCTCTCAAAAAGATAAAGAGTGGGAGATGGTTATCAAGATGACCTTAATAGCCAGAGATTTAATGATCGGGAATCCCAAGTTAATTGAAATGGGATTTGCTGAAGAAGCAGAAGGACATAATGCCCTTGCCTCTGGTTTTCAAGGACAGAGACAATGGACTGATCATTTTCCCAACGGAGATTTCACGGAAACCATCTTAAACACTTCCTTTGATTGGAATGGAATAAGAGAGGCTTTTATCTTTGCCACCGAAAATGATAGTCTGAACGGAATCTCTATGTTATTTAATCACCTCTTAAGTGATAGAGCACAGATCTTTTCTGATATCAGGACTTACTGGAGCCCTGAGGCCGTAAAGAGAGTAACCGGAAAAGAGCTGACCGGTCTGGCTAAAGAGGGCATCCTTCATCTGATCAATTCCGGTTCTACTACCCTGGATGCAACCGGAAAGCAGAAGAAAAATGGAAGATCAACTATGAAACCTTTCTGGGAGATCAATGAAGAAGAAGTAAAAAGGTGCTTAGAAAACACTAAGTGGAGTCCGGCTAATTTAGAATATTTCAGGGGAGGAGGGTATTCTTCTACCTTCTATACTCAAGGTGTAATGCCGGTTACCATGGTAAGAATAAACCTTATTAAAGGTTTAGGCCCGGTAATCCAGATTGCCGAGGGTCATACCATAGATCTCTCTCCCGAGATCCACCACATCTTAGATGAACGCACTGATCCTACCTGGCCTACTACTTGGTTTGCCCCTATTTTAACTGGTAAAGGGATTTTTAAAGATGTCTATTCGGTGATGAATAATTGGGGAGCTAATCATGGAGCGATCAGTTTTGGACATATCGGAAAAGACCTGATTACTCTTGCCTCTATGCTCAGAATACCGGTAGCTATGCACAATGTTCCGGAAGAACAGATATTCAGGCCAAAAGCTTGGGCTTCTTTTGGTACCTCTGATTTAGAAGGAGCAGACTTTAGGGCTTGTCATAATTTTGGACCATTATATGGGAGGAAATAGAGAAAGAGCAATACATCGACAAACCAGGTAAACAGATAATTATTTTTATAGAGGATAGTTATTGATTAGATTTATAATTTTTGCCTCTAAATTTTCTAAATCCAGTAAAGCGATACTACTTTTACCACTGAGCCAACCCCCGCCTTCCCCGGGATTTATGATAAGAGTCTTTTTGATTTTGCGTAAATCAGTTCGGTGGGTATGACCGTAGACTATGACATCGAATTTTTGACTCTCCGCCAGGGCGTCTATTAATTTTTCTTTATGCAACATTATTATGTTGCTTTGATTAATATTGATTTGGTAAGGTTCAGGAAAAATTTCACCGATCTCTTTAAATTTTTCTCGGAGGAATAATTTATCTCCGTCATTGTTTCCGAATACTCCTTTTAGAGGACAGTTTAGATTTTTAAACTCTAAGGAAGTAAAGGGAGAAACAAAGTCACCTGCATGTAAGACCAGCTCAACTTTTTCTTGGTTGAAAATTTCTACAGCTTTTTTTATTTGAGATAAGTTATCATGCGTATCGGAAATTATTCCAATTTTCATTTCTTATAACCTCATTGAGATTAGTAATAAATCAAATTAATTTTATCATAATTTTTAATTATGATAAAATTCTATTCAATTTCTTTGCATCTCTTGAATTTTTCAGATAATTTTGGGTTGCCAAAAGCAGCAACAATACTACCCATAAAAACTCTTCTTTATAATATTATTAAGATTTTTAGTATTTTTTATTAAAAAAATTGTTTTTTAATAATACACTTCCCGGATTTTCCGGGAAGTGTATTAACTTTAAGTTTTATTTTAGAAAATCAGAAATCTGATTATTCTATGTACCCTTTTTCTCTTAAGAAATTTTTTGCGACTAATTTTGCCGGCAACCCTATAGCGTCGACTTGATAATTTAATTCTGTCATAGTTTCATCATCCAGTTCAGAAATTGGTTTTAAAATTTCACTGATTTCTGGATATTTATTCAGGACTTCTTCTCTTACATTAACACAGATGTTGTATACCGGAAAAAATTGTTGGTCATCTTTTAAAACTTGAAGACCATATTTTTTAATTTTACCATCAGTAGCGAAAACCATAGTAATGTCAGTTTGTCCTCGATTTAATGCTTCATAGGTTAAGCCTACATCCATTGTTTTAATGTTTTTTTTGTCAATATTCATGCCATAATGTTCAGCCAAACCTGGTAAACCATCTGCCCTTTCAGCAAATTCATGATCAATTCCCCAGATAAGGTCATGATTTTGATTAACATATTTAGCAAGTTCAGATAAGGTACTACCAATTTTTGCTACTTGTTCTTTAGTCAGAGCAATAGCATAGGTATTATTTATATTGGAGCGATCTAACCAGACAATACCATTCTTTTCTAAATCTTCTGTTTTTACTTTATTAAATAGTTTGACTGGGTCGGTAATTACCTCTTCGTGTTTTAAGTAGACCAAAGAAGCAGTTCCGGTATATTCTGCATATAGATCGGTCTGTCCAGTTACCAATCCTTCTCGGGTGATTGCGCTACCGGTTCCAAATTTCTCTGATACTGTGAAACCATTATTTTCTAATAAAATTGACATGATGTTTCCTAAGATATATTGTTCGGTAAAGTTTTTAGCACCAACTGTAATTTCTTTTTTCTCCTGAGCAAAAGCAGCAATAGTACTAGATAGTAAAAAAATTACCACTATTAAAATTATAAATTTTTTCATTTTTTCTCCTTTTCTTTTTTTTATTTTCTTGCTTTTAACCCTTTTGGGGTGATTGTTTTTTCAAGTTTGGCTAAAATAATATCTACAATAATAGCCATTAAAGCCGAACAAAACGCCCCCGCAAAAAGGGCTTCGGGTTTATTAAGTTTTAACCCGATAAAAATTAGGTCTCCAAGTCCACCTCCTCCTATGACCGAGGCAACGACAGCTGTCCCTATAATGATAGTAGCTGCGCTGCGAATACCCCCTATAATAACCGGTACGGCAATGGGAATTTTTATTTTCCATAAAATCTGATTAGGGGTAAATCCCATCCCCTTGCCTGCTTCTATTATATTTTTGGGAATACTGAGAATCCCCGAAGTAGCATTAAAAACAATAGGTACCAGACTATAGACGATCAAAGAAATAATGGCTGGAACAGCGCCAATACCCACATAAATAAAAACTAAAGCAATAACGGCAATAGAAGGAACTGCCTGGGCAGCTCCCGTAATAGAAACAATTAATTTTCCAATCTTTTCCCTTCCTTCTGCTGTAGCAATTATACTCAAGGTTACCCCTATAATTATTGCTATAATAATTGATATAATAAAAAGGTAGAAATGTTGGAGAGATAATTTAAGAATTTTATTATAATTTTCGAGAAAAAAATTAAGGAATATCATGTTGGTCTCCATTTATTATGCCTTTTTGGTTAACTTCTTTGAATATATCGTCTAAATTAATGATTCCCATAAATATCTTTTTTCGGTTAACCACGGGTAATAATTTTTCACCGCTTTTTAACATAGTAGAAAGAGTTTCGCTTAAAGTATTATTTCTTTCTGCGAAAACTGGATTGTCCTCAAAGTTAATTTCAACTTGCCCGTTTTTCTTAGATTTCTCTAGCCAGTAACGGTCTAAAAGCTTATTGTCTTTATCCAGAACAAAAGCTATTTTTGCTTTATTTTCCTGAATTTTTTTAATGATTTCTTTTTCCGTCTCTTTAGTAGAGACAGAAACAAAATTGTCTTTAATGATAAAGTCCTTTGTTTTTTTGAGGGATAGAGCCTTGATGCCTCGTTCTTGCCCCAGTAATTTTTCCACGAATTTATTGGCGGGATTAATCAGTATCTCGGTTGGATTGTCGTATTGGATCAAGCTGCCATCCTTAATAATAGCAATTTTATCTCCCAATTTGATAGCTTCATTGATATCATGAGTTACAAAAACAATGGTCTTTTTGATTTCCTCCTGGATTTCCAGAAATGAATCTTGTAATTTTAAGCGGTTTATTGGATCGATTGCTCCGAATGGTTCATCCATCAGCAAGACTTCAGGATCAGCGCCTAAACACCTGGCCAGACCTACTCTTTGTCTTTCTCCTCCGGAAAGTTGCAGGGGATATTTATAGGCAAAATTAAAATCCAGGGTAACTGTATCTAATAACTCCTCTACTCTTTTCCTAATTTTCTTTTCATTCCATTTTAGTAAACGTGGTACAGTAGCAATATTATCGTAAACAGTGAAGTGTGGGAAAAGACCTATTTCCTGGATTACATACCCTATGCTTCTTCTTAATTTTACCGGATCTATTTCATTGATCGAAACCCCGTTTAATTTAATATCTCCTTTATCATATGGTGTTAACCGATTAATCATTCTCATCGTTGTAGTCTTTCCACAGCCGGAAGGACCAATCAACATAGTTAGTTTCCCTTTCTCAATAGTTAAACTAAGATTATTAACTGCTATTTTTTTTTCAAATCTTTTGGTTACATTAATTAATTCAATCATAGCAGGATTCTCCTTTTCTTTTATCTTTTAATCTTTAAACCTTTCGGGGTAATCCAATTTTCTACTACCAGCAAAAAATAATTTACACTAATTCCTAATATGGAAACCAGTATAGCTCCCGCTAGCACCATTCTTAGATTAGAACGGCTAATTCCCGCGAAAATAAAATAACCTAATCCACCGGCAGCAACCAGAGAAGCAAAGGTAGCAACACTCACACCCAATACGATAGCATTACGAATACCCGCCATAATTACTGGTATCGATAAAGGAATTTTTATTTTCCACAAAATTTGTTTACCGGACATCCCCATGCCCTTGGCTGCTTCTATCATTCCCTGAGGAACTTGATTAAGAGCGATATAGGTATTTCGGGTAATGGGAAGAAGCGAATATAAGGCAATAGCAATGATGGCTGGGACCATTCCTAATCCTAAATTAAACGGAGCTAATAAAATAACCATAAAACCAAATAAAGCCAGACTGGGTATAGTCATTAAAATACTGGTAATATAAATGATAAACTTAGCTAACTGAGGTCGGGAGGAAATAAAGAAACCTAATGGGATACTTATAATAAGGGCTGCCGGTATGCTAATAATTACTATTTCCAGGTGTCTTAATAATTCTTTTAAAATTATCCCTTGGTAATAGCCCAAGAATTCCATAAAAGAAATTTCCATTTTGTCTCCTTTCCTTTCCCTTTTATATTTTATCTGCTTTGAATTTTTCCAATTTTTTTTGAAACTCTTTTTTGGCTAATTTTTCAGTTTCCATCATTGAGGCAATTCTTTGAATCGAAGAAAGAATAAGGGTTTGTTCCCAATCATTAAGTCTGTTAAATTTTTGAGTAAAATCTTCGTTTAAAAGAGAAGGCTTTATCCCAACGGCTATAGCCGTTTTCCCTTTTTCGGTGATTTTTATGATTACTCTTCTTTTATCATGATTACACCTTTTTTTACTAATAAATTCTTTATCTTCTAAGCGGTCTAGGATATCGGTAACGGTTGCCTGACTTAAACTTATTTCTTTAGCCAGATGACCGATAGAAATTTCTGGTACGTTAGAGAGTTCTCTTAAAATAATAAGCTGAGGCCCGCTTAAACCATAGAATTTATATAAATATTTTGATTGAATGTCTATCGCTCTTATTATTTGCCTTAAAGTAATTAAAACTTTTTCACTGGTAGTATATTCTTCGCCCATTTTATTTGCATCCTCCAATACCAAGGCAGTTTTTTAATGAATTAATTATATCGTATACTAAATATTTAGTCAAGATTACCGAGCAATATTATAAACAATGAACTTAGTTAATATGAGAAAAAGACCTATTTATAATAGTTATATAGAAAGGTAATTTTAGAACAATCAGATATTATTATTTAGAGGTCTTCATAATTATTAGAAATATTATATACAAATATTGTTTATCTTTATTAAGTCACCTATTTTGAAGATGTTAAAAAAATTATTAGAGTATGACCAAGAAATAATAGTGACAAATTTTATTAAAAAGAAGGATTTTATGTATTCTTGTAGTATAATAAAGTAGTTTAGTTTTTAAATAAGTGTAGATAAAAAAATCTGGTAAAAAGGAAACAAAGGAGTAGAAATGCCAGAAAAGATTATCGGAATTTTAGGTGGGATGGGGCCTGAAGCCACCATCGACTTATTTTATAAGATAATTAAATTTACTCCTGCAGAAAAAGATCAGGATCATCTTAGAATAATCATTGATAATAATCCTAAAATACCGGATCGGACTGCTGCTATCCTAAGGAACGGGAAAGATCCTCTACCGGCTTTACAGGAGACTGCAAGAAATTTAGAAAAAGCTGGAGCCGACTTTATAATTATACCCTGCAATACTGCCCATTATTTCCTTTCTTCAATTCAAGAAAGCGTTAACATACCAGTGCTAAATATGATAAAAGAGACTGCTCAAGAAACAAAAAAAAGAATTCCTCAAATAAAAAAGATAGGGCTTTTAGCTTCTATGGGTATCTATAAGTCAAAAATATACCAACAACACTTTAATAAATATAATATCGAGATTATCTCTCCCCAGGAGAAGGACAAAGAAGAAATTATGAAAGCAATCTACGCAGTTAAGGCCGGAGACTTATCTAATGAGATTAGGGAAGATATATTAAAAATTACCCATAAATTAGTTGATAAAGGAGCAGAAGCAATAATTGCTGGCTGTACCGAGATCCCTCTAATCTTAAAAGAGGGAGATACTTCATTACCGCTAATAGATCCCACCCAAGTGTTAGCCGAAATAGCAGTTCAGAAAGCGAGGTGACGACTTAGAAGAAAATAAGATACAAAATTGGTGAAATTTATTTAGTTATTTTATGATTTTAAATGGAGGTTTAAACAAGAAATGAAACTTTTTCAAAAAATTTTAATCGGTTTTGTTTTAGGAGCAATTTTAGGTGCAATCTGGGGACCGGGCGTAGTTTGGATAAAACCTGTGGGTACTATTTTTCTTTCTTTATTAAAAATGCTGATCATTCCCTTGATCTTCTCTAGTTTGGTAGTAGGAGTAGCTAGTATAGCTGACCCCAAAAAATTAGGAAGAGTAGCCGGTAAGACTATAATTTATTATTTGATAACTACTGGTTTTGCTATAGTTATAGGCTTATTGGTGGGGAATATAATTCGGCCGGGAGCTGGCATGAATTTAGTATTAGGGGCAGCTGCTCAGGAAGCAGCCAAAACTCCTTCCTTGGTTGATACTGTAGTAAACTTGATTCCCACCAATCCAATCGGAGCAATGGCTAATGGTGTAGTTTTGCAGGTTATAGTCTTTGCTCTCTTTTTTGGCTATGCAATGACTAAAGCAGGTGAAAAAGGAATAGCAGTTTTGAAATTTTTTGAAGGATTTGCCGAGACTATGTATAAATTAACTGGAACTGTAATGGGATTTGCTCCTTATGGTGTATTTGCTCTCATCGCAACTACCGTAGGTACTCATGGCTTATCTGTTTTAATCCCTTTTGCAAAATTAATCTTTGCTGTTTATCTGGGAGTAATTATTCATGAAGTTGTAGTATATTCCGGGATGGTTTCTATCATTGGGAAAATGAGCCCTGGAAAATTTTTCAAGGGATTCAGTGAAGCAGCATTATTAGCTTTTACTACCTGCAGTAGTTCAGCCACTCTTCCTGTTTCTATGCGTAATGTTCAGGAAAATTTAGGGGTTTCGCCCACTATTTCCAGTTTTGTCATGCCTTTGGGCGCAACAGTTAACATGGATGGCACTGCTCTTTATCAGGGTGTATGTGCATTATTTGTAGCCCAAGCTTATGGCATACAACTCGGATTAGGCGGACAATTAACTGTATTATTAACCGCTCTGTTGGCTTCAATTGGAACTGCTGGTGTACCAGGAGCAGGTTTGGTAATGCTGACCATGGTTCTTACCTCAGTAGGTTTACCTCTGGAAGGAGTAGCTTTAATTGCGGGAATTGACCGAATATTAGACATGGCACGAACTTCCTGTAATGTTACCGGAGATGCCGCCTGTTCAGTAGTAGTAGCCAAGACCGAAGGTGAATTGAAAGCAGTTAAATAGAAAAGTAGAAATTAATCATACACCGTGTTATCTAAAAGGCTAAAATTAGTAGGGCAGACCTTGTGTCTGCCCTTTTTAATAAAAAAATAACAACATTATCCATTCCTTGACTACTTGATTCACATTGATCCCAAAATCTTTTGACTGTTATACCCATCTTACTTATCACTATTTACTGATTACTATATTTTACCACAATATTAGAGTAGAAATTTTAGACAACTATGCTAAATTATGATAAAATCTTTAATAAATATATTATAAGATCGTAATAAGATTGCACTAAGTAAGGGAGGAACATCGGTGGAGAAAGATATGGAATTTGTTAAAGAAATTGCCTCAAAAGAGAAGAATTTTTCACAATGGTACGTGGATGTAGTAAGAAAAGCCGAACTGGCCGATTATACTACCATAAAAGGCTGTATGGTAATCAGACCATATGGATATGGTCTTTGGGAAAATATGCAGGCTGGTTTGGACAGAAGAATCAAAGAAACCGGGCATAAGAATGCTTATTTCCCTCTATTTATACCCGAGAGCTTGTTAAAGAAAGAGGCAGAACATGTAGAGGGTTTTGCTCCTGAGTTGGCCTGGGTTACTCACGGAGGAAATCAAAAATTGGATGAGAGGTTAGCTGTCCGTCCTACCTCTGAGGCTATTATCTGTAGTCTTTATTCTAAATGGGTAAGATCATGGCGAGACCTGCCTATTCTTATAAATCAATGGGTAAATATTGTACGTTGGGAGAAAGTGACCCGCCTTTTTTTAAGAACTACTGAATTTCTCTGGCAGGAAGGTCATACTGCTCACAAGTCCAAGCAAGAAGCAGAGGAGGAGACCTTAAAAATATTATACCAGGTTTATCAGGATTATATTGAAAAAGACCTGGCAATACCGGTCATTGTGGGGAGAAAGACAGAAAAGGAAAAATTTGCCGGGGCTTTGCATACCTATACCTTAGAAGCACTAATGAGCGATGGTAAAATGCTGCAAGCCGGGACTTCACATAATCTAGGACAAAATTTTGCCAAAGCTTTTAATATTAAATTTTTAGATGAGGATCAACAAGAGAAATACGTCTGGCAGACTTCCTGGGGCACAACTACCAGATTAGTAGGAGCACTGGTTATGGTACATGGTGATGAAAGAGGACTGAAACTACCGCCCAAAGTTGCGCCGGTTCAGGCAATTATAGTACCTATTATGTTCGATAAAAGCAAGAAAGAGGTTTTAGAAAAAGCTGAAAACATTTGCGCTATTTTAAAGAAAAACTTTCGGGTAGAAGTTGATAATCGAGATGGCTACACCCCCGGCTGGAAATTCAACGAATGGGAGATGAGGGGCGTTCCTTTAAGATTAGAAATCGGACCTAAAGATATGGCTAAAGGTCAGGTAATGATAGCTAGAAGAGACACCGGGGAAAAGATGGCTGTAAATGAAGAAATGTTAGTTGAAACCGTAAATAAATTACTAAATAGTATCCAAGAAAATCTTTTTGCTCAAGCCAAGAAATTTTTAGAGGAAAATATCAGAGAGACCTCTGATTATAATGAATTCAAAACGATTATCGAAAACCAAAAAGGATTAATTAAAACCTATTGGTGTGAAAATAAAGATTGTGAAGATAAGATCAAAGAAGAGACTAAAGCAAGTATAAGATGCATTCCTTTTGAGCAAGAAAAAGCTTCGGGGAAATGTATTTACTGTGGGAAGGAATCTTCTACTTTAGTGTATTTTGCCCGAGCTTATTAAAAAAATATAAGATAAAGGAGGGTAAAAAAATGGCCGAAGTACTAATTGGAAAAGTAACTGATTACTTTGCCAAGATAGGAGTAGCTGCTTTAGAAATTGACAACGGAGAATTACATTTAGGTGATATCGTTCATTTTGTCGGGCATACTACTGATTTTGAACAGAAAATAAATTCTATGCAAATAGAACATCAAGCTGTAGATTCGGCTAAAATCGGCGATGGGATAGGGATTAAAGTAAAAGATAGAGTTCGCCATGGTGATAAAGTATATAAAGTTACCGCTTAAATTAAATGGTTATTATAGTTAAGGTCATTCCTGTTTCCCCAGGGATGACCTTTATTTATTTCTTTTTACTTTCTTTTTGATTATAATTTTCCAGAAAAGGTTTTAATAAATCAAGGGGCAAAGGAAATAAGATAGTAGAATTTTTTTCAACTGCTACTTCGGTTAAGGTCTGTAAGTATCTAAGTTGCAAGGAAGTGGGTTGTTTGGCTATTCTGTCTGCGGCTTTGACTAATTTTTCCGAGGCCTGGTATTCCCCCTCAGCATGAATTATCTTTGCCCTTCTTTCTCTTTCTGCTTCAGCTTGTTTCGCCATAGCCCTTTTCATGCCTTCCGGTAATTCAATGTCTTTGGTTTCTACTGCAGTGACTTTAATTCCCCAGGGACCGGTGTGTTCATCTACAATTTTTTGCAGGGTTTGATTGATTTTTTCTCTCTGAGACAATAATTCATCTAATTCCATTTCCCCCAAGACACTGCGTAGAGTAGTTTGAGCAATTTGAGAGGTAGCATTAACAAAGTGTTGTACCTCAACCACCGCATTTTCCGGATTGACTACTCTAAAGTAGATCACCGCATTTACCTTTACCGGAACCGTATCTTTGGTGATTACCTCCTGTGCTGGGACATCCATAGTAATAATTCTAAGACTGATCCTTACCATCCTATCTACAATAGGTATCAGCAGAATCAACCCCGGACCCTTGGCGCCAACTAACCTTCCCAATCTGAAGATTACTCCTCTTTCATATTCTCGTAATATTTTTATAGCCTGAGATAATATGATAACCACTATGATCAAAATTCCCAGATAAATTTGTAGACTTGAAATTATATTCATTTCAACTCACTCCTTTCGGATATATTTTTTAACTATAAGCTGAAGCACCCTTATTTCTAATACTTCAACTTCTTCTCCTTCTTTAATTGCTTCACCTTCAGTAAAAGCCTGCCATCTTTCTCCATGGATGAAAATGGTTCCTTTCGGATCAAGGATAGTTTTAGCAACTCCTACTTTTCCAATGAGGCTTTCTCTACCAGTGACCGGCTTTTTCCATTGAATCTTAATACCTTTACTTAAAGCAAAGACAAAAAAAGCTGCGGAGGCAAGAGACATGGAAATAATTAATCCCAAAGAAATCCTTAAAAAGGGAGCGGTGGATTTAGATAACATAAAAGAACCCAGAATAAGAGAGGTCACTCCGCCGGCAGTAAGGAGTCCAAAGGTAGGAGTAAATATTTCTATGAAAAAGAGCACGATACCGAAGATGATAAGCAAGAGACCTCCATAATTTATAGGGATGCTCTGGAAAGCTACAAAGGCTAAGATAAGAGATACCCCTCCCACAATACCCGGAAAGAAAGAACCGGGATTACTGAATTCACCCAGGATACCATAAATCCCCAAGAATAATAAGACATAGGCTACATTGGGATTGGTCAGGGAATGGAGAAATAAATCTTTAAAAGTCATTTTTACCGGAATTATTTCCGCATTTTTGGTTTTAAGTACTTTGGTCTCGCTTGAGGTGGTCACTCTTACCCCATCAATGATTTCTATTAATTCATCTACATCATTAGCGATAAATTCTATTACTCCGATCTCGATGGCTTCCTGTTCGGTAATAGATGCACTTTCTCTTACTGCCTTTTCCGCCCACTGGGCATTTCTTCCCCTCTTTTCAGCAATGCTTTTAATGTATGCCGCTGCATCATTTTCCAATTTAGCTTTCATTTCTTCCTCAATTTCTGCTTCTCCTAAAGCTACTGGATGGGCAGCACCAATATTAGTTCCCGGAGCCATAGCGGCAAGATTACTGGCTAAGGTGATGAACACCCCTGCCGAAGCTGCTCTAGCACCAGAAGGAGAGACATAAACTATTATAGGGATAGTGGAATTTAACATCTTCTTAATCATATCTCTCATCGAGGTATCCAATCCTCCGGGAGTATCTAATTGAAGGATTAAGCATTCTACTTTTTCCGCCTCAGCATTTTCGATTCCTCCGATTACATATTGAGCGGTAATAGGGTTTATTATTCCATTTAGCTGGAGAAGATAAATAGAAGGTTTAGTAGTAATATAATCTTCTGAAAGCGAGCAAGAAAACATTGATATTAGAATTGATATTAGAATAAAAAAGAAGGTAATTGTCTTTATTTTCATATTCATCTCTCCTTTCTCCTGGTAGGAGAAAGTTAAAACGAAAAGGAAAAGATTTAGATCACCTTTAATAATTATAGCATAATTTTGGTAAAATTGCAGGAAATTCAGAATGAGTGTAGAATGTATC
>Ga0116197_1000040_pt1 | contig 25268 bp, 22 predicted proteins | sample ZodSprsou2mmetaG_FD_94480 | JGI IMG/M metagenome (GOLD analysis project Ga0116197, IMG submission 94480) | Hot spring sediment microbial communities from Zodletone spring, Oklahoma to study Microbial Dark Matter (Phase II) - Zodletone Spring... ...
GCTTAATATTTTATATAAAGAAATTCCTAATTTTATCGAAAATTATCAAAATATAATTTTGTCCATAAAACCGCAACTTTCAAAATTTATCAACCCGGCTGACGTAGAGATTTTGCTTAAAGAAAATTTATCTGAACTACAGAGGAATGTATTAGGTTTTTCCCAAAGCATTATCATTTATTTATCCAACATAGTTTCCAGCATCACTTTTGGTATAGTGATGGTTCCTATAATCTTATTTTACATCATGAGAGACATGTTAAAATTTAAAGAAAATTTGTATAGTTATGTATCCAAGAAAAATAAAAAGGAATTTAAGGAAGTTTTGGAGGAAATAGATCATATTGTCAGTGGTTTTATTCGTGGTCGAATAATAGTTTGCATTATTGTAGGAACCTTAATTGGTATTGGATTGTATTTCTTGAATTTAAAATTCGCCTTGATTATCGGGATTGTTAGTGGCGTGTTTAACTTTATCCCCTATTTAGGACCTATTGTGGGAGTTTTTCTGGCTTTAATTTTTGCCTTGGGTAGCCCCTGGTGGATATTGCTTGTGATCATAATTTTATTTGTTTTAGTTAATCAGCTTGAGACGATATATATTAATCCTAAAATCTTAGGCAAAGGATTAGGTTTGCATCCTTTAACGGTAATCCTATCAATGTTAATTTGTGGTCAGTTACTAGGAATATTAGGAGTATTGGTAGCCGTTCCTTTAGCAGCCATTTTGAAAGTTTTATTCTTTAGATATTTAGTTCAGGAGGGATAGAATAGGTTATATGAAAAAGATATTCTGCATCATTTTAATTACGGCTTTATTTGCGATTTTGTTCCCCCCTTCTTCCGCTTTATCTCAATCCTCAGAAATAAAGATATTAATGAACAATATACCTCTTGAAATGGTGGTTCCTTCGGTTATTGAGAATGACCGGTTATTAGTTTCCGCTCGCAATGTAGTAGAAGCTTTAGGTGGAAGAATTACCTGGTTTCCGGTTTTAAAATTAATGACCATAAATATTGACAATCATATAGCACGCTTAGTAATTGATGATCCTTTTTTGGAGATAGATGAGAAGGCAATGCCTTTAGAAATGCCAGCCAGAATTATCGACAATCGGGTAATGATACCCTTGGAAGCTATTAAACTTATTGTCAAAGTAGATATAAAATGGGATAACCAGGCTAAAATTTTATTTATAAATACCATAAGGCCTTATCTGTTAGTTGTTAGAAGTTATTCGCATCCCGATAAGACCAGGGTAGTGGTAGATCTATCGGAGAAGACAGAATTTAAAGCAGATAAATTAATAAATCCGGATAGGATATTTATTGATATTATGGGTTCTGATGTAAAATTAGAAAATACCTCCAAGCAGATTAAGATAGATGATGGAGTGATAAAAACAGTAAGAACAACTCAATTTAACCAGGAAGTTACCAGAGTAGTATTTGATCTTTACCGGGAAGCTAAATACGAGATTTTTAGCCTTAGTGAACCAGATAGAGTAGTGATTGATATTTTTAAACCAAGTGGAGGAGATGTTATTCCTCAAGAACTTCCTGTTAAACCAGAAGAAAAACCTGTGCCCGGCCTTGTGATAACCGGCAAGAGAGTAGTAATTATTGACCCGGGTCATGGCGGAAAAGATCCTGGAGCGATCGGACCTACCGGTTTAAGGGAAAGTGAAGTTACTTTAGGAATCGCCCTTTATTTGGAGAAACTATTAAAAAATGCCGGTATTCCTACCTATTTAACCAGAAATAAAGATGAATTTGTTTATTTGGAAGATAGGACCAATTTCGCCAACCAGAAGGGTGGCTTTGTATTTATAAGTTTACACGCTAATTCAGTATTAAATCATCGTCCTAGCGCTCAAGGGATAGAAACCTTTTTGTTGAGCTCCAAATATATCGGAGCTTCTGCCAGAGATGTAGCAGATAGAGAAAATAGAGCTAGCAGAACTCATCCCGAAGTAGATACCGATTTGGCTTTAATTATCGCTGATCTGGAAGAGAGTGCTAACATCAAGTATAGTTTTGATCTTGCCGAGATTATCCAGAAAAAATTAGTAGAGTATCTAAAATTAGAAGATCGGGGAATAAAACAAGCTCCCTTTATCGTATTAAAGGGAGCTAATATGGCAGCAGTAATTGTAGAAGTTGCTTTTATCTCTAACCCTCAAGAGGAAGGATTACTAAAAACCACTAAGTTTAGAGAAAATGCTGCTCAAGCCTTATTTGAGTCAATAAAGAATTATGTAGAAAATGCCCCCGATAATGGCGAGTAGGATTGATTATGTCAAAAAATAGAAAGTCGAAGAAGAAAAGAAATAACCTAAGAATTATCTTCACATTATTCATACTCTTGGTCATTGTACTTTTTGGCTATACTATATTCAATAAGTTCATTGCCCCTATCTGGCAAAAATATACAGAAAGACCGGTTATTACCAAAGAAGTCCCCTATAAGGAAGAAGAAATAAAAGAAGTTCAGCCCATACAAACCGAAGAGATGGCTGAGGTAAACCTTTACTTTTCTGATTCTCAGGCAATGTACTTACAACCCGAAAAAAGAAAAATATCTCAAACCTCTTCTTTAGCGAGACAAGTAGTCATAGAGTTGATTAAAGGTCCGGAAAGTTCCGATCTATACCCTACCATTCCCCCAGAGACTCAAGTTAATGAAGTATATATTGCCGATGAAATTGTCTATGTAGATCTATCTGAAGAAATATTTACCAATCATCCAGGAGGAAGCAGCGGTGAATTGATGACCGTCTATTCTATTGTTAATACTTTAACTGAAATTCCTTCGATTAAAGGCGTACAAATATTAGTAGAAGGAAATCAGAAAGATAGCTTAGCCGGACATGTAGACATCAGTATGCCTTTGCTTCGAGATCAGGATTGGATTAAGTCAGAAAACTAAAAGGAGCAGAATAGAAAATTAAGGAGTGATAAAGATTAATATTGCAGATTTGTCCCGGGTTTTTAGCAATAAAATTTTAATAATTGCTTTTATAGCCTGGGTGGTTAATCAGAGCTTAAAACTAATAGTCTTTTATATTTCTGAAAAAAAATGGGATATTAGGAGGATTGTCGGAGCAGGAGGGATGCCTAGCACTCATTCCGCCCTTTCTGTATGTGTAGCAGTAAGTATTGGCTTGAAAGAAGGATGGGGTTCTTCTATATTTGCTTTAGCTATCGTCCTAGCTTTTATCATTATGGCTGATGCAGCAGGAGTAAGAAGGGAGACAGGCGAGCAGGCTGTAGTATTAAATAAAATCATTTTAGAATTTTTTGAGGAAAGAAAGATCAGAGATAAGCGCTTAAAAGAATTAGTTGGACACACTCCTTTTGAAGTTATCGTAGGAGCTTTTATTGGAACTATAACCGCTTGGATATTATGCTCGGTAATTTAGACTTAGTTTGATAATATAATTCAATCTGTAGAATTTTAATTCGAGAGGTGTGGATTTGCAAATTTGGAAAAATTAAAAAAAGAGCGTTTGGATATATTACTGGTTGAAAAAGGATTTTTCCCCAGTAGAGAAAGAGCTAAAAGTGCTATTATGGCGGGAGAAGTTTCGGTGGAAGGGGAAAGAATCGATAAATCAGGGCAAAAGTTTAAGGTTGAAAGTAATATTTCAGTTAAAGAAAAAGAGACTGCCTTTGTAGGTAGAGGCGGAGAAAAATTAGAAAAAGCTCTAAAAGCTTTTAATATTAATATCAAAGGAAAAAGAGCAATTGATGTTGGCGCATCTACCGGGGGTTTTACCGATTGTCTCTTTAAGTATGGAGCTGAGAGAGTTTATTGTGTTGATGTAGGTTACGGATAGTTAGCCTGGAAACTGCAGAAAGATAGCCGCGTAGTAGTGATGGACCGAACCAACATAAGATATCTGACTACTGATAAATTCGATGACCTTTTTGAATTAGCTACCATAGATGTCTCATTTATTTCGTTGGATAAAGTTCTGCCAGCAGTATATAAATTACTTAAAGAGAAGGGAGAAGTGGTGGCATTAATTAAACCACAATTTGAAGCAGGTCGGGAGTTTATTCAAAAGGGCGGTGTAGTAAAAAAGGCAGAAGTTCATCAGTCAGTCATTGAAAAAATCTGTGAAAAAGCTCAAAAAATGGGTTTTAGTGTTCGAGGATTAACTTTTTCCCCTTTAAAAAAGACTTCGGGCAATATAGAATATTTTATTTACTTGATAAAAAATGCCGTAAAAGATAAAGCTAATAATTTCCCTCAATTTGCTGAGGAAGTGGTAAAACAAGCTCATCAAGAACTTTCTCCTAAAAAATAATATTCTATAACTTTATTTACTGATGTTTATTCTTGTAACAATCGTTAAGCTTATGATGAGTTAATTTAAAGTAAGAAATTAATGGAGTGAAGTTTTTGAATATAGACGAAAATGATATTCTAATCTTTATTTTATTTATTGGTGGAGGGATATTCTTTCTGATTCTCTATCTCAAGACTAGTAATTGGTTAAGGGTTCAAGGGTTAAGAAAGAGATTTTCTAAAAGCAGGCGGGCAGAAAAAGAAGCAGAGAAAATATTAAAAAAAAATGGATATGTGATCATAGATGCTCAAAAAAGTAAACCGCTTTTGGTAACTATTGGTGATAGGGTTCATCACTACTTGGTTCGTATAGATTATCTAGCGAGGAAGAAAGGTAAGATCTACGTAGTAGAGGTCAAAAGCGGAGAGAAAATTCCCTATATCACTAACCGGGAAACTAGAAGACAGATGTTAGAATATTACCTTGCCTACCAACCAAGCGGAATCCTTTTAATAAATATGAAAAATAAGAGTATTTCTGAAGTAAAGTTTCAGTTCGGAAGCACTATTTCTCAAAAGATAATCAAGATAGTCTATTTTTTGGCTGGTGCAATTTTTAGTTTGTTGTTATATTATTTACTTCAAGGAGGGTGGAGATGAAATTTAACAGAGTCGGTTTAGTGGTGAATTATGAAAAAGAAAAAACGCGGGAAACTGCTTGTAAAATAATAGATTGGTTAAATTCCAATAAGCTAAAAGTTTGCATTGAAGGGAATATGGGTCAGGCAATAGGAAAAAAGGAATTAAATTGTCCCGCTAATCAATTTCTTAAAGAGGTTGATTTAATTATTTCTTTGGGAGGAGACGGAACTCTGCTTAGAGCGGCTAGAATTGCTGCTAGCGAAGGCATACCTATTTTTGGAGTGAATTTGGGAGGTTTAGGATTCTTAACTCAAATTGGTATTAATGACCTGGAAAAATCTTTAGAAAAGCTATATCAAGAGAAATATTTTCTTGATGAGAGAATGATGTTAAACTGTTCAGTAGAAAGAAGAGGAAAAGAGATAAAAAAATTTACTGCCCTCAATGATGTAGTTATAGGTAAAGGAGCATTTGCGCGAATTATAGGCTTGGCTACCTATGTCAATAATAATTACGTTATTACTTATTCAGCGGATGGATTGGTCGTCTCTACCTCTACCGGTTCTACTGCTTACTCTCTTTCTGCCGGTGGGCCTATTGTAAATCCCAGCATAAACTGTATTATACTTACCCCTATCTGTCCCCATACTTTATCTGCCCGACCTTTTATTATTAGTGAAGATGATCAAGTAAAAATAACTTTAGAAGTAAGTGAAGAAGAGGTTATGGTTACTGTCGACGGACAAGAGGGTTTTGTTCTGAGGCCGAATGATGAGGTGATAATAAAAAAATCAGAAGATGAAGCTCGATTAATTACTTTCAAAGAAAAGAGTTTTTATGATATTTTACGGGAAAAATTAAGATGGAGCGGACAAATAGAATAGAATATATTTTTCTACTATGAGGTTGACAAATAGAATAAATGTTATTTCAATTAAATATAAAAAATATGGCCTTAATAAAAGAATTAAATATTGAATTTGAAGAAGGATTAAATGTTTTAACCGGAGAGACTGGAGCTGGTAAGTCAATTATCATAGAAGCGATAAATTTAATTTTGGGTGGTTTTGCCGCTCCTGAATTAATGCGAGACGGAGAAGATAGTTTAATAATAGAAGCACTCTTTCTGTTATCTCCTCAGGAAAAAGAGCTTATAAACAATTTAAATTCAAACATAGAAATTGTTGATGAACAAGGGGCTTTACTTATTGGACGAGAAGTCAACAATAAAGGACGAAATAAATGCTTGATTAATCAACGGTTGATAAATTTATCCACACTTCAAGAGATAGGTACATTTTTGGTTGATTTACACGGACAACATAATCATCAATCTATTCTGGATCCGACTAAACATATTGAACTAATAGATAATCTGGGAGGAGATAAAATTATGAAAGACAGAAAGGAATTATTGGATCATTATAGAAGATGGCGGGAAAAAAGTAAAATGTTATTTAAGTTATTGAAAGATAAAGAAGAAAATACAAAAAAAATAGATTTTCTGAAATTTCAGTTAGAAGAGATAGATAAAACGGCTTTGGTGAAAGATGAAGATAAGGCCTTAGAAGATGAAGAGATGATTTTAAAGAATGCAGAAAAAATTATTAATACCATGGAAAAAGTCAATTTTATTCTCAACGAAGGCGGGATGGAGCAATCTTCAGTAAGAGATTCCTTAAAAGAAGTTTCTATAGATTTTGGAGAAATTGCTTCCCTTGACCGGCGAATTGAAAAGATAAGAGAAAATTTAAAAGTAGTAGACTATCAATTTGAGGATATTGTAAATGAAATTGTAAAATACAAAGATGAAATTAATTTAGACAGCCAAAGATTAAAAGAAGTGGAGAGTAGATTAAACCTGATTAATAATTTAAAGAGTAAATACGGCTCTACCATAGAAGAAATATTGGAATATCGCCAAAAAATATATCAGGAGTTAGAAGCCATTGATTACAGTGAAGACAAATTAGAAAAGTTAAAAGAAGAAATTAATGTTTTGGAGGATATCATTTCCACAATTTCTCGCCGGCTAAATATCTATCGGAGAAAGATAGCCGAGGATTTAGAGAAATTAGTGGTAAGGGAATTAGAAGATCTAAATATGAAAAGATGTCAGTTTGAAGTGTCTATTAATACTTACGAGGATGATAACGGAATAGAAATAGATGGTAAGAAATATAAGATAGGTCCAAAAGGAATGGATGATGTTGAGTTTATGATTTCTCCCAATGTGGGAGAGAAGTTGCGTTCTTTGGCTCGAATTGTATCGGGGGGAGAAGTTTCGAGGATTATGTTGGCTTTAAAATCAATACTTTCAGAAGTAGATCAAGTTCCAACGCTAATCTTTGATGAAATTGACAGCGGGGTAGGTGCACGCTTGGGCGAGGTAATTGCACAAAAGCTGAAGGCGCTTTCTAAAAAAAGACAAGTAGTTTGCGTAACTCATCTACCTCAGATAGCCTGCAGAGCAGAGAAACATTTCTATATTGAAAAATATATCTTAAATAATCAAACAAATATAAGATTAAAAGAAATGGAAGGCGAAGAGCGGATCAAAGAGATTGCTCGCATGTTAGATGGAAATCAAATGAGCGAAATTACTATTCAGCATGCTCAAAAGATGTTAGAAAGATAGTAGAGCAATAAGTAATGAGTGATAAGATTATATTTATATATGTGTAAAAATAATTTATTAATTATATATTACTCAGCAGGTAATTTGTTGGCTGACTGGTAAACTGGTAACTAATTACTATCGACTAATTCAATTGGTAAATTGACCAATCGGCTAATTGGTCAATTACCACTAGGTTGTTAATTTATGGAAGAAAAAAATATTTTAAATAAAGATAAATGGCAACAAGAAATCGCCACACAAAAAGAGATTCAAAGCACCTTAAAAGCAATTATCCATGCTACCGATGATGCTATTTCAGTTGTAGACGAAAAGGGGTTGCACACGATTATTAATCCTGCTTATACCAGGCTTACGGGTTTGACAGAAGAAGATGTTTTAGGAAAACCGCCTACTATCGATATTGCTGATGAAGGTGAAAGCATGCATTTAAAAGTGTTAAGAACCAAGAAATCGGTACACGGAGTTAGAATGCGCGTTGGACCTAATCGTAAAGAAGTAATTGTAAATGTTGCACCGGTTGTAGTAGAGGGAGTCTTGAAAGGAAGTGTGGCAGTCATACATGATGTTTCGGAAATTGAATACTTAAATAGAGAGTTAAAGAGGATTAAGCAAAGAGTTAGACATTTAGAATCAAAATACACCTTTGAAGATATAGTGGGAAAAAGCAGGGGAATGATTATCGCTAAAGAACAAGCCAGGAAAGCTGCTTACACTCCCGCGACCGTTTTGCTGCAAGGAGAAAGCGGTACCGGAAAAGAACTTTTTGCTCACGCTATACATCATGTAAGCAAAAGAAAGAATCAGCAATTTATTCGAGTAAACTGTTCTGCTTTAGTAGATACTTTATTAGAGAGTGAACTATTTGGTTATGAGGGAGGTTCCTTTACCGGTGCTAAAAAAACCGGAAAGAAAGGACTGTTTGAAGAAGCCGACAAGGGGACTATTTTTTTGGATGAAATTGGAGTGATGAGCTTGAATCTGCAGGCTAAATTATTGAGAGTGCTTCAAGAAAAAGAAATTATTCGAGTAGGAGGAAGAAATCCGGTTAATGTGGATGTTAGGATAATCTCAGCAACCAATATTGATTTAAAAAACGCTGTTAAAGAAGGAAGGTTTAGAGATGATCTTTATTACCGGTTATATGTTATACCCATCTATATTCCTCCTTTAAGGGAACGAAAAGAAGATATGCCCCTCTTGGTCAATAATTTATTAAGAAAATTTAATCAAGATTTCGGCAGAAATATAAAAGGAATTTCAACCGAAGCCATCAATATATTAGGTGATTATTCCTGGCCGGGAAATGTAAGAGAATTGGAAAATGTAATTGAAAGAGCAGTAATCAACATGAGATTAAGCGAAGAATTAATCTTGCCTAAGCATATTCCTTTTTTAAATGAATTAAATACACCAGGAATATTGGAAGAAAGACCATCTGTAAGTTTTGAATCTGATAATTTGATTTATAATAATTTGGATAAAAATGACTTAGAAAAGATTAAAAATGATACGGAAAGGATAGCTCTACTGCAAGCTTTGAAATCTGCCAAGGGAGACAGTCCGATAGCTGCAAAAAAGTTGGGAATCAGCTTGAGAAGTTTTTATTATAAAATAAAAAAGCATAATATTAAAAAGATATATGAATACAAGTAAACACTAATTTACTGGTTTTCCAACTCACCCATTGAATTGGTAATGGATACAAAGTATCAGGCCTTAGGAATATGGCATATCAAGCCTCAAAATAATCATATTTTTTATTCTTTCTTCTTATCTGTTAATCAAATTATCGGTCAGCAAAATAATGTTAAACGGAATAGGAAGTGAACTTCATGCTGGAAATTACCTCTATCTAATAGAATCATTGAAATTTTATTATATGAAATGCAATAAATTGCATAATAATGCAAAGAATATAACAATAAGTTATCATTAATTATTTTTCAAAGATTACTTTTTTTCAATCATGGTAAGTTATCTTCTATTTTTCTTGGGTCAATTGGCACAAAAATTGCTACAACATATAAGAGGGAGCTATATATGACAAAGAAATTTAAAATATTAGTAATAAATCCGGGTTCAACTTCTACTGCCATTGCTCTATTTGAAGATGATAAGTTATTAGATAAAGAGACAATAAGACATAGTACGAAAGAATTGTCTGTGTACATAAAAATATTTGATCAACACAAGTTTAGAGAAGAAATAATTATTAATTTCTTAAAGAAAAAGAAAATCGATACCAATCATTTAGATGCTATAGTTGGAAGAGGAGGGGTACTAAAACCTGTAAAAAGTGGAACTTATAGAATAAATAAATTAATGCTGGAAGATTTAAAGGAGAGACCAAGAATAGAACATGCTTCAAATTTAGGAGCGGCAATTGCTTATGACTTGGCTCAATCAATAAAAGTCCCGGCTTTTATTGTTGATTCAGTTGCAGTTGATGAATTGGACTCTGTCGCTCGAATTTCCGGAATGTCTGATATTGAAAGAGAAAGTTTGTCTCATGTACTTAGCTTAAAAGCAGCAGCTAGAAAAATGGCTAAAGAGTTGGAAAAATCTTACCAAGACCTGAACTTGATAGTTGTTCATTTGGGAGGAGGAATTTCGGTAAGTGCTCATTGTAAGGGGAGAATGATAGATGTGAATAATGCCAGTGCCGAAGGACCGTTTACTCCCGAAAGAACTGGAGGATTACCTAGTGCAGAATTAGTCAAGCTATGTTATGCTCAAAAATATACTCTTCGCGAAATGCTTAAAAAGCTTATTGGAAGGGGTGGATTAGTAGATTATCTCGGAACAAATAATTTGTTAGAAGTGGAAGAAAGAATAGTTAAAGGAGATAAAGAAGCTGAATTAATATATCAAGCTATGGCATACCAGGTAGCCAAAGAGATAGGAGCGATGGCAGCAGTATTAAAAGGAAAAGTCGACGCTATTGTTATTACTGGAAATGGAGCAAAAGATAAGGGAGCATTAGGCAAAACTTTTGTGAACTGGATAAAAGAAAGGGTAAACTTTATAGCATCTGTTACAATATATCCGGAATCTGATGAGATGTTAGCCTTAGCCTTAGGGGCAATTAAAGTATTAAAAGGGGAAGAAGAAGCCTGGGAATATGTCTAATTTAGAAAGTAAAAAAATAAAAGGAGAGAAGATAATGATGATAAAAACAGAGGAGTTTTATTCTATTTTAGCTTCCAGAATGAAAGCTTCAGCTATTCGCGAGATTTTGAAATTAGTTCAAAATCCAGAAGTTATATCTTTAGCAGGGGGAATGCCCGATCCTATAACCTTCCCGGTAGAAGATATAAAGAATATCACCCAGAAAGTATTAAATAAAAATAGCGCTAAAGCTTTACAATATAGCAGTACCGAAGGATTCCCCGAACTAAGAAAATGCATTTTAGAACATTTAGCTAAAGATGGCAATCATGGAAAATTGGAAAATATAATTATTAGTTCTGGATCACAACAGGGATTAGATTTAGTGGGCAAAGTTTTTTTAAGTCCCGGAGATATAGCGATAGTAGAATTGCCAAGCTACTTAGCTGCTTTAAACGCCTTTCATAGTTATGGGGGAGAATTAATAGGTATACCTATGGATGATGAAGGTATGCAAATGGATATATTGGAAGAAAAACTTGCTTGTCTTAAAAAAGAAGGTAAAAAAGTGAAGTTTATATATACAATCTCCAATTTTCAAAATCCTGCAGGAGTGACTATGTCCCTGGCTCGACGAAGGAAGTTAATTGAAATTGCGCATAAATTTAATCTATTTATTGTAGAAGATAATCCTTATGAAAAACTCAGATTTGAAGGAGAATCAATTCCCTCTATCTATTCTTTGGAAGAAAATGGTTCGGTTATTAGCTTAGGTACTTTTTCCAAGATATTATGTCCGGGGTTGCGATTAGCCTGGATTTTGGGCAATAAAGATATAATAGGAAAGATTACTATACTAAAGCAATCAACCGATCTATGTACCAGTATCTTAAGCCAATTAATTGCTTATGAGTATTGCCAAATGGGCAAAATAGAAGAAAATATCAAATCTAATATTAAAATTTACAAGAAAAAAAGAGATGCAATGATAAATGCTTTGAAAAAACATTTTCCAAAAAAGGCAACCTGGACTGAACCACATGGTGGATTTTTTATTGTGGCTACTTTGCCGGATTACATAGATACCGGAGAGATGTTTAAAGAGGCGATTGAAGAGAAAGTAGCTTATGTTCCCGGCGGTCCATTTTTTGCGGATGGAAAAGGCCAAAACACTATGCGGCTGTCTTTTTGTTATCCCAGTGAAAAAGATATTGATGAGGGAATTAAAAGATTAGGGAAAGTAATTAAAAAGAGAATTAAGTATTAAATTTTCAAAATCTTTGGAGAATGGGACAATTGGTGAATTGAAGAATTGAAGAATTGGCTAATTGCTAAATTTCTAATAAAGAGGTGAAGGGCAAAAATGTTAAAATCTTTTGATGAGGTTCTAAAAAGAGCTAAGGATTATGGTCCAAAAAAAATGGCAGTGGCTTCTGCGGGAGCAGAAGATGTATTAAAAGCAGTAGAAGCTGCTCGAAAAGAAGGATTAACCGATTCAATATTGGTCGGTGACGAAAATGAAATAATTCAAGTAGCTGAAAAATTGAAGATAGACCTTACAAGTTATGAAATAATTGATAAACCGGATAAAACAGAAACTGCACGATATGCGGTGGAATTGGTCCGAAATAAAAAAGCCTCTATATTAATGAAAGGCATGATGGGAACAGCAAGACTTTTACAGGCTGTTTTGGATAAAGAAATTGGTTTACGGACTAACCGATTGCTTAGCCATGTTTATACTCTGGAAATTAAAAATTACAAGCGTTTGCTTACTATGACTGATGGAGCCATGAGTATCAGTCCAGATTTAAAACAAAAAGCCCAAATAATCCAAAATGCTATTTATTATGCGCATTCATTGGGAATCGAGAAACCAAAAGTAGCAGTTGTTACAGCTATTGAATTAGTGAATCCTGATATGCCGGCAACTATCGATGCTGCTTGCTTGGCTAAAATGAGCGAGAGAGGACAGATTGTGGGTGGAGTAGTAGATGGACCATTGGGCTTTGATAATGCAATTTCTAAGGAAGCGGCAGAGCATAAGGGAATTGAAAGCCCGGTTTCCGGTGAGGTAGATATTGTAATGGTACCAAATATCGAATCAGGAAATATCTTTGCCAAAGGCTTGGTTTATTTAGCTCAAGCAGTACCTGCAGGATTGCTTTTAGGGGCAAAAGCTCCCGTGGTATTGGTTTCTCGATCAGATAGTGCGCAATCAAAATTATATTCCATTGCCTTAGGTGTATTAATGGGTGAAATGGGTGAGATTTGAAATGACTCCTTAGTTTTATGAGGTGATTTAAGAATGAGTAGAGATTATAAAATATTAGTGATAAATCCTGGCTCTACTTCCACCAAAGTAGCAGTATTTTCTAACGAGCAATTGTTATTCGAAAAGAAGATTGAACATGACAGCAAAGAATTATCAAATTTTAACAAGATTATTGACCAGTATCATTTTCGACAAGATATTATCTCAAATTTTTTAAAGGAAAAGGGAATTAATCTTTCTACTCTTAATGCAGTAGTGGGAAGAGGAGGATTATTAAAGCCTGTTGCCAGCGGAACTTATAAAATTAATGAAAAGATGTTAGCAGATCTCCGTAGAGGTGCAAGGGGTGAGCACGCTTCCAATTTGGGGGGATTACTTGCCTACGGAATTGCTGAAAATTTATCTATTCCTTCTTATATAGTCGATCCGGTAGTCGTGGATGAGATGAAACCGATTGCCAGAATTTCTGGGATGCCGGAAATTCCCCGAATTAGCATTCTTCATGCTTTAAATCAAAAAGCAGTAGCTCGAAAAGCAGCATTAGATTTAGGTAAAAAGTATGAGAAGTCCAATTTTATTATTGCCCATTTAGGTGGAGGAATTTCTGTGGGAGTTCATTGCAAAGGAAAAGTTATCGATGTCAATAATGCTCTTAATGGAGAAGGGCCCTTTACCCCAGAAAGAAGTGGTGGAGTGCCCGTTGGTGGCCTGGTGGAACTTTGTTTTTCCGAAAAATTTACCAGAGATGAAATAATGAAAAAGATAAAAGGAAAAGGCGGATTAGTAGCTTATTTAAATACCAATGATGTTAGAGAAGTTGTAAAGATGATCAAAGGGGGAGACAAGAGAGCAAAACTAATTTTAGAAGCTATGGCTTATCAAGTAGCTAAAGAAATCGGAGCAGGAGCTACGGTATTGAAAGGCCAGATAGATGCTATTATTTTAACCGGAGGAATTGCTTACAATAATGAATTTGTTGATATGGTAAGAGATAGAGTTAGTTTTTTATCTTTGGTTATGGTATATCCCGGTGAAGAAGAGATGCTATCCTTATGTGAAGGAGTTTTAAGGGTTTTTAAAGGAGAAGAGGTGAAAAAAATATATTGAGTAAAAGAATAAAGATATTTGTCGGAAGCTTTGGAAGTGGAAAAACAGAAGTGGCCATTAATTATTCAATAAATTGCAGGAAAAGTTACGAGAAGATTGCAATTGTAGATTTAGATATTGTTAATCCTTATTTTAGAACCCGGGAAGCAAAAGATACCTTAAGTTCTCAAGATATAAAAGTAATCGCTCCAGCAGGTGAGATGACTTATGCTGATTTACCCCTAATCTCTCCTGAAATAAAAGGTTTAATCCAAAATCCAGATTATTGTTTAATACTTGATGTTGGTGGAGATGATGTAGGAGCAGTAGTTTTGGGTAATTTCAGCAGTTTCATTAAAGAATTAGATTATGAAATGCTGTTAGTTGTAAATTCTTTTCGACCTTTTACGCAAAGTGTTCCACAAATTATGGAGATAGTTCGGGATATTGAAAATACCTCTCGATTAAAAATTAACGGAATAGTAAGCAATCCTAATTTAAGTAGTCAAACCGATGAAAAAGTTATTAAAAAAGGACATGTTATAGTAAAACAAGCTGCTCAAAAATTAGAGGTGCCGATAAAATTTATCTGCTTAGAGAAACGATTTTCTCAAAAAATAAAGCAGGAATGTTTTGAAGAACCAATATTTTATATAAAACGGTTTATGCACTTACCCTGGGATTAAATTTTAAAAAAGGAAGGAGAAAATAATATGGCAAAAATTGTAATTGATGAGGAAAGATGCAAGGGGTGCGAATTATGTATTACAGCTTGTCCTAAACATATTATCGTTATGGCAGAATATTTTAATAAAAAGGGCTATCATCCTGCTAAACAGATTAAAGTGGAGGAATGTACCGGATGTGCTTTTTGTGCATTAACTTGTCCGGATGTGGCTATTGAAGTGTATAAATAAATTTGTTATTAGTTTCAAATACAAAACACAAGAGATACTATTAGAATTCTTAATTACTATTATTTTTCCAACTAAAGATTTTTAACCTATTAAGTGCAGTTCCACTAAATAAGGGTTATAGAAAGTTATATAAAGAGGAAATTTCTATTTAGTTAAATTATTGTTAAGGAGGCTAAAGATGGAAGAAAAAATGTTAATGAAAGGGAATGAAGCCATAGGAGAAGCAGCGATCCGTGCAGGATGCCATTTTTATTTTGGTTACCCGATTACCCCTCAAAGCGAATTAACTGCTTATATGGCCAAAAAATTACCCAAAATTAAGAATTCAGCTTTTATTCAAGCTGAAAGTGAATTGGCAGCGATCAACATGGTTTACGGAGCTGCCGCTACAGGAGTAAGAGCCATGACTTCATCCTCAAGCCCGGGAATAAGCTTGAAGCAAGAAGGAATTTCTTATATCGCCTGTGCCGAATTACCCTGTGTAATAGTTAATATGCAAAGAGGAGGACCAGGATTAGGAAGTATTCAACCTGGGCAAGCTGATTATTTTCAAGCTACCAAAGGAGGAGGCCACGGAGATTATCACCTGATTGTACTGGCACCTTCTTCCGTACAAGAATTGGTAGATTTAACCATGGATGCTTTTGATTTAGCTGACAAATATACCAATCCGGCTATGATATTAGGAGATGGGTTGATAGGACAAATGATGGAATCTGTGGAGTTTAAGGAAAGAAAAAAGATTAATTTGCCAGATAAAGAAGGATGGACTTTAACCGGATGTAAAGGAAGGGAAAAAAAATATATTGTTCCTTTTAATCTGGATCCTTATAAAATGGAAACCTTAAATTTTAAAATTCAAGATAAATATAATAAATTAAAAGAAAAAGAAGTGAGATACGAAAAGCTTAATTTAGATCATGCTGATTTAATAGTAGTTGCATATGGTACAGTAGCCCGGATCGTAAAAACCGTTATTAGTAATGCAAAGAAAGAGGGAATTAATATCGGATTAATTAGGCCAATTACTTTATTTCCTTTTCCGGAAAAGATAATTGCCGAGATTTCTGAAAAGGTAAGTAAGTTTTTAGTAGTAGAGATGAGCATGGGACAAATGCTAGAAGATGTTAAATTAGCCGTAAATGGTAAAGCAAAAGTCAATTTTTATGGAAGAGCAGGAGGAGTCATTCCGACACAAAGTGAAATATTGACTGAAATAAAGAAATATTTAAAATAGATTAATTATGTTTTAGAATATATTACGGAGGTGTGTAATAATATCATGAAGAAAGTTTTTGAAAGTCCCAAATCTTTAACCAAAGAGCCTTTTACTTATTGTCCGGGATGTCACCATGGTATCGCTCATCGGTTGGTCGCGGAAGTTATAGATGAATTTGGACTAAGAGAAAAAACCATAGGAGTATGTCCGGTAGGTTGTTCGGTATTTGCCTATGTTTTTTTTGATTGCGACATGATTTGTGCAGCACACGGGAGAGCACCCGCTGTAGCTACCGGAATGAAAAGGGCAAAACCAGATTCTATTGTATTTACTTATCAGGGAGATGGTGATTTAGCCTCAATTGGTACAGCAGAAATAGTACATACTGCTAATCGTGGTGAGAATATTACAGTTATATTTATCAATAATGCTATCTATGGGATGACCGGCGGACAGATGGCACCTACTACTTTAGTGGGGCAGATAACCCAGACCTCTCCTTATGGCAGAGATCCTAAAACTATGGGATATCCCATAAAAGTAGCGGAAATGTTATCCACTCTAAAAGGAGTTGCTTATATTTCTCGGGTAGCTTTATCCAAGCCCGCTTACGTATTAAAAGCAAAAAAAGCAATAAGAAAAGCTTTCCAATCACAGATAGAAGGAAAAGGTTTTTCATTGGTAGAAATTTTATCTACCTGTCCTACTAACTGGGGTTTAAGTCCAGTAGAAGCAAATAAGTGGTTAGAGGAAAATATGATCCCTTATTACCCATTGGGAGAATTTAAAACTCCCGAGGAGGTGTCTTGAATGTTAGAAAGGATAATTATTTCAGGATTTGGTGGCCAAGGAATCATGTTAATAGGCAGATTGTTAGCTTATGCCGGAATGATTGAAGGTAAAAAAGTTGCCTGGATGCCTTCTTACGGGCCAGAGATGAGAGGAGGAACAGCCAATTGTACTGTATTAATTTCATCTGAAGAAATTGGTTCTCCCATCGTCTCTCATCCCAAAATATTAATTGCCATGAATCAACCTTCTTTAGATAAATTCGAATCAAAGGTAAGCAAAGGTGGATTAATCATCTTGAATGCTTCATTAATAGAACACGAAATAAAAAGAGATGATGTTAAAGTAATAAAAATTCCTGCAGATGAAATTGCTGATAAGTTGGGAAATTCGAGGGCAGCTAATATGGTAATTTTGGGTGCTTATGTCGAACAGTCAAGGATTGTAAAGATGGATACTATATTTAAAGCTTTAGAGAAAGCTCTGGTTGGACGCAACCAAACGCTATTAGAAATAAACAAAGAAGCTTTAAAACAAGGGGCAAAATTAGCCAAAAGTTGATTGAATTCCTCTATATCTTAAAAATAGTAAGGATAAAAACTTTTATAAATTTAGAATAAGGGGCGGATTTATCTGCCTCTTATTTTGTTGGCATCCTTTTAAAGGGCTCGATAAATCGGACGTAAAAGGTCATAATTCTTTTATAATATCCAAATTTGTGATAGACTTTTGTGAAGGAAAAGGATTCCCACTCCATTTTTTTTAAACTGAACAAATAAAATCTCAATATTTTCTAATAATTTCTATATACAATATACAATATATTAAAATAGAGCATAAGTAGTTCAATATACAATCAAATAATTAAAGGGGATAATTTATGATTAATAAAGAAAGATTAGTAAATAGTTTCATGGAATTAGTTAAGATAAGCAGCGTTTCCAGGGAGGAGAGGAATCTGGCAGACTTTTTAGTAGAAAAATTAGAAAATTTAGGATTAGAAGTTAAGGTTGATCAAGCGGGTGAGAAGGTAAAATCTAATAGCGGCAATATAATAGCTCGTTTAAGGGGAAATGTGGAAAAAGCTATTCCGATTATGTTTTCTGCTCATATGGATACAGTTATTCCGGGGAAAAATATCAAACCTGTTTGCGATGGGGAAAAGATATTTAGCAGAGGGAAAACAATTTTAGGTGCAGATGACAAGGCGGCAATAGCAGCTTTATTAGAAGCGTTACATATTATTAAGGAGAAAAAAATATCCTGTGGTGATATAGAAATTGTATTTTCTATCTGCGAAGAAGTAGGGTTAGAAGGTGCAAAAAATTTAGACATATCCAGCTTAGATGCTCGCATGGCTTTTGTTTTGGATTGTGGAGGACCGGTAGGAGAGATTATCAGTTCGGCTCCTTCTCAAAATTCTATTGAGATCATTATTTATGGAAAAGCTTCTCATGCCGGCTCGAATCCCGAAGAAGGAATTAATGCCATACAGGTAGCCGGATTTGCCCTTTCCCGAATGAAATTAGGGCGAATAGATGACGAAACTACTGCCAATATCGGAATTATTTCTGGTGGAAAAGCTACAAATATTATTCCTGATGAAGTTATATTAAAAGGAGAAATTAGAAGTAGAAACGAAGAGAAGTTAGAAACGCATACCAAGAAATTAAAACAGACAGTTAAAGATACTGCTCGAGAATTTAAAGCGAAAGCGGTGATAAAGATTAAGAAGGAGTACTCTTGCTATAATTTTTCTATCCATGACCAGATAGTCAAGATCGCAATGAAGGCGGCAAAAGATCTAGGGTTGGAACCGGCATTACGTCCCAGCGGAGGTGGGAGCGATGCCAATATATTTAATAAAAAAGGTTTTCCCTCTCTCGATTTAGCGATAGGGATGGAGAAGGTGCATACAGTGGATGAATATATTCTAGTAAAAAATTTGAAAATGACCGTAGAATATATTTTATCTATTATCAATACAATATCTTCCGGAGAAAATTTAAATGAATAAGGATGATTCTTTAAAAAAAGTAATTTTATCTTCCAACTATATTTATCAGGGAAAAATTATTAAACTTCGTAAGGATAGAGTAAAACTGCCTGATGGCATGGAAACGGAAAGGGAAATAGTGGAACACCCTGGAGCTGTAGCCATATTAGCTATGACCGATGATCAGAAACTGGTAATGATCAGACAATTCAGGGAACCAGCAAATGAAGTTTTATGGGAACTACCGGCAGGAACAGTAGAAAAAGGAGAAGATTTAATTAAATGTGCTAAAAGAGAATTGGAAGAAGAAACCGGGTATCATCCTCGAAAAATCGAAAAACTAATATCTTTTTTCTCTTCCCCGGGTTTTTGTAATGAAAGACTCACTTTGTTTTTGGCAGAGGATTTAGAAGAAAGAAGCAAGAATGAAGATGCTGATGAATTCATTCAAGTTAAGAATTTACAAATATCTGAAGTAATAAAAATGATAAAGAGAAATATTATCAAAGATGCTAAAACGATTATCGGAATACTTTATTTAGTTTTGAGTAGTAAATATGGGGAACAAGTAATAGGTAATGACTAACCCGATCAAATTTCTAAAATAATACTTATCTTGCTGGTTAGCGCATAAGTAAACAAAAGGTAAAAATAAATAGAGAAAACCCCAAGCCAGGAATTAAAAAAAATTTTATTATTATGAAGAACGAAGTGACAAGCAATCTTAAAATAACACAGATCAAATAGCGAATAATATAAGAGTGTCATTTACCGAATCTACAAGGGACAAAAGATGAAACAATATTTTATGGATTTGCATGTGCATATTGGTAGAAGCAAAAGCGGGGCTCCTGTAAAAATAACTGCTTCTAGAGATTTAACCTTTGCTAACATTGCCCGAGAATGTAAGTTTAGAAAGGGGATTGACATTGTAGGTATCGTAGATTGTGCTTCACCGGAAGTACTTGATGATATTTCTCAGTTACTTAAGAGTGGAGAGATGAAATCCTTAAAAGAAGGCGGTTTAATTTATCAGGACCAAGTCACTATTATTTTAGGTTCAGAAATTGAAACCAAAGAAAAAAACGGGGGAAATTCCCATCAAATAGCTTATTTCCCTTATTTTGAAGATATCAAGGAATTTAGTAAAGCGCTATCCCTACTGGTTACCAATGTGAGTTTAAGCAGTCAAAATTGTAAAATTAATGCCCAGGAAGCATTTCAAATAATAGATCGAATTGGAGGGATTCTAATCCCAGCACATGCCTTTACTCCCCATAAAAGCATTTATGGTAACTGTGTTCGAAGATTATCGGAAATGTTCACTCGATCTACTCTTAAAAAGATTCCTGCCATAGAATTGGGATTAAGCGCAGATACAAAGATTGCTGACCATTTAAAAGAATTAAGTGCTTATACTTTTTTAACCAATTCGGATGCACATTCTTTACCCAAGATTGGTCGAGAATATAATATTGTGGAATTGGAGAAGGCGAATTTTAAAGAAATGCTTTTATCTTTACAGAGAAAGGAAGGAAGAAGGATTATTGCTAATTATGGTCTTGACCCTAAATTAGGCAGGTATCATCGAACTTTTTGTGAGATTTGTAATAATACAGCAACTAACAATCCCCCGGTTTATAAATGTGAAAAATGTGGAAGCGAAAAAATAGTAAAAGGTGTTTTTGATCGGATTGTGGAAATTGGAGATCAGCAACAGTCCATTTCTCCTTCTCATCGTCCACCTTATTATCACCAGGTTCCCTTGGAATTTGTACCTGGTATAGGCAAGAAAACCCTGAATAAATTATTTGCTTACTTTGGTACTGAAATGAATATCTTGCACCAAGCTTCTTATCAAGAAATTAGCCAGGTAGTAGGATTTGAAATTGCTCAGAATATAATTTTAGCCAGAAAAGGACTTTTAAAATTAAGTTCAGGCGGCGGCGGGAGGTATGGAAAAGTTAAAAACATAGAAAAAAATATTAAAGAAGAAAATTTACGGTTAAATTTTTAGTCTTAATTTCTGATTTTTTTCCTTATAAAATATAAAGTAAGTTTTGGCTTAGACTAGTTGATTTATATTAAAAATAATCAACTAGTATTTTTTTTAAAATATTTTTTTAAAAAAAAGAGGAAAATAAAAACTTATGTAGAATATATTAATACAAAGGTAAATTAAAGAGCTGTTAGCGAATAGTATGATTAACTATATATAACGATGATAATTTGAAGGTGATTTATAGTTGAGATTTTCCCCTGATTTACTAGAAGAAATAAGGAATCGTTGCGATATTGTTGATGTCATTTCAGGATATGTACACTTAAAACCAGCCGGGAAAGCATTTAAAGGTTTATGTCCTTTTCATGGAGAGAAGACCCCTTCTTTTATGGTTAGTCCCGAAAAACAGTTATTTCATTGTTTTGGATGTGGAGAAGGGGGCAATATTTTCAATTTTCTTATGAAATTTGAGAAAATTAGTTTTTTTGAAGCAGTGGAGAAGTTAGCTAAAAGATCAGGTGTATCTCTCCCCGAAGATGAAGAAAAAGAAAATCTACTTTACCGGAAAAAAGAAAGGCTATACAAACTAAATTCTCTAGTTACAAATTACTACCGGGAATGTCTACTTAGAACTGATCAAGGGAAAAAAATAATAAATTACTTAAAAAAAAGAGGAATTAACGATATCAGCGTCGAAAAGTATAAATTAGGTTATGCTCCTTTCAGCTGGGATGCCTTAACTAACTTTTTAAGGAAAAAAGGATATACCTATGAAGAACTTATCAAGGCCGGGCTAATAAAAAAAAGTAAAATAGAAGGAAAATATATCGATTATTTCAGAAATAGGATAATTTTTCCTATTTTTCATTTATCAGGAAAGGTAATAGGTTTTGGAGGCAGGGTTTTAGACGATTCTTTGCCCAAGTATATTAATTCTCCGGAAACGCCGGTCTATAACAAGGGGAGTCATTTATACAATTTACACTATGCCAAGGAAGAGGTTCGGAGAAAAAATTACATAATTATAGTAGAAGGTTATACCGATGTTTTAATAACGCAGCAATACAAATTTAATAATGTGGTAGCATCTCTGGGAACAGCTTTAACCACCAAGCAGATTGATTTAATAAAACGGTTTACTGACAAGGTGTTGATTGCTTATGATGCTGATTCTGCCGGAAATATGGCAACTTTAAGAAGTTTGGATTTGTTGATACAGGCTGGCCTTGAAATTAAAGTATTAGCTTTGCCTCAAAGTTATGACCCGGCTGATTTTTTGATTAAAAAAGGAACAAAGCCTTTTCAAAATTTAATTGATAGGTCGCTTTCCTTAATAAATTATAAGTTAAAGCTTTTATATACTGATTATAATATTAAAACCATAGAGGGAAAAGTAAAAATTATTAAGGGAATTTTACCTACCCTGAGCGTAATAGGCAATGAGGTTGAACTAAGGGAGCAGGTAAAAAAGATTTCCGAAGAATTAAAATTATCAGAAGAAGCAATCTTGATCGAACTAAAAAAATATAAAAAAGGATCAAAAGACTCCTCTAACAATTTCATTAAATTAAATTCTGAAGCTGGGCATATTAAAGCAGAAAAAATTCTTATCGGATGCATGTTGGAAAATACACAAATTGCTCAAGATATTCTAAAAAAATTGACACCAAAAGATTTTTCAATTCTCTTACATCGTAAAATTGTAACAGCAATTGAAAAAAAACTAAAAGAAGATAATATGGTGAATTCTCAAAAAGTTATTGACTTTTTAAGTGATAATGAGGCAGCAAAATTAATTTCCAGGATTTTAATGGAAGAAACTATAACTTTTAACGATAAGATAATCTCTGGATATATAAATACGATTAATAGTTTTAAGTTGATCAAAGAGAGGGAAAATCTGGAAAAAAGAGCAAAAATTCTCGATGAAAAGATAAAAAAATCTGAAACAATAGAAGAAGATGATTTGAAAGAATTACAAGAGATTGTCCGTCAATTGAAAATTCAAAATATTAAATAATGTTTTATATTTATAATTTTGCAAATATAAAATTTTATGTTAAGAAGGAAGGCTTGATAATGGGGAAGAAGAAGATAATCGAAGATTTAATCAAAGAAGGAAAAGAGCAAGGCTATTTAACTTACAAGGAACTAGAGAAATATTTAGCAGATGATATTTTAGATCTGAGTAAAGTAGAAGATTTATATGATATTTTAAGTGAATCCGGAATTGATTTAGTTGAAACCGAGGAAGAGGGTAATTTGTTAGCCAAGGATAAAGATATTGAAGAGAAACACAAAAAACTCCACCCCTCTAAAACTAAATTAGATTTAGAAATGGAATTAGCTAAACAATTAGAACTAGATGATCCAGTAAAAATGTATTTAAAGGAGATAGGACAGATAAGATTATTAACTGCTAAACAAGAGGTAGAATTAGCCAAAAGAATGCAAAATGGTGATCACGAAGCCAAGAAAAGATTGGTAGAGTCAAATTTAAGATTAGTAGTAAGTATTGCTAAAAGATATGTGGGCAGAGGAATGTTATTTTTAGACCTTATTCAGGAAGGCAATATGGGTTTAATCAGGGCAGTAGAGAAATTTGACTACAGAAAAGGATATAAATTTAGTACCTATGCTACTTGGTGGATCAGACAAGCCATTACCAGAGCCATAGCAGATCAAGCTAGGACTATTCGTGTTCCGGTTCACATGGTTGAAACTATTAATAAATTGATCAGGGTATCACGTCATCTTTTACAGGAATTGGGAAGAGAGCCGACTGTTAAGGAAATAGCTGAAAATATGGAAATTACCGAAGATAAAGTAAGGGAAATATTAAAAACAGCCCAGGAGCCCGTTTCTTTAGAAACCCCAATTGGGAAAGAAGAAGACAGTCACTTAGGAGATTTCATTGAGGATAAGGATTCACCAGCTCCTCCTAAAATTGCTACTTATACTCTTTTAAAAGAGCAATTAGATAATGTCTTAGAGACTTTGACATACCGAGAAAAGAGGGTTTTGGAATTGAGGTTTGGTATTGCAACCGGACATCCTCATACCTTAGAAGAAGTTGGTAAAGAGTTCGGAGTGACCAGAGAAAGAATTCGTCAAATAGAGGCTAAAGCATTAAGAAAGCTACGACATCCCAGTAGAAGCAAAAAACTTAAAGATTATTTAGAATAAAAATAAAAAATTGCTTTTAAAATCATAAATATAATCAAAAAATATCCTTTTAATTAAATAAAAATGTTGACTGAACATGATTTTTTAAGTATAATTACATGAAAATATTCCTCGGTAGCTCAACGGTGGAGCATCCGGCTGTTAACCGGAGGGTTGTAGGTTCGAATCCTACCCGGGGAGCCAGACCATTCCCAGCCCTTTAGCCTTTTGCTGAAGGGCTTTTTTCTTTAGAAAAAGAAGGATTTTTAAAAGATTTGTCGTATTGGAAATATAGAAAGATTTGAAAACTAGATTACAAATAATTAAAAAATGAAATATTTACCTTTTTTTATTTGTAAATGAGGTTCTGGTTAATTAAAAAGAAACAAGGTTTTTCGTAATAATTTAAGATGAGGTGTAATTATGGGAAAAAATATACCTTCAAAACAATCAGAATTTATTGTACCAAAAAATTTCCTTCTTGTGTTTATTCAAAAATAAGTTCTATTATGTATACTCAAAATCAAAAATATCCCCAGTCAGTTTCAGAATTTTCATATGCTTGGATGGCAGTTAAGTATCGTTTTTGCAGTTGTTTTGAGAGTAATAAAAATTTTACTAAATCGGTTAAAAAATTTGGAGATGGACCGCCTCCATTTGAAAGATATATTCAGGAAAAAGAATTATTTCATTTCTTTATCAATGGTTATTCAACCCTTGATTGTTTTGGTTATGCTTTATACATGGTTGCTTCTATTATAAAGCCAGCCTCATTTCCTGTTGAACCTCCTAAATTAAAACATATTTATTTTTTAAATACTTGTGAGAAATTTAACTCAATAGAAAATAGTTTTCAGAATGATAGAATAAAAGATGAATTAAATTTGGTAAAAGATTCAGAAACATTTGAAGATTGGAAAACAATAAGACAGGCTCTGATTCATAGAATATCACCAGGTAGAACATTCCACCGAACAGTAGGAAGTATTAGACAGAGAGGAAAAACTACTTGGAATATAGATAATAAAACTTTTGATATTGATGAATGTTTTACCAGTTCTAGATTATCTTGGTTAGAAGACAGCCTAATTAATCTTTTGGATGCTGTGCTAAATTTTACTTCTAAATCAATAC
>Ga0116197_1000041_pt1 | contig 25033 bp, 27 predicted proteins | sample ZodSprsou2mmetaG_FD_94480 | JGI IMG/M metagenome (GOLD analysis project Ga0116197, IMG submission 94480) | Hot spring sediment microbial communities from Zodletone spring, Oklahoma to study Microbial Dark Matter (Phase II) - Zodletone Spring... ...
ATTTTAAGGTAATCTATTTTACTATATAGTAATTAGACCGATTGGTCTATATAGAATAAAGGGGAAATCATGTTTATCATCGAACCGATCAAAAAAGAAGACGCTACCGGAAAACTGAAGCTGCTTTACCAAATGATAGAAAAGCACTTAGGGTTCATCCCTCCTCATTTTGAACTGATGGCAACGATTGACATCCAAGCAATGAAGGATTTCCTTGATCATAATACTTATATCATGACGCATGAAAAGATCGATAGAAAACTGATGCCCTTTCTCAGGCTCTATATCGCACAAAAAGAGTGCAGAAGATACTGTATACGGTTTAACACGGGGATGCTTCAAAAGATGGATGTTGATGAGTCCATTATCAACGATCTTGCAAACCACCTTGATGATCTACCTGTGGAGAGCACCCAGAAGATACTTCTCAAAAAGGTCATCAAAGCGATCTATCATCCAGATGAATTTGACAAAAAAGATCTGGAAGTACTCTATGATGAGGGGTTTAACAACAAGGATTTCTATGATATTCTGGACTATGCAACAGGGTTTATGGGTAAAAGCAAGATCATCGAAGCATATCTGAAATAAGTGTAATACAAATCCACTATCTCAAACATATATGGAGGAACGAGATCAGTGGCTATATACTGTCACACCTCCAACATTTAGAAAGTGATTTGTTTAACAAATATAGTTACAATTGTGTATGAAACAGATCCAGATCCAATACCATAAAACTCCCTGCACCGAATTTATCCTGGGTTCTTTTGAGGGCAAAATCTGCCTGCTGGACTACCGGTACAGAGAAAAGAGGGAAAGCATAGACAGACGCATACAAAAAGGACTGGATGCTATCTATATCGAACAGGACAACCCCCTGCTTCAGGAAACCAGGAAAGCATTGGATGAATATTTCTCCGGAAAAAGAAAAACGTTTGATCTTCCAATGCGCACCGTAGGTACCCCATTTCAAACCAAAGTATGGGAAGCGCTGCAAAAAATCCCCTACGGTACCACTGCCACCTATGCGCAACTGGCGACAAAGACAAACAAGCCGGAGGCGGTAAGAGCCGTAGCCAATGCGGTGGGTGCAAACGCCCTGGCAATCATCATCCCCTGTCACCGCATTATCGGTTCGGACGGCACGCTAACGGGATATGCTGGAGGTTTGGCGCTGAAACAGGGACTGCTGGATATCGAAACTATCCTCTGATCAATTCCAGTTTCTGCGCCCTGTTCATCTTCTTCTTTATCTCGTATTCGCGCCTGCTCGCACTGCTTCTGTCCGGGAAAGGCTCACTGTAAACCAGTTTGACCGGGCGTCTGCTTCTGGTATATCTGGCTCCTTTTTCAGAGCTGTTGTGCTCAGTTAGACGCCGATCGAGATCTGTGGCGATACCCGTATAGAGAGTGTCATCGGCGCACCTGAGGATATAGACTGAATAACTCATTGTTTTTCAGTGTTATCTTCCAGAGAATACGTTTTATAATAGACACGTATGACATCATCGGAGATAAAGATCTTGTCAGAGTAGTCTCTGATCCTTATCAGTACATCCTTTTGCTTCAGCCCGTCAAACCCCTGATAAAAAAGCGGCAGGATCAGCGGCCTCGAAGAGAGTCTTTTGCAATCCTCCACCTGTATATAATAGGCACGGTTCATGTCGAGGAACCTGTAAAGCACACGATTCTCAAGATGATACACCTTTTTGTTTTTTAACCTTCTTCCTTGAAGTTCTTTGTACTTCTGGGCGATACGCCTCTCTTCATTGATCCTCTCCAGAATCTTCTCTTTCTCGGATGGGGTAAGTTTCTTATCCCCTTGCTTCTCCTGTCGTTCAGCTTCCTGTCGCGCCCTTCTTTGGGCATCCAGCCTCTCCAGGATCATTTTTTTTTCTTCGGCCGTGTAGATATCTTTGGATTTTATTTCATCAGTCATAAAAACCTCGCTCTTCCAAATTATGTATTATAATTATTATAGCACAAAAATTAATATTTATTTATATGAGAAAAACTCTGCGCCATATCATCCGTCCAACAGCACATTTTCGTTAAAATGCTCACCATAATTTACTCACTACAGTAAACCAAAAACTCATTTGTTTAAGGAACCACATAAATGTCTTGTCACAAAAAAGCCTATATTACTACGCCGATCTACTATGTCAATGATATCGCCCATATCGGCCATGCCTATACTACGATCATCGCAGATACAGTCGCACGCTACTCTCGCATGAGCGGCCTGGAAACGTTTTTCCTCACCGGTACCGATGAGCATGGACAAAAGATCGAAGAGTCAGCAAAAGCAAGAGGCAAAAGCTCTCAGGAGTATGCAGACGAGATCTCCGCAACATTCAGAAATCTTTGGGATGACTTTGGCATCAGCTATGACAAGTTCATCCGTACTACAGACGCAGACCACATGAAAGGGGTGCAAAAAGCCTTTTCTGTCATGTACGAAAACGGTGATATCTACAAAGATACCTACAAAGGCCACTACTGTATCTCCTGTGAGACCTTCTTCCCCGAAATCCAGCTGGTGGACGGGGAGTTCTGTCCGGAGTGCGGCAAATCCACTACAGTTGTGGAAGAGGAGAGCTACTTCTTCAAACTTTCCAAATACGAAGACAAACTCCTTCAATGGTACAACGACAACCCCGAGTGCATCCTCCCGAGAAGCAAACGAAACGAAGTGATACGTTTTGTCGAGGGTGGATTGACAGACCTCTCTATCACACGTACAAGCTTCGACTGGGGAGTCAAACTTCCTGCGGAGATGAATGACCCCAAACACGTCATGTATGTCTGGCTGGATGCGCTGATGAACTATGTCACTGCGCTGGGGTACGGTACGGATGAAGCCAATATGGATTTCTGGCCTGCACGCGTACAGATCATCGGCAAAGATATTCTCCGTTTCCACGCGATCTACTGGCCGGCATTCCTGATGAGTCTCGGCTTGCCTCTTCCGAAACATGTCGCTGCTCACGGCTGGTGGACCAGAGACGGGGAGAAGATGAGCAAATCCAAAGGCAATGTCGTCAATCCCAAAGAGGTGGCAGATGCATACGGTTTGGATAATTTTCGCTACTTTATGCTCCGTGAAGTACCGTTTGGCGGGGACGGGGACTTCTCCCAGAAAGCGCTGATCGACCGTATCAACTCCGACCTCGGAAATGATCTGGGGAACCTCCTTAACCGTCTGATCGGAATGAGCGGCAAATATTTTGAGGGTGAAGTCTACTCCGGCCATGTGGCAAAATTCTATCAGCAGGAGCTGGATGAAGTGCACGCTTCGCTTGACCAGCTCGAACCCCTGCTCTTTGAGATGCAGATCCACAAGTATCTTGAAGAGCTCTGGAGGCCATTGAGCGTTGCCAATAAATCGATCGATAAGTACCAGCCATGGACATTGATGAAAGAGGGTAAAACAGAGGAGGCGATGGCGCTCAACGGGCTGATCGCAGCGATCCTTGCAAAAGTTGCCGTAATGCTCTATCCTGTGATGCCTGAAGTGTGTACCAAAATCTCAAGAGCCCTCAACTTTGAGATCAACCATGAGAGCTGGAGTGCCCTCATCAAGGAGAAAACACTTCTTGAAACCTTCAATCTGGAAAAGATCGATCCCCTCTTCCCTCGTATAGAGGAAGCGCTATTGGCACAAATCGAACCTCTGGATACGAAAGAAGCTCCCAAAAAAGAGGAAAAGAAAGCGGAGAAAAAAGAAGAGAAAGCCGAGGGTGTTGCATTTATCAGTATCGACCAGTTCTTTGAAACTGTCATCAAGATCGGTACGATCGTCCAGGCCGAAGAGGTACCAAAGAGCAAAAAACTGCTTCTGCTTCAGGTAGATATCGGTGAAGAGAACCCAAGACAGGTCGTCGCTGGGATCAAAGAGTGGTACAGTGCGGAAGATCTTGTCGGTACACAGGCGTGTGTCGTAGCCAATCTGAAACCTGCAAAACTGATGGGGCTGAAGAGCGAAGGAATGCTTCTTGCAGCTAAAGATGAAAACGGACTCAGTCTCCTTAGACCTGAAAGTCCAAAAAATGTTGGAACAAAAGTTAGCTAATGAAAATCGAAGATATCCTAAACCTTACAGACGGTACACTTACCAATACACCCCAGGTACAAGCAATTGCCGCTGCCACAGTTTTTCCCTCCAAGGTTGAACATGGCGATCTATTCTTTTCATCGATTCAGGAAGATATCGATAAAGCGATAGAAAACGGAGCCTACGCCATTGTCTATGACAACAAAGAGATCATCAAAAAAGACAATGAGATCGCATGGATAGAAGTATCGGATATCAAACTGGCTGCCTTTAAGCTGATCCGCTATGTCACACTCAAAAAAGAAGCAGAGTTCTTCCTGCTTGAGCCTCATGAAATGAGCTTTCTGAAGATGATACTCACACACAAGGGCAATATCGCCTTCATGGACAATGAGTGGCGTAAAGTCTTTGAGCAGATCCTCAACTCAGATGATCGCCTTTTCGTAGGTACGGACAAAGAGCTTCTGGGACTTATTAAGCCCGACATCAAAAAGCTCAAAGAAGATGTGGAGGGGTATCTCATCGGGGATACGCTCTTCAAGTCAACCTTCAAAGTGGGAGGTTATGTCTACCAGGAGAAGGATCTCGTTCCCTTCCATCTTGAATATCTGCTTCGTGTCGTAAATTTTTGCAATACCTATGCACTCCCTTATGATATCGAACGTATCAAGTACACCAAACACTTTATCCCTGTATTTATCGATACCAACCTTCAGAGTACAGGCAAAGGAAAAAGCGACCGGGTGGCGATCTTTACGGACAACCTTGAAGATATCAACCGTGCACGAGAGTATATCAAACGCTCAAACAACTGGGTAAAAAGCATTGTCCTTACTCCGCCAAAAACAAAGGTCGAGGGGATCGACCGTCCGCACTGGTTTGAAACAGAGGATGAACTCAGAGAGATACTCAAAAATATCCACTTCAACTACGCCTTCATCTACAAAGCGGACAGAAGTATGCTCAATACGATCAAAGAGGAGTACAGTCTCTTCTAAAGAGTCATACTTCTTTTTTCAGAGAAATGGTACTGCGGCCTGCAGATACCTTGTCCTGCTTTATCTCGACAACATCAAAAAAACATCTTGGAAGCAAGATCAGCCACACCTCATAAAAGAGACCGAACCGATCGGAGAAAATAGATAGAGATCCCCCCCTCGCAGAGGGAGGGTTTGTAGATCAGAAGAGATTAGAATTTGTATGTAGCACCAACGCTGATCGCGTCTACCATTACATCACTGCCTGCAAGTTCTCCGTCAAGCCCAGTGTCGTTGTACAGGTTTGTATAATCTACGAATAGACCGATATTTTCAGTCACCGCATACTCTGCACCGATTCCCCACTGGAAACCGCTTTCGCTGAATTCTTCACCGCCATCTACTGTTACCTGTCCGTATCCCAGCAATCCGTAAACGCTAAACTCTTCCATTACCGGATACATTACTTTCGCATAGATACCGAGATTGCTCATGTCGCCGTCTATATCTTCTTCCTGACGACCATCATCATATGAAATGTCGCCTACGCTCATTGTATATCTTCCCTCTACTCCGAAATACTCATTGAAGTTGTATCCGCCTTTGAAGAGTACTGAGTGAGCAGTAAGATCCTCATCCACATCCGGGTTTTCTACATTCCTATTCATATATGAGTATCCAAGGCCGACATGGAAAATTCCTGGCTTTGCTTCTGAAACTTCAGGAACCTCTACATAGGGTTCTACAGGAGAGATATCTCCTCCCGCCACAGCAAATGTACTCAAAGAGATGATTGTGATCAATGAGAGTGCAACTTTTTTCATTGTTTTCCTTAATAGGTAAAATCGTGCATAATGCGGCAGGATTATAAACCAGAAAACGAAAAAAGTCAATAGAAAAACAACACTTTATAAAAAAAAATTTTGCTCCCTATAAAATACACATTCAATAGCCTGCAATATGGTAATGCAAAGGGAGGTACAAGAACATGCAAACAGCACAAAAAACGCTAATAGAGTCAGCCGTTATTCAAGTACGCAGTGTAGCTATCAGCCTGTTTGCATTCAAAAGCACATCCAGCGCATCATTGATGCTGTGGAACAGCACATCACTTGCAAGCAATGACTTGGCAGCACATCCCTCTTCCTGAAGTATCGCAAACCCAAGCCGTGCCTCCTCAAGTATCAATGCATCGTTGCGCCCGTTTCCTACGGCAACCGTATGTTGTGGGCCCAACTGCTTCAAATATTCGAGCTTTGCACGGTCCTGTGCCTCTTTACCTATGATATGGATATGGATAAAGGATGCATCGCACTGCTCCTGCACCGAACCGAACGTATCGGCAGTAATGACATGGATACTGAGAGAGTGCGAGAGTTTCTCCAGCTTTTCCAGTACTCCCGGTTTGATCCTGCCGTCGCATGCCAGTGTCCCGTTATAATCCAGCAATAGATGGTCGAGTGTGATCTCCTCCATCCCCGGTATCGTTATTTTCAGCATTGTTCTCCTTTTATTTCAGTGACTCGAGTACCGAGTCGATATCTGAGAGATCTGTATATTCGATATTGATCCCCATTCCCTCTATGTTACGCTTCATCCCTTCTCCCAGATTTTTGACCACCAGCATATTCCCTTTTTTGAGCAGCGGAGGGATGATACGTCCTGCCGCCATCCCCTGTGCACTGTCATCATCGACGATCTCTACTCCCTTTGCATGCAGCTCCTGGTAGATCGGATTATCGATATAAGTGATAGAGGCGATGCTCTCTCCTTCTATCCGAGCAAAAGCAAAAAGCTTTGCCGTGATGAAATAGGGATGGATCGTGATCCTGTCATTGGTGGGATAGACCAGGACATAATTCCGTTTCTCTTGTATCAGCTCTATCCCCTTGCCATACATCAGCATCTCTGCCACTTTCTTTCGTGCGCTTTTGATGATCTTGGAAAAGGTCGGCCGGGAAACCCCCAGCTGTTTGGCACACTCCTCCTGATGGAGACCCTGAAAATCAGCCAGGTAAAGCGACTCAAGTTCATCGTCGCTCATAGGCAGCATCTCTTTGGCTTCATGGGTAAGCGGACCGAAAAGCAGACTTTTCGGCCTCAACGTAATATTTCTATTCTTCATGACGACTCCATTATTTACATATGTAAACATTATAAAATAGCATACAAATACTTAATTTATACGTTAAAAAGGTGAATTCTAAGGTTTTTAAGGTAAAATTCCTCTCTTTAATTTTGAATTTATTTTACATATGTTAAGTTGCTGCCATATGAAACCGATGTAAACATAAGAGACACCTGTTGTTTCTTCCTCCTTCTCAGGTGTCTCTTATGTTTATTCTTTATACTTAGACATAATAAAGTTTAAAAGGTAAACATAAGATCTATAGATACGAGTCATCAATATTGTACCGTAGGCGGGGAGCCTTGGCAAAACAGTTGGAGGGATATGTTTTCAAATATGTCTCGTGACACAATCTTCAATCTCACAGATAAGGAGGAGATATGATCAACTACACTACACAACGACATAGACAAAGAGCAATATCATGAAGATCACCAATATCGTCACTAATATTATCTTTTTTTATGTCGATGGATTCAGGCAGATGAAAGTCGGGAAAAAGCTTTGGCTGATCATAGGGATAAAACTTCTGATCTTTTTTGGCATTATGAAGCTTTTTTTCTTTCCCAATTATCTGAAAACGACTTACGATACCGATGAAGCACGCAGTATGCATCTCATCGAACATTTGACAAAGGAGAGACAATGATAACAAAATACAAGGATAGAACATGGAACTGATGAATACGGAACTGATCGATTGGTCGCGGGCACAGTTTGCACTGACTGCGCTTTACCACTTTTTATTTGTACCTTTAACACTCGGACTTTCATTTATTGTTGCCATTATGGAGACAATCTATGTCAAGACAGGTGATCAAAGATGGAAAACCATCACCAGATTCTGGATGACGCTTTTTGCGATCAACTTTGCCATCGGTGTGGCTACCGGGCTTATTATGGAATTCGAGTTCGGAACGAACTGGGCGAACTACTCTTGGTTTGTAGGCGATATCTTCGGTGCGCCGCTGGCAGTAGAGGGAATCCTGGCATTCTTTATGGAATCCACCTTCTTCGCAGTGATGTTCTTTGGATGGAACAAGGTCTCCAAGGGCTTTCACCTGGTCTCTACCTGGCTTGTCGCTGTCGGATCAAACCTTTCGGCATTCTGGATCCTGGTAGCGAACGGATGGATGCAGTACCCGGTAGGGATGGAGTTCAACCCGGATACGGTACGTAATGAGATGGCAAACTTCTGGGATGTTGCGCTCTCCCCTGTGGCAGTTGCAAAATTCCTGCATACGATCGGAAGCGGATATGTGATCGGAGCACTCTTTGTCATCGGTATCTCTGCATGGATGATACTGAAAGGACGTGATGTACTTGAGGCAAAACGTTCCATGGTAGTGGGTGCCAGCTTCGGTCTGCTTGTCTCGATCTTCCTGGCAGTAAGCGGTGATGAATCAGCTCACCAGGTAGCACAGCAGCAGCCGGTAAAACTGGCAGCGATGGAAGGGCTCTATAAAGGAGAGGAGCGTGCAGGGATTATCGCGGTAGGTATCCTCAATCCTGATAAAAAAATCGGTGATGACCTGCCTCCTCTTTATGGAGATGTAGAGATTCCCTATGCACTTTCGCTTTTGGGATACCATGATATCGATGCCTTTGTTCCGGGACTGGATGACCTTGTACTTGGAAATGAAAAATACGGTATCGAAGGGGCTGCCTCCAAAATAGAAAAAGGTAAAATCGCGGTACAGGCGCTTCAATCCTATAAAGAGGCTAAAAAAATCGATGACAAGATCGCAATGGCCGAAGCAAGAAAGCTCCTGGATGAGTATATGCCTTACTTTGGTTACGGATACCTTGAAAAACCGACGGATATCGTTCCACCGATCGCCCTTACTTTCTACAGTTTTCACATTATGGTAGGTCTGGGTACATGGTTTATCCTCCTCTTTTTGATCGTACTCTACCTGACTATGGCAAGCGATATCACACGCTTCAAAAAGATACTCTGGCTCTCTGTCTGGAGCATTCCGCTGGGATATATCGCAGCAGAAGCGGGTTGGGTTGTGGCAGAAGTGGGAAGACAGCCCTGGGCGATCCAGGACCTTATGCCTGTCGGCATCGCTGCGACACATATCGATGCAGGTAACGTCAAAGTCTCATTCTGGCTCTTTGCCGTGCTCTTTACGGTACTGCTTATCGCAGAAATCAAAATCATGTTGCGCCAGATCGCAATTGGTATCAAAGGAGGTCACTAATGTTTGAAACACTATCGCTCCACGCGCTCCAGGTTTACTGGTGGATCATTATTGCACTGCTTGGCGGGTTGTTCGTCTTTATCATGTTCATTCAGGGTGGACAGACACTGCTCAATCAGCTTTCAGCATCGGATCAGGAAAAATCGATGCTGGTCAACTCACTGGGACGCAAGTGGGAACTTGGCTTTACCACGCTTGTACTCTTTGGGGGTGCACTTTTCGCAGCATTTCCAAAGTTCTATGCGACCAGTTTCGGTGGTGCCTACTGGCTGTGGCTGGGGATACTCTTCTCCTTTATTATCCAGGCGGTCTCTTATGAGTACAGAAAAAAAGAATCAAACTTTCTGGGTGCAAAAACCTATGAGACGTTCCTCTTTATCAACGGGAGCGTAGGTACGATTCTGCTGGGAATAGCGATCAGTACATTCTTCAGCGGGGCTGCTTTTACACTTGATGACAACAACTTCGTACATTGGAGTGTAGGTACACGCGGCCTGGAAGCATTGATGGAGCCATTGAACTATCTTCTTGCAATCGCGATGTACTTCTTGGTGCGTATCATAGCGGGGATGTACTTTTTGAACAACATTGACCATGAACCGATACGTACACGGACACGCGCAATGATCAAGCGTAACATCGTCTACTTTTTGCCATTCTTCCTGGGATTTGTAGGATGGGTATTGATGAAAGACGTATATACGTATCATCCCGATACATTAAAAGTAACACAGGTTTCTATGCATCATCTCTATACATTCATTGAACTTCCCTATCTGGCAGGAATGTTCCTGATCGGTGTTGTGATGGTTTTGGTCGCAGTCTTCAACTCTGTATTCAGAGAAAAGAACTGCTGTATCTTTACAGTAGGTATCGGAACTGTATTGACGGTCATGGCTCTGCTTCTCAATGTCGGATTGAACCATACCATTTATTATCCGTCAACCACAGATATGCAAAGTTCGCTCAGTATTGCCAATTCAGCGGGAAGCCACTATACACTGACGGCGATGTCCTACGCTTCATTGATGGTACCGTTTGTACTGGCATATATCGCTTTTGTATGGCATGCTATGGACAAAGTCAAGATCACAGAAGAAGAAATCACTTCTGCGGATGAACATCAATATTAAGAAAGGATATTTCATGGATTATACGAGTTCACTTATCTGGCTGGCTGTATGGCCTTTGCTCATCTTTTTGGGATACAAGTTTACTGCACTGAATATCAAGCATTTCAATCGACTTGAAAAGCTTGAAGAAAAAGAACAATAATAAAAAAGACAATCAAGAGCACTCTTGATTGTCCCTAGATTCAATCAATATTCTCCCCCTTTTTTCACTCTTTCAAATTCCAGGCATTATCACTCTTCAGCCGTCAAAACAGCTTTTTATAGTCTGCTCTGGTATCATTTTAAAAAACTCAACCTTATGATAATAATTGATTATGATCATTTCATGGATAAAGATATAGATACTTTTTTTAATTTCTATTTGATAGCTATTTGCTTTACATAAGCTCATAAATACTAGAATCATATATATAAAATATAGTTATTATTATAATAAGTATATTTTATCTTATTAAGCTTTTTTTTGCTACTATACACTCAATTTTTGACAAAGAAGGTGTAAATACAATGAACAAATTGATTGGAATCTCACTTGCAGCTACACTGGCAATCACAAGTGTACACGCGGCTAGCGTCGATGAGCTTGAAGCGCGAATCGAAAAGCTTGAAAAGAACGTAAAAAGCAACAAGAAAACGATTACCGAAGTAAAAATACATGATGCATTTGATAACATCAAGTTCGGTGTGGACTTCAGAAATGCTGTTGATTCACTCAGCTATAAGAACAACGAGACCGGAGAAAAGTTCGAGAACAACTCTCTCCTTACCAGCAGACTCTATCTGACGATGGCATCTGCGCCTATGGAAGGACTGCTCTTCAAAGGGAAACTTGCCATCTATTCGACTTGGGGCGCACATCTGTTTGATGAGTCTGACGGACTGAAAGACTGGTCAGCATCTTCCAAAGCGACAGACACACTTATGCGTGTGAAAGAAGCCTACTTCGTATACAACACAAAAGCAGGAGAACAGCCGCTTAGCTTCTCTATCGGACGTCGCCCATCCACAAACGGTTTCCTGGCAAACTATAGAGAGAACGAACCTGAAGCGGGATCACCTCTGGCACACATCACCAATATGGAAGTCAATGCTGCAATGGTAAAACTCGACTGGGGGCGCTACGTAGAGGGTGCGTATACCAAACTGGTCTACGGTAGAGCACATACGGGTGAAACAGAAAGTGTCTACGGAAAAGTATCGGCAGAAAGATTCCCTTACGCTGATAAAGATACCGATGCAGAAGATGAAAATGTTGACTTTTTCGTAGCGGTAGGTGATGCCTACTATAACGGTCAATACAAACTAATGTACCAATGGGCACACATCTTCAATACCAAAGGTGAAAATCTCGATACAGCGGTCACCAAAGTGGATGCAGGGAGTGCAGACCTCTTCTCGCTCGGACTCCAGGTGAGCGGTATCGGCGACGGGATCAATGACTTCCTGGATGAAACCATGGTATTTGTTTCAGGAGCATACAGCAACTACAATGCTAAAAACGGTTATTCGCTTCTGGGTTCTGAATCTGGAGGAAGCCAGGACGGTACTTCAATCTGGGCAGGTATTGTTATCCCGGACATGATCACCGAAAACGGAAAGATCGGGTTTGAGTACAACCACGGCTCGAAATACTGGACACCGATGACATGGGCGGAAGATACAGCTATCGGTTCCAAGATCGCTGTACGCGGTGATGCCTATGAAGCATACTGGAACTTTGATCTCTTTGGCGTAGAGTATCTTCCTGCACAGATCAGATATACCTATGCGCAGCATGACTATACACCAAATGTAAACTGTGCAGGCTGGGTTGATTCCAAACCGGTCGATATTACGGCACAGGATCTAAGATTCTCTGTAAGCTACAGATACTAATCTATCCAGGAATCGGGTCTCTCCCCTGAGCCCCCTCTCCTGTAGAGCTACAGACAATAGGCTATCGTACTCCTTCAATGTCCAAAATTTTCGGTAGCCTATTGTGTGTAGCTCTTCTTTCCTGACTCAGATACTGCCCTCTATAGAATATCCCTAAGTACCATCGCATAGTGCAGGACCCAGAGGTTCAGCAGAAGTATTCCCATCGATGAGCCACGCGAAAGCAGTGTTTGTATCACTGTTTTTTCCCGATGGATTGTCATCAGAGAAATCCACATATGGATCACAGTCAGCACGATAATGACTGCTACAATGTAGAGCTTCATACGCAGCGCATCCAACACTTCATTCGTGATATCAGAGAAAAGAATAGCCAAGAGGCCGTGCTGGTCGATCATCATATAGCCGGTGATGAGTAGAAAGATGAGTGCTACAACTTCAAAGTAGCCGTAGATCGGGCCGATACGGGGATAGACCTCTTTTTGCCCTGCTTTGTCCCTCAGGGCAATCCCAAGGATGAACATGAAGATCGCTCCCCCGATCCAAGAGATCGCGGCTATCAGGTGGAGGTGAAGGAGCCAGGCAGACATCAGCTGTCTAGTTTCAATACCGCCATGAAGGCTTCTTGCGGTACCTCTACCTTGCCGATAGACTTCATGCGTTTTTTACCTGCCTTTTGTTTCTCAAGCAGTTTACGCTTACGGGTGATATCCCCTCCGTAACATTTCGCAGTCACGTTTTTACCCATAGACTTGACGTTGGAACGCGCGATAACATTGTTACCGATACTTGCCTGGATCGCTACCTCAAAGAGCTGTCTTGGGATCAGCTCTTTCAGCTGGTTGACAAACGCCAGTCCTCTGCTGCGTGCTTTCTCTTCCGGGACAATGATAGAGAGTGAATCTACGATCTCTCCTGCAACACGGATATCAAGCTTCACCAGGTTACCTGGTCTGAATCCTATCGGTTCATAGTCAAAACTTGCATATCCCTTCGTCGTTGACTTCAGCTTATCATAGAAGTCCATCACGATCTCGTTCATCGGGATATCATACTCCATCAGTACGCGCGTCTCATTGAGGTAGTCCATCTTCACCTGCATCCCGCGACGGTTGGTCAGGAGAGTAATGAGGTTTCCTACGAACTCCTGCGGTGTCAGGATCGTCGCCTTGACATAGGGCTCATAGATCGTATCGATCTTTTGCGGCTCGGGCAGTTCGCTCGGGTTCTGTATCTCTACCTCGCTACCGTCAGTCTTTTTGACACGGTAGACCACCGTCGGTGCAGTTGCGATCAGGTCAAGGTCAAATTCACGCTCCAGACGCTCCTTGACCACTTCCATGTGCAGCATGCCGAGGAAACCTGTCCTGAATCCCGATCCCAATGCCATGGAACTTTCAGGCTCAAAGCTCAGTGAAGAGTCATTGAGCTTGAGTTTATTGAGTGCGTCTCGGAGATCCTCGAACTTGTCCGTCTCGATCGGGTAGATCCCGGCAAAAACGAACGGTTTTGCCGGTTCAAACCCGGCAACAGATTCTGCCGTAGGGTTCTTCGCGCTGGTGATCGTATCCCCCACCTGAATCGCGTCCACGGTTTTCAACCCCATCACCACGATACCGATCTCTCCGGTTCGGATCTCTTTGGTTTTGATCGGTGCGATAGGGTTTGGATACATCAGGTCAAGTACCTGGTGATCCTGCTTGGTACCCATAACACGCATCACCTCGCCCTTTTTAATACTCCCGTCAAAAACACGCACAAGCGCCAATGCCCCAAGATAGTTGTCAAACCAGCTGTCATAGATCAGCGCCTTGCACGGGGCATTCTCATCACCCTGCGGAGCAGGTACGCGCTCAACGATCGCATCGATCAGCTCAGGTACCCCCTGTCCTGTCTTCGCTGAAACAAGGTTATGCTCCGTCGCATCGATTCCGATAGCCTCTTCGAGTTCACCGAGTACTCTGTCAGGATCAGCAGCAGGGAGATCGATCTTATTCACCACGGGAAGAAGCTCCAGATCGTTCTCCATCGCGATATAGACATTGGCAATCGTCTGCGCTTCCACCCCCTGTGCCGCATCGACGATCAGCAGTGCGCCGTCTGAAGATGCCAAAGATCGGCTTACTTCATAAGAGAAATCCACGTGGCCGGGAGTGTCGATCAGGTTGAGGATATACTCCTCCCCGTCCTTGGTATAGTTAAGTCTTACAGACTGCGCTTTGATCGTAATCCCGCGCTCTTTTTCGATATCCATCGTATCCATCACCTGCGCTGACATCTGTCTGTCCGAGACAGCACCACATTGTTGGATAATACGGTCAGCCAAAGTAGATTTACCGTGGTCGATGTGCGCGATGATCGAGAAGTTACGAATATGTGATTGTGGTATCTCTTTTGCCAATGTTTTTCCTTAAGTAAGCAATATCTGTCATACTCTATATTGATGCGGCAAGCCGCGTAAGCCTGCACTCTAAGCAGACCCATCTTAGCAATCTCCTGTTAAAAAAGTTGCCTAAACGGAAAGTTTTTTACAAGAGACACACTCCGGACTTTGCAGAAAGTCCCTCTTTAATTTGTCTCAAACAGAGAGTTTACACTCTCGTTGTTGTGTACACGTCTGATCACCTCTCCCAGCATCCTCGCAGTAGAGAGTACTTTGATCTTAGTACACTTTTTTTGTATCGGTATCGTATTGGATACGATAAGCTCATCAAGTTCACCCTCTTCGATACGTTCAAATGCCGGACCGGAAAGTACAGGGTGCGTACAGCATGCCATGACCGATGTTGCACCAAGCTTTTTAAGTGCAGAAGCAGCTTTCACCATTGTCCCGGCAGTATCCACCATATCGTCGATAAGGATCACATCTCTGCCCTCCACATTACCGATCACGTTCATGACTTCTGATTCGTTGGCTTTTTCCCGTCGCTTATCCACGATCACCATCTCAAGTCCGAGCTTTTCCGCAAAGTATCTTGCTCTTGCAACCCCACCAATATCAGGGGAAGCAATGATAGGGTTGGGAAGACTCTTGCTCTTGATATAGTCCATAAATAAAATTGCCCCGTAGAGGTTGTCTACCGGAATATCGAAGAATCCCTGGATCTGAGAGGCATGCAGATCGATCGTTACCACACGCGTGATCCCCGCAGTCTCCATAAGATTTGCTACAAGTTTTGCGGAGATCGGTACTCTTGGAGCGGCTTTTCTATCCTGTCTTGCATACCCGTAATACGGTACGACTGCCGTGATAGATTTCGCGGAGGAACGCTTCAAGGCATCTGTCATAATGAGAAGTTCCATCAGGTTTGCGTTTGCCGGTGCAGAAGTGGGTTGTACGATAAAGACATCTTTACCTCGTACAGACTCTGCGATCTGCACGTTGATCTCGCCATCAGAAAAACGGTTGATCGTTGCTTTGGCAAGTGGCATCTCAAGATAGTCAGCTACCTCTTGAGAAAGTTCAGGGTTTGAAGTACCGGAAAATATCATATATCCGCTCATTGTAAGACCTTTAATGTGAAGAATTTCATTACTTTTTCGTAATAAATAACACGCGTATTCTACACAAAAGTTGATAAAAAGGTGATTTAAAGGCTTCTGTGACTAAACTAATACGACTATAACCTGGTTGGATACATATGATAAGAAAAGTCTTGAAAAAAACCTCTTCCCGAAGTGAAAAACTCGATAAATTTTTAGATAAATATAACCTTTCGAGAGAGTTTTTCGGGGTGAATAGGCGCAGTGTCACCAGAGGGGTTTGGATAGGACTGTTCTGGGGGTTTATCCCCATGCCGATGCAGATGGTAGCAGTGGTTTTAAGTACCTTTGCCTTCAGGTTCAACGTGCCGATCGCCATCGCCACTGTATGGCTGAGCAACCCGATCACCATGCCGCCGATGTACTACATGGAATACCTTACCGGCAACTTCCTTTTAGGGCAGGAAGGGCTCGATGACATTGAACTCACAATGCAGTGGTTCACCGAACATTTTGATCAGATACTTCTACCGCTTTATGTCGGTACCTCTTTTTACTCTGTCATTGTCTCTACCCTCGTCTACTTTCTTCTAAACTGGTTATGGATCAAGTCGGTCCATGAAGAGAAACGCGAAAGAAAAGCAAAACATCAGAGCAAAATCAAGGAGCTACTTAGAAGAAAAACGCCTCAAAACAATCCTCTAGAGGAGGAGCACTCTGGAAATCAGGAGAGCTGACCGCAGCCTCCCCGTTAGCAGATCACGCCCCCGCCGATGAGTCTGTTCTCGTCATAAAAAGCCGCGATCTGTCCGTGTGCCAGACCAAAGACAGGTTCTCTGAGCACAACCTTTCCCCTCTCTCCCTCCAGCTTCACATGGCACGGTACCGCTTTGGTACGGTAGCGTACCTTGACCATACAGTCAAACTCTTCCCTCTCTTCAAAAAGGTTGACCTGCTTGATCTCGAACGCATGGACTTCCAGCTGCTCTTTCGTACCTACGACGATCTGGTTCTGCTCAGGTTTTATCGCCAGCACAAAGTGCGGGTCATGTGCACCATTTACAAAAAATCCCCTGCGTTTGCCGGTGGTATAATGCATATAGCCCTTATGGGTCCCGACAACATTCCCCTCCGTATCTACGGTCTCTCCCGGCATATCGATATCCATATGGCGTGCAAGCACTTCATCATAGGTGTTTTCGACAAAGCAGATCTCCGAACTCTCTTTTTGCTCAGCGATATCCTGAAGTACGCTGATATCCGCCGCATAAGCTTTGACATCCTCTTTGACCCACTCTCCCAGAGGGAAAAGCAGTCTGGGGATCACCTCTTTTTTGACTTCGCACAAAAAATAGCTCTGGTCTTTGTTCGGGTCTTTGCCCATATAGATGAATTTCCCGTCGGAATTGATGTAGTGTCCCGTAGCGATATACTCCGCACCGATGCTGTCCGCAAACTCCACCAGTTTTCCGAACTTGATGGTGCGGTTGCACATCACGCAGGGATTGGGCGTAAGTCCTGCTTTGTAGGATTCGATAAAATAATCATAGACCTCTTCTTTGAACGCACTGCTGAGATCCAAAAAATGTACCTTGATACCAAGATACTCCCCTACACGCTGTACTTTGGAAAAATTCTCTTCATGATACCCCTCCTTTTGATGGAGTTTCATATAGACCCCTTCAACCTCATACCCCTCTTTTTGCAGGAGTATGGCGCTGACCGTAGAGTCTACACCGCCACTCATGCCAACCAATACTTTTTTACCTTCTTTCATTTCATGCCTCTCTGTTTTTTCTTCAAATTTTGTCATAATGAGACCACTTCATTGATCTGTAGAGCGATCTCGCCGTCTGCATTGACCAATGAACCCTCTGCGATCTTTTTCTGCTCAACTGCTATACTGAGATGATCGAAATTCAGATCCATAGTTCCTATCACATGTCCTACTTCTAGTTTTTTGCATGGTATCTCTCCCCATGCAACAGTGACAACCTGATATTTTTTTGAAACATGTTCTTGCGCATCTTTACCCAATGCTGCAATCCTGAGCCTGTCCAAAGCGCTATGATGCTCGATCATCACCTCGGCACAGATATTTTTTCCATCCAATAGTACCAGTGTCAGTCGGTCAAGTCCCAAAAGCAGGATATCACCTTTTTTTAACTCCGCCAGTGCACTCTTTCTGACTTCAAACGGAGGCAGAGCAAGGGTATAGTGCGGGTAGATCCGATGCTTCTGCATCATCACTTCCAGACTGTCAGCCTGGGTGTCACCCCGCATCGATATCTCCGATCAGACGCTCCAGCAGGTACTCTTTGCTTGCAACGCGCAGGTCATCGGGAACCTCCTGCCCTGTAGAGAAGTAGCTCATAGGCACACCATAGACCAGCATGAAGTTGAGCAGTGTACCCAGGTGTTTTGTTTCATCAAACTTCGTAATGATCACAGAGTCAAGGTTTAAAAAGGAGAAGTTCGTATAGATATCTTCCATATCCTCATACTTGATCGTAGCCGGAAGCACAAGATGCACCTCAAGCTCCCTTAGTGTATCCGAATCTACATACTCCACTGTCCGGATAAGCTTCTGTGTATCATACGGAGACATACCTGCTGTATCGACGAGTATAACATCATACCTCTCCAAACGCTCCAGCGCCTCTTGAAAGCCGTCCACGTTCTCAACAGCGATATGCTCAATCTGCATAATGTCAGCATAATGTTTAAGCTGTTCGATTGCGCCTACTTTATAGCTGTCAAGATTGATAAGCGCTACACGATAAGGCTTATCCATCAGATAGGCATACCGGGCCGCCAGTTTGGCAATCGTAGTCGTCTTGCCTGTCCCGGTAGGACCTACGATCATCATCATTTTTTGTCTGGAGAGATCTTCGGGTTTCGCTTTCAATGCTTCGTCGATTTCTTCAAGCAGATAGGCAACCAGAAGTTTGCTCTCTTCGGCGATCGGTGTACCCACCAATCCGTTGATCACTTCATCCAGCCATCTCTCTGTGATCCCTTTGCGCATAAAAAGTGACTTGACCTGAGAGATCACCGTATCATTAACACCGATATCCTTTTGCAGTGTCTCTTTCATCAGCGAGAGCTGGGACTTCAGTGTTGCGATCTCCTCCATCAGAAGCGACTCCTCGCTTTTTGTTGCAAGCGTCTCGTCACCCATTGTCCTCTGAAGGTAAATTGCTTTTGGGATGGCAACTTTGATCTCGCATCTCAGCTGCCCATCATCATACTTCAGCTGTTTGGCTGAGACCAGTTCGATCTTGCCGCCATACTTCTCTACAGCTTGAGTATATGCACTTTTGGGATCTGATGCTACAAATGTTTCGTGGATCATGCCAGGTTACCTTTCATATAGGATAAAGGAATAAGTACTGAGTCCCGCTCATACCAGTGAGGATGCGGGATGGTTAGCGTCTCGTCTTGAAAAGAGACGTTTTCATAAAAAATAATATCGATATCCAGTGTTCTCGGTCCGTCTTTAAAGAGACGTTTTCTTCCGAAACGCTTCTCAACTTTGAGAATATATCGCAATAATGCTTTGGGTGTCAAGTCTGTCTCGATGCGTATCAAAGCGTTGTAAAAGTCTTCCTGCTCAATGTAACCAAACGGAGGGTTTTTCACTATCGGCGAAGTCTCTTTGATATGCACCAACGCACTGCGATTTAAAAAGGTAAAAAGGCGTTCAAACCGTCGCACCACATCACCGATATTTCCGCCGATACCCAGCAACGCCTCCCTCTTCCCGAAACTTTTGGCTGAGAGATAGGGATAGTGTCCCCCCTTCAACAGTACATTCTTTGGATCAATGCCTTTTCTCAGCATTTAAAGTACCACTGCTTTCCCATCGACCATAGCCACCATATCTTCGATACGTATCCCGAACTCCCCCGGGATATAGATGCCCGGTTCGATCGTATAGACCATACCGTCCTCAATGATCGTATCCGACTTTGAAGAGATATAAGGCATTTCATGGATATCAAGCCCAACACCATGTCCGGTAGAATGTACAAAATATTCACCAAAACCGGCTTTGGTGATCAGGTCACGGGTCAAAGCATCCACTTCCCTTGCCTTCATCCCTGATCTTGCCTTCGCTATTGCATGATCGTGGGCCTTAAGTACAACATCATAGGCTTTTTGTATCTTCTTTTTTGCAAATGTTGATTTTGTGCCGAAGGTGAATTGTTCACCCACCTGTACCGTGCGTGTACGGTCTGAGCAGTAGCGCTTATACTTGAGTCCTGCATCCACCAGCAGCAGGTCGCCTGCTTTCATTCGTTTTTTGGTAGGCAGGGCATGCGGCTTTGCCGCATTAGCATTGAGCGCAACGATAGGGTCAAAGCTGAGATCATACTTCCCGTAATCACCCAAAATAGACCTGGCTTTATAGGTCAGGGTAAACTCACTATCTCCGATACCGTTTTGCTGAAACTCTTTCGCCAGTTTTGAAAATGCTTTGGCACCCAGCTTGACAGCTTTGGCAATGATTTTCAGCTCTTCATCACTTTTGATGATACGTTTTTTATGCGAAAAATCAGCCTCCTGATGAAATGCGATCTTGGTATTTTCTGTAAAATGCCCAAACGCAGCGACAGACCACTCTTTTGGGTCAAAGAGCATCTTTTTGACCTTGCTCTCTTTAAGTATCTTTACCGCCCTGCCATACAGGTCACGATCGATGACAACCTGTGCATTTTTAACCTTCTCCCCGGCTTCTATCGTATAGCGGCTGTCAGTGATAAAGTATGCTTCACTTCCAAGTGAGAGGTAGAGTACATTGTCGCAACTGTATCCGCATTCATAGTAGATCGCATTTTCATTGTTTAGCATATAGTTCATGATTACCTCTTTGGAGATGGATTGGGGGTGTTCTTAAATCGACAAGTCATCTATGTTTCGGGCAGGTGCCCGGAAGCGACAAGTCTCAGGCTTGTGCTTGAGCTGCCTGTGCTGCTTGTACTTTGGCCTGATGCTCTTTCATTATCTTGATCTCTGTAAGCATCTGGTTCATCCCTACCATTGCAAGATGATACCCATATGGGCCCATACCTGCGATCTGCCCTGCACATACAGGCGCGATCAGCGACTTGTGTCTGAACTCTTCTCTTTGGTAAATATTGGAGAGGTGTACCTCAAGTGTAGGGATCTTCACTGCTGCGATCGCATCGCGGATCGCAATAGAAGTATGCGTATAGGCAGCAGGGTTGATGATGATACCGTCCGCATCTCCCAGACACTCCTGGATACGATCTACGATCTCGCCTTCAAGGTTGCTCTGAAAAAACTCGATCTCATGCTTGTTCTGCTCTGCAAAGGCTTTCATCTGCGCATGAATATCCTCAAGTTTCATTGGGCCGTAGATATTTTGTTCTCTGATTCCCAACATATTTAGATTTGGACCTTGAATAACTACTATTTTCATCTGTTCTACCTTATTAAAAAATTTTAGTTATCATTTTATCCAAATAGTATTAAACCCAATACAATAAGATAACAAAAAGAAGAGAGCTTTATGAACCTGATCACAGCAGACTATATCTATACCCCAGAAGGATTTGCAGAAAACCGTACGGTTGCCTATAGCGGCAAGATCGAAGCGATAGATACACTGCAGGCACTGACAGAAAAATACCCTGATGCGGATATCCACTACGCGGGAAAAAACTCCGTACTCTATCCTGGTTTTATCAATACCCATGTACACCTGGAATTTTCCGCCAACAGTACGACGCTCAAATACGGCACATTCATGTCCTGGCTGGACTCTGTCGTCGAAAACCGTAATGACCTGATACACATGTGCGATAATGCACTGATGCTCAATAAAATTGAAGAGATGCTGCACTCCGGCATTACGACATTCGGTGCCATCTCCAGCTTCGGGGCAGAGCTGGAAGCCTGTATGAAAGCGCCACAGCGGGTCGTCTTTTTTAACGAGCTGATCGGCTCCAATGCCGCCTATGTCGATGCCCTCTACAATGACTTTCTGGAACGTGTCAAGGCTTCACAGGCCTGTACACCAGAGGATCGTATCACTCCTGCCATTGCGATCCACTCTCCCTACTCGGTACACCCGGTGATCCTCCAAAGGGCGGTGCAGGTAGCCAAACAGAACAACCTGCCTCTCTCGGCACACTTTCTGGAGTCTCAGGATGAACGGGAGTGGCTGGAGGACGGCAATGGCGGGTTCAAGGCGTTCTTTGAGAAGTACTTTAATACCTCGACACCCTTAACCACGATTGATGAATTTATGCATGCATTTGACACCTATCCTGCGCACTTTACCCACTGCGTACAGGCAAATGAAGAGGAACTTGCCTACCTTGCTTCAAAGGGTCACTCTATCGCCCACTGTCCACGCTCCAATAGACTGCTCGGATGCGGCAGACTGGCGATCGAGCAACTAAGAACGCTCCAAATGCCGTTTACTGTTGCAACAGACGGACTCAGTTCCAACTGGTCGCTCAATATCTTTGATGAGCTTCGTGCGGCACTGATGATGCATCATGCTGAACCGCTGAATCAACTCTCCCAACTCCTCATTCAAAGTGTCACCTCGGACGCAGCAAAAATACTGGGAATCAATACAGGGAGTATAGAGGCAGGCAGGGAGTCAGATTTTGCAGTCATCACACTTCCTGACGCGCCTTCTTCATTGGAGGATATCGCACTGCAGACCATCCTTCATACGCAAAAGGCTTCCGAGGTCTATATCGGAGGGGAGAAGGTCCGATAGTACCTCCCCCCTCTTCCTCTCTTGAGAGCCTCTGTCTTTAAAAGGGGCATCAGCCTATTTGAACCGAACCGTTCTTCCCCCACTCATGATATTTGCTTCGCTGCGAAGCTGTTGAGGGATGCTGACCTTCAGCGTATTCTGGTCTATAAGCGTCACTTTCAACCCCTTACTGGCACGATAGCGCCGGAGAAGATCGCTGCCTGACCTCGGAACAAAATAGAGTATCACCGTACTTCCTGGCTCTGCCCTGAGCATTGTCTCCTCTTTTTCAATACGATAGAGTTTCTCCTTGAAACTTCTGGTCGTAAACTTCCAGGACTTTTGATAAGGTTCCCCGTCTACCTCTGCTTCAAATACTACCCTGTAGGTTGTCGCATACTCCAAACGTTTGATAGGCATCAAGGCAAACTGCATCTTTTTCAGGCGCTGGTGCGGATCATTTGCATGCGTCAGGATTCTGCTCATAGGTATCTCTTTGTTCTCCTCATCAAAAAGGCGAAAAGATCTGAGCTTGATGCCAGTGTAGTAGAGATCATTAAACTGTACCGATACAGGATAACCGCTTACGTCATAGTCAGGCAGAGGATCGGGGACTTCGTTATAAAAGGCTGGCATCACCCCTTGCTGCCCAGGATAGGGATGAAGGACGACCTCGGCATTTTTGGATTTGATCTCCTGTTGTTTTTTCTCATACAGTGTCTGTGGGAGCAGAAGACCACTACTTTTACAGCCATTCTGCAGATACCTTACTCCGCTGACAGGTATAAATGCTTTTTGGCACAATAGATTCAGTTTCGATGAGCCCAGTTTGTAGACATATGCATTTTGTGTACGTTTGCGGATGTCCGTCTCGGCTCTTCCTGCCCCTATCTGGTCTTTGTCGAAACTCAAAAAAACAAAACGGTGGTAGATCGCAGAGAGGAGATCATCTACTGCTGAAGCACCGTTTTTAGCATTGACAGCGATATTTTCCATCACATCTTTGGAAGCATAGCCATGATATACGACGCGGTCGGCAGGCGTTTTTCCTGTATATCCCCTGTGACCGTGTTGTTCGAGATGCCCTATCTGCTGATGCAGGACGAGGTAGTTCGCATGGGATGCCGCGGCGAGATTTAAGAGCCTGTTTCCCTGCAGGGGGATCAGCCCGCTTTTTTGACGCAGCGCATTGAGGTAGTCCAAAGAACGCCCCTCCTCGCCGGAGTACAAAAGAGCAGAGAGCAGCAGGAGGAGGAGGAGGAGGAGGAAAAGAGATGCGCTAGATCGCATTTGCCGCCTGGATAAAATCTTCGGCGACCACCTTCGGGTCTTCCAGCCCTATAGAGACCCGTATCAGCCCCTCATGCACTCCCAGAAATTTGCGTGCCTCCTCATCAAAATCACTGAAGATCGTACTCGTCATATGCAGCGCAAGGCTCCTATTATCACCGATATTCGCTGTCTGGATCACAATCTTCAGTGCATCAAGCAGCCTGAAAGCCTTCTCTTTTGTACCGCAATCAAGTGTCAGAAGCGGTCCGCACCCCTGAGGGAAGTCAGATCTGTATCTATCATAGTCGGGACTGCCGGGCAAAGAGGGGTGGTTGACGCTTACACCTTCGGGAAGTTTTTCCTGCAGTATCGCTGCCACTCTCTCTACATTCTGATTGATACGCTCGATCCTCAGCGGCAGGGTCTCAAGCCCGATCATCGTCATAAAGGACCCGAATGCATTCGCTGTCATACCCATATCCCGGATCGCACGTTTTTTGAAGATCGCCATAAATGCTTTAATGCCCATCTTTTTGACAAACTTATGCAAATCGGCATATTTCGGATGGAGCAGTTTGTCGTTCTCCGGATCAACACTTCTAAACACGGCTATCCCGCCAAGCGCGGCAGAGTGCCCCGAGATATTTTTGGTTGATGAGTGCACAACGATATCCGCCCCCATCTCAATCGGTCTTAATACTATCGGCGTGGCCGTATTGTCGATCACGAGTATCGTCTCATATTGATTACAGAGATCTATAATGCGTTGGAGATCGGGAAGCCTGAGACTTGGATTGCCCACGCTCTCCATCATTACCATCTTGATACCGCTTTTGAGTCTGGACTCGATATGATCAAAATCATCCACTTCACAGAAGCTGTTGGTGATGCCAAAACGCGCCAGAGTCTCATTGACAAGAGAATAGGTCCCCCCGAAAAACCCTCCGATACAGAGAAGCTCGTCACCGCTGTTTAGGATCGCCATACTCACCATCGACATCGCTCCCATGCCTGAAGCGGTGGCAATAGCCCCGATACCCCCCTCCATCTTCGCAACGATTGTTTCCAGCTTACTGTTCGTCGGATTTCCAACGCGGGCATAGAGCGGCTTGGCCACGCTTCCCGCAAAGATCCCTTCAGCCTCCTGGGCATTCTCATA
>Ga0116197_1000045_pt1 | contig 23862 bp, 26 predicted proteins | sample ZodSprsou2mmetaG_FD_94480 | JGI IMG/M metagenome (GOLD analysis project Ga0116197, IMG submission 94480) | Hot spring sediment microbial communities from Zodletone spring, Oklahoma to study Microbial Dark Matter (Phase II) - Zodletone Spring... ...
AGATTATACCTATATCTGTTTTGAAAGTTATGGTTCAGATAAGAAGATGTAAAGAAGTGGAGTAATTTTGTGTAGGTTAGTTACAAGGGAGCGGAAAAGTGTTACAATATTTCCCTATTCCCTTTCGCATTGGGCTCTGAAAGTACTCCCATAACCTCAAGCTGTTCGATAATATTGGCAGAACGGTTGTAACCGATCTGCAGCTTTCTTTGCAGATAGGATATGGAGGTCTTTTTATCGCTTAGGATCACTGCCTTTGCCTCTTCATAAAGCGGGTCGAGATCGATCTCATCGCTGCCCGAAGCGCCGCCTTCGCTACTGCCCGCAACCAAATAGTTCTCGTCATATTCGGGTTCTCTTTGTGCCTTGATGTACTCTACGATCTTTTCGATCTCCTCTTCCGTGCTCCATGGGGCATGCAGACGCACAAGCCCTGTCGAGCCCGGAGGGGTAAAGAGACCGTCACCGCGCCCCAACAGGCTCTCGGCACCCATGGTATCAAGTATCACTTTTGAGTCGATCCTCTGCCCTACTCTGTAACTTAAACGTGATGGAAGGTTTGCTTTGATCAGACCGGTAACCACATCGACACTCGGCCGTTGTGTCGCTACGATCAAATGTATTCCGCTCGCTCTGGCCATCTGTGCAAGGCGGGCGATTGAGAATTCAACCTCTTTCCCTCCCGTCATCATTAGATCCGCCAACTCGTCAATGACTACGACAATATAGGGGAACGGTTCAGCAGAACCGTCTCTTTTTACCTTTTCATTGTAGTTTTCTATATTCTTCGTCCGGTTCTCCGCCATCATCTTGTAGCGGCGCTCCATCTCTCCTACCATATTTGCCAACGCGGCGATCGCTTTTTTGGCATCGATGATCACCGGAGTCAGGAGGTGTGGGATATCGTTATAGATCGAAAACTCCAGCATCTTCGGATCGATCAGCATCAGTTTGAGATGATCAGGATCGTTTCGGTAGAGCAGCGAGAGGATCATCGCATTGATCCCTACGGATTTACCCGACCCCGTGGTCCCGGCGATAAGGATATGCGGAAGCTTTTTGATATCCGTCACAAAAGGTTTACCGACGATATCCTTGCCCAGAGCCACCGTCAATGGCGAACCGGAAGATTGAAAAATTTCGGACTCGAGTATCTCTCTGAGATAGATCGTATCCACCGTGTCATTGGGGATCTCTATCCCTACAACATCACGGCCAGGGATCGGCGCCTGGATACGAATCGTCTCTGCCTGCAGCGCCATAGCCAGGTCATCCTGCAGGTTCAGGATCTTCGATACCTTTACATGCGGAGCGGGCTTGAACTCAAAAGTCGTGACCAAAGGACCGGAGTAGGTACGCACCACATCGCCTTCGATCTTGAACTGCTCCAGTTTTGCCAAAAGTTCGCCTATTTTACGGTCGATCTCCGCTTCGTTCATCTTTCTGGTACCCTTCGGAGCCTTTTGCAGGAAATTCAACTTTGGCAATCTGAAGTTTTTAGGTTTCTCTACTTTTCCCTTTTCTATCTGCTCAAGGAGCTTGGAGTTTTCTTCCAGTTCATCGACAATCGTAACCTGAGAAGTACTTTTAGGGGTTGGTGAAAACACTTCTTTTCTTCTGCTCTCCTCTTCCAGTACCTCTTCCATCTCATGTTCCAGTGCTTCGATCTCCTCAATGACTGGATCATCGATCTCATCTTTCCACGGCACTGTTGTTTCGGTAAAGGAGATACGTGCAGGCTCGCTCTTTTGTGTCGTTTGTTGAACTCTTTTCGTTCCAACCCTACTCTTGTGAAGCTCCTCCATCACCGGCATCATCTCGTCTTCAAGTTTCGGCGAGGCAAAAGGGTTGGTAGAGAGCTTTTTGAAAACTGCTTTCCCAATATGCATGAGTTTTATGTAGAAAGAGACAAATATGCCAAGAGAAGGACCCCTAAACGTGATATCCTTGGGGCTGAAGTCATCATCAAGGATAAAGACCAGCGAAAGCAACGTGATCAAAAGCCAGGTGAGCCAAAGACCCGCTTTCCCTATATAGGGTTCCAGAAATTCAACGATCTGGGTACCGATAAATCCTGCCTTTTCAAGATCAAATACCAAAGACTCAAGAAAGATCAAGCCGATAAAGAGAAGTATCCATCCCAGATAAAAGTCAATCTCTTTGGCTTTTGAGCTCTCTTTAAAGAGTTTATAGAGCGGATAGAAAAGAATAAAAAGATTGATATACGCAAGATATCCGAAAAGAAATATATTGGTCCGACCGATCTTTTCACCGATATTGCCTACAAGACCCGTCCCCAAAAAGAGTGTTGAAAAGGCTGCATAGATAAAGAGTATGGAGGTAACAATAAGCGCGATCTTCACATCTATTCCCTGATTTTTGTTTGATATTAATTAATGAAGATATTATAGCACAATAATATAAGGGGTTTTTGAAATATCCCAAATTGAGATATTATCTTGCTATGTTCTCTCTTTCTTTCTCGTTTCAAACTATTAAGCAGTCCTTAAGGTTTCTCTGCGTAAAATTCCACCCTACATCTTGTATGTAGAAGCCTCGATGGTGGAATTGGTAGACACGCTAGACTCAAAATCTGGTGGGCTTGCCCGTGTCGGTTCGACTCCGACTCGAGGTACCATTTGATAGGACGTTTTTTGAGCAAAGCTCAACAAAACTACGCTAACGCTGTGTTGACTTCAGCAGTCGGCTCACGAAACTGGTTTCGTTTTGCTTGAACCAATTAAAAAAAACTATTAAACTATAATAACAATGACGCGGGAATAGCTCAGTTGGCTAGAGCGTCAGCCTTCCAAGCTGAGGGTCGCGGGTTCGAGTCCCGTTTCCCGCTCCACTTACCCATTTTATTGCGGGCGTAGCTCAGGGGTAGAGCATAACCTTGCCAAGGTTAGGGTCGACGGTTCGAATCCGTTCGCCCGCTCCATACCATCCATTAAAAAAATCCATCCATACACCTACATATCAACCATTTTTCACCGCTATTTTCCCTGATGATTGGATCGTGACGTCATATTGACCGCAAGCCAGTCCTGCATCCCTCCGCGATACCATTTGATTTTGTCGGGCGGGTAGCCTATCTTGAGCAGCGACTTGATCATTTGCGGCGACTGGGCGCACCACGAAGCGTTGCAAAAGACCGCTATCGTCTTGACGTTGTCAAAATGATACACCTTGTTTTCTATCTTGACCCCAAGCTGTGCAAGCGCTTTGAGGTATTCCTCCGGAAACGTGTTTGGTTTGGAGATATATGCATAAGGCAGATTGACAGCACCGGGGATGGTACGGTTGCTATAGGAGTCCTCATTACGGCTGTCAATGAGCAGCATATCGCTATTTTTCTGCATCTTTTCAATAAAGTCGAGCACCTCCAGCTCACCGAATGTTTCTACCTCGTGATCGATCCTCATAGGCTGTATCTGCCCGACGCTGGAAACAAATTCCGCTTTGCATACATTGGGCACATCCGATGCGGCATATTTGCTCTGCCAGATCGTTTCATCGTCGATCGCGACATTAAGGCACGCAGGATCGATCTCCCGTTCAATTGTCAGAAGCCTTTTGTCGCCGTTAGCTCCCTCAACCTCCGCCTCTACCCCTTTATACTGCAGACTGATGATATTGCCTCCCAGAAGCGGAAGTGTCAGTGAAAGTAGTAACCATTTTTTCTGCATCCTATATACCTTTTTCTTTTATTATTAAAAAATATTATCTTAAAGAAGTTGAATTTAAAATAAAACCCTCTTCATTTGGAATGCTCCAACCGCTTTTTGCCATACTTTTGTTATAATCCCCTCTTGAGAAAAACAAAAGGGATATTTTGAAACTTGTTGTAGTCATCACGGGTGCCAGCGGTGTAGAGCTTGGCAGAAAATTTGTCGACTATCTACCCGAAAGTATCGAAGCGCATGTCATCATCTCGAACAATGCCCTGACCGTAGAGTCATTTGAGAAGAGAGAAGTCACACTGCACCAGAATGAAAATATCGCAGCATCCGTCTCCAGCGGCTCGTTCCGCGTCGATGCGACAGCGATCATCCCCTGCAGCATGAACACCCTTGCCAAGATTGCCTGCGGTATCAGTGACAACCTTGCTACCAGGGTTGCGGCAGTAGCACTCAAAGAGCAAAAAAAGTTACTGCTTGCGCCGCGCGAGCTTCCTTTTTCGGCAATTGCACTGGAAAATATGCAAAAACTTGCTACACTGGGCGTCATCATTGCCCCGCCTGTTATGGGGTATTACTCTGAGTCCGACTCTTTGGAGGAGATGGAACGTTTTATCATCGGAAAGTGGTACGATGCACTGGGCATAGAAAATAATTTATATGAAAGATGGGGTGATACCAATGGCATCAAGTGAGGAGTGAAGAGTGAAGAATAAAGAGTTGCGATATGCTTTTCTTTTGGAAAAGCTTTTATCGGAGACGAATATGACAATTTCCGATCAAAGCATTGCAAGGCAATGCAAACCGAACCTGCTACCTGCCACCTCCTATCTACTATCTACCCAAGGAGTTTTTCAATGAGACGAGCGATCTACCCGGGAACCTTTGATCCTATCACTAACGGACACCTGGATATCATCAAGCGTGCCTATAGAATGTTTGACGAGATCATTATAGCGATAGCCGAGTCTGAAGCCAAAAAACCGATGTTCAGCCTTACTCAGCGCGTGAAGATGGTAGAGGCTGTCACTTCGGATCTGCCCAATGTGAAAGTCATAAAATTCAACAACCTTCTGGTCAATCTCTCGGACGAGCTGGATGCCAATATCATCATCCGTGGACTCAGGGCTGTCAGTGACTTTGAGTATGAACTGCAGATGGGATATGCCAATGCTTCGCTAAAAAAGGAGCTTGAGACAATCTACCTGATGCCCAGCCTGGAACACGCCTTTGTCAGCTCATCAGTCGTACGTACGATACTCAACTTTGACGGAAAGGTGGAACACCTTGTACCGCCCAAAGCGTTAGAACTGATCAAGTGTGCATATTAATGGTAGTACTTTTTGAAGGGATCGACACCTGCGGGAAGAGTACGCAGCTGGAGCTGTTGAAACAAAAACACCCTGAGATCATTACGACCAAAGAACCCGGCGGCACAGCTTTCGGGATCAAAGCAAGAGAGATACTTCTGGAGAGCACGATCATCTCCAAACGTGCCGAACTTCTGCTCTTTTTGGCCGACCGTGCCGAACATTTTGAAGAGGTAATACAACCCAACCAAGATAAACTTGTTATCTCAGATAGAGGTTTTATCTCCGGTATCGGATACGCTTTGGCCAATGGTGATTTCCAGCTTGATGAACTGCTCATGCTTAATAACTTTGCACTGCAGGGAAATTTACCTGATAAAGTCATTCTTTTTCTGACTGATATGCAGACCCTGCAGGAGAGACTTGGCGGCAAAAGCCTGGACGGGATCGAACAGCGGGGGCTGGAGTACCTGCTGAGCGTACAGGAGCATATGAAGCAGACCGTCCTTGCGTTGGACATCCCGCATCTTTTTATCGACGCTTCTGACAGCATAGAGAATATCCATCAAACGATACTAACCTACTTGAAGGTATAATTACACCAATTTAAACAGTCGTCATCCTGAACTCGTTTCAGGATCTCTTTAGAGACACTTCATACTATCACCCCTATGAGATTCCGGATCAAGTCCGGAATGACGCTATTACAAGGAACCGTTATGATCAATCCGCTACGTGGTATGAAAGACCTCACTTTTGAAGAGAGTGAACGTTTTGAATATATCGTAAATACTGCTGCAACCATTGCCAGACGTTATGGTTACGGATATATAGAAACCCCTATTCTGGAAGAGACTGCGCTCTTTAAGCGCTCGGTAGGAGAGAGCTCCGATATCGTTGGTAAAGAGATGTACCAGTTCACCGACAAAGGCGAGAACGATGTCTGTATGCGTCCTGAGGGCACAGCCGGAATCGTTCGTGCATTCATTTCTGCAAAACTTGATCGACAACCGGTAAAACAGAAGTTCTACTACTACGGGCCGATGTTCCGTTATGAAAAACCGCAAAAAGGAAGGCTCAGGGAGTTTCACCAGTTTGGATGCGAGAGTTTCGGGGAAGACTCGGTCTATGAGGATTTTACGATCATTACGATGATCGCGCAGATCTTTGATGCACTGGGTATCGGCTACGAACTGCAGATCAACTCGCTTGGGTGCAAGGTCTGTATGCCAAAATACAGAGAGACCCTGGTCAGCTCGCTCACTGAGATCAAAGAAGAACTTTGTGAAGATTGTAACCGCAGGATAGGCACCAACCCTATCCGTGTACTTGATTGCAAGAACGATAAATGCCAGGCACTGCTGGTGGAGTCTCCAAAACTGAAAGACTACCTCTGCGAAGCGTGCGACCCGGAGTTCAGAAAACTCAAAGCGCTGTTGGATCAGGAGGGTATCAAATACACCGTAAACGACAACCTGGTAAGAGGTCTGGACTACTACTCCAAAACAGCCTTTGAGTTTGTCAGCAGCGAAATCGGTGCGCAAAGTGCCATCGCAGGCGGTGGACGCTATGACAGGCTTGTAGAGTTCCTGGACGGGAAGCCGACTCCTGCTGTGGGGTTTGCCCTGGGTATCGAGCGTATCATGGAGCTGGTGAAGATGCCGGAAAAAGAGGCTGAAGGCTACTATATGGGTGCGATGACTCAGGAAGCCATCCCGGCGCTCCTCAAACTGGCAACAAAAAAACGCCTTACGGACAAAGTAACGGTTGAGTACAGTTCCAAAGGGTTCAAAAGCCATATGAAAGGGGTCGATAAAGCCAACGCCAAATACGTGGTACTCATCGGTGAAGATGAACTGAACAATGGAACCGTATGGCTGAAGGATCTTGAGAGCAAAGAAGAGCGAGTCATTGATATCAATGACCTCTAAATGGTGACACGAAACCTCTAGAGTTTCGTGTCTGTTTATTGCATTTTAGAAATTAAACATCACACCTGCAAAAAGCGAGTCTCCCCGAGGCCCTTCGATCGTTGAGTGTTCATACTCGGCAACAAATTTATAGTCGTGCCCCATCGCCACTTCCACGCCTACACCATAAATAAATCCATTGTCGTCAGCATCGATGTGATACGCTTCGATCTCTTCGATCTCATACTCGTACCCTGCTTTTGCGAAGAGCCCCAGTGTCTCAGTCAATTCGTAGGTATAGACAAGATCCAGAGAGTGGGTATAATACTTTCCATCCGCCTCTTCAACTACATGCCCATCATGGATTTCACTGACCGTATTTTTTGCATAAGAGAAGTCATACTCCACAGCAAATCCATGTCCCAGTCTGTAACCCAGGTCGATACCGAATCCGTAACCGCTGTCCCCATCAAGTACCGCTTCACCGTGATGTACGCTGTCTCCTGCGATTCTTAACCCCTTGACGATCACATAAAAGTCACTCTCTGCATGCTCATGCACTTCCGGTATCTCTACCGCCGGCTCAACCGGAGCGATATCTCCTCCTGCCTGCAGCTGCAGTGCCATCAATGATGCAACCGATGTCATCAAAACCATTTTTTTCATTCTACCTCCTTAGTCTTTGCGGATCTTTCCAATCCATGAATTTTTTAAACTTTCCATCATAGATGATTTAGACTTAAAGCTTTGTATCCACCCTATATTTCTAGCTGCATTTTTGAACTATTTTATCTCTTTTATAAAAAAGAGGCTTCTCTGCTTCAATCCGATCGAACAAAAAGATCAATCTTTCTTTTGTTGCCAAGCACTAAAGGCCAGAAAGTAAACAGAGGTATAAAACGAAGAGAAAAGTACCTTGAAAAGTTATAGAGATTGCAGCCAGAGAAGCAGATCCTTACTCAATCTCTCAACTGCTCTGTTGCTTGCCTGGACATATCCTTCGGCATCTGTTGTTTTTGTTACTTCTCTATAGCTGAATCGTTTGCTTTTGATCAGTTTGCCTGTATGAGTAGAAACAAGATTGAACTGCAGGGAGACAACCGCATCCGAAGCATCACCTCTTACATGGTGGGAGAAATCAAATACAGTACTCTCCAGCCTGTAGTCAGCCTGTGCCGTTGAGTCGTAAGAAACCACCCCCTTGAACATACCGCTGCTTTGCAGTGTATACATCAGTGTTCCCTGAACAAGCTTTCCAAGATTATTGGACCATTTTGAGTTGAGATAAGCTCCCTGCTGCATAGGAGAGTAGGAAAAATACATTTTGTCGCTCATCTTCTCTTTCAGGCTGAGAGGCTGCATCACTTTAATGGTTTTGTTTTGATAGCTCTTTTTATAGATAGTTTTCACCTCGGGGGTCTGTAGGGTATAGGTCTTCAGCGGTGTCATTTTGGTGCTGCATCCAGCTAAAAAGATCAACAATAGTGCTCCCGTAATATATTTCATTTTTATTCTCCCGGTCCTTTTAGTGGAGTTCTGGACTTAAAAATCAGATCGCTTGGGCTCTCTTTAAGCTCTTCGGCCAACTCGCTCATTTGTGTAGATAGTATCTGTATATCCACGATCATCGGCTCAAGTATCTTCTTCATGTTATAATCCCCACGATCCAGGCTCTGTTCAACCTTCAGAGTAACACGGTTGAAATTCTCTATCGTAGGAACGATGACTCTTTTCACTTCGTTCAGGTCTTTGGTAGCACCTTCAAAGTTGGCTGAAACCCTCTTCATCGAATCTCTAAAATCTTTGATCGCTTGATCAAGCTCCTCAAGGGAGGACATGACCCTGTTTTCTATCTCTTCACCGTTTTTCGTGATATCCTCTACATTGCCGAGTATCTTTTCTACTCTATCAATGTTTTTATCCGACACCACCTTTTCTCCCTGTTCAAGTAGCTTATCGAGTCTTAGAGAAAGCGATTCGACACTTTTACTCAGCGTAGTCACCAAGGAGGGTTTGGTTTTGATCGTCGGGATATACTCATCAGTCGGTACGAGCGTTTTTGCCGTATTGGTTCCCCCTTCTATCTCGATGGAGAGCAGTCCAGTGATACCGAACATCTTTGTCGTCGCAACCATATCCTCCTTGATAGGGACATCCTGGCGGATATTGACATAGACTTCAGTGAGTTCAATATTCTCCGGGTTGATGCGGATGGCACTGACCCGGCCGATATCGACACCGCGCAGCATCACATTAGAATCAACTGAGAGCCCGGAAACCGATTCACTGATCTCCAGTCTGTAGGTATAGTACTGATCTTGCAAATCATACTTACCGAGCCAGAAAGCAAACCAGACAAGTCCTATACCAAAGAGCACGACAAAGATACCGACCACCAGATAATTGACCCTACTATACATTCCTCACCTTTTCAAACCTCTCTTTGGTATATTCATTCTTAAAGAATTTTTCTACAAAGGGATGTTGTGATTGTAACACATTTTCGATGCTTCCCTCCGCTACGACCCTCTTGTCTGCCAAGACTGCCATCCTGTCTACGATGCCGAAGATACTCTCCAGATCATGGGTGATCATCACTACTGTGATCCCCAGCAGATCACGCAGATCTACGATCAGTTTGTCAAAATTTCTCGCTCCGATAGGATCCAGCCCGGAAGTGGGCTCATCCAGAAAAAGCAGTTTCGGCTCCATCGCAAGCGCTCTTGCCAGTGCTGCACGCTTGACCATCCCGCCGCTCAGCTGCGAGGGGTAAAGGCTCCCTACACCAGGATCAAGTCCGACCATTTTCAGTTTGGATGCCACCAGACTGTCACGCAGTTTTTTCGAGATCTTTGTATACTCTTTGAGCTGTACCTCGATATTTTCCGCCACGGTCAAAGAAGAAAAAAGTGCACCGAACTGAAAGAGCACACCCCACTCTCTTCGAAGTGCCTGTGCCTCTTTAAAGCCTATATGTTTGAGATTATTCCCCAGAACAGTGATCTCTCCCGCAGCAGGTTCAAGCAGCATGATCATCTCTTTCATCAACACCGACTTGCCCGAACCACTCTCTCCCAGTATCCCGTAGATCTCATTCTCTTCGATATGCAAACTCACACCGTTATGTACCGTTCTTTTACCAAAACGCGTGACGATGCCCTCTGCTTTGATCACTGTTTTCACAGATCAAGCTCCGTATAGATCACCGAAAAGAGCGCATCAAAAGCGATCACAAGGAAGATGCCGTTGACCACAGATGCCGTGGTGTGAAGTCCGAGACTTTCGGTATTGTGAGAGACCTGAAATCCTCTGAAAGCCCCTACAGAAGCGATAAGAAAAGCAAATACCGGTCCCTTGACCATTCCCAGGATATAGTGTTTTACCTCCAGTACCTCATACAAACGGTCTATAAATTGCGTCATCGAGATACCCAGCTGCATCCCCGAAGCGACCATCCCTCCGAAGATCCCTACAATATCTGCAAAAAAGATCAGCAACGGCAAAGAGACCATCATCGCTATGATACGGGGCAGCACTAAGAATGTATAGGGATCAAATCCCATGGTCCTCATGGCTGCAGTCTCCTCAGTGATCTTCATCGCACCTATCTCAGCGGTATAAGCAGAACCGCTCCGCCCGGCGATCACGATCGCTGTGATCATCGGCCCGAGTTCACGGGTAATGGAGATCGCTACCGTATCCACGATAAAGACATCCGCTCCGAACTTGGCTAACTGCACAGATCCCTGGTAGGCGATCACCATCCCTACCAGAAAAGAGGTCAAACCGATAATGATCAATGCGTTGAAACCTGCCTGATGGATATGATAAACCGTCTCTTTCACGCGTATCTCTTTAGGATTTGTGATCGTATGGAAAAGTGCATAAAAAACATGCCCTATAAATTCGATAAAATCCCTTATATCCTTGAGAAGGATCACCGTATTTCTTCCCAATGTCTCAATCAGACTCTCTTCTTTTGGAGGTTCGATCACTACATGATCCTGCTTAAGAAGATCATACATCTCTTTTTGATTTTCGGTATAACCGACCACCTTTACAGGGGTATGTTCTGAAAACTCTATGAAATATTCTGAAAAAAGGAGCACTCCGGCCGAGTCAAACTCACTAACAGCCGAGACATCCCAGGTTATCGGCAGATCATAGCCAACCTGCTGCAATTGACGTTCTATTTCAGGTACGCTCTGAAGTGTCCAATGACCTTGTGCCTTCAGCATAAGTTGATTATGATTCTTTTGAATAGTGAGATATTGGTTTATCATACTTAATTATAGGTAAGATTCGATTAAGTTTAGGTATAATACCCATTATAATTAAGTGAGTATATGATGAAAGATTTTGGCATAGATGTCTGGAGTGACAACAATTTTATCATTAAACATGATACGATCAACATCAATTACGGGCTTGAGCCCTCACTCTACGAGATCACAAAACAGATACGCAACCAGGGATACAAGGGACCTTTGCTTCTACGTTTCCCTCATCTTATTAAGAAACAGATCTCCACACTCTTTGAGACCTTCAACGCCGCAAGGGAGACCTTCGATTACCAGGGGACCTTCAATGCGGTTTTCCCGCTGAAGGTCAACCAGTTTCCCAACTTTGTCCATTCATTGATGGATATATCCAAAGAGTACAACTATGGTCTGGAGGCCGGGAGCAAGGCCGAATTGGTGATCGCGATGAGCAAAACCCCTCTGGGTGCACCGATCACAATCAACGGTTTTAAAGACAAAGAGATGATCTCCATGTGTTTTATCGCGGCTAAAATGGGGCACAATATTACGATCACTATAGAAGGGCTTGACGAGCTTGAAAGTATTATTCAGGTGAACAAAGAGTTCAATGATGAGTCCGAAAACCCGATTTTGCCGAAGATAGGGGTACGTATCCGCCTGCACAGCTCAGGTATCGGCATCTGGGCAAAAAGCGGTGGCTACAACTCCAAGTTCGGACTCACCTCGACAGAGTTGATCGAAGCCTATGAACTGCTCACAAAGCATAACCTGCTTGAAGCGCTCTGGATGATCCATTTTCATATCGGCTCGCAGATGGGAGATATCGCTCCTCTCAAAAAAGCGTTGCGGGAAGCGGGGAACATCTATGCAGAACTGAAAAAACGCGGTGCCGACAGCCTGAGCGCGATCAATATCGGCGGCGGCCTTGCAGTGGAGTACTCCCAGCATGCCCATGACAAAGAGCGTAACTACTCACTGAACGAATTTGCCAACGACGTCATCTACCTCATGCAGGAGATCGCGAAAAACAAAAATGTACCACAGCCGAATATTTTTACCGAGTCCGGACGCTATATTGCTGCCTCCCACTCTGTACTGGTTGCCCCCGTACTTGAACTCTTCAGCCAGGAGTACCACGAAAAGTGTCTGAGGCTCAAATCAGAGAACCCGCCCTTGATCCAGGAGCTGCATGATCTTTACAACACGATCACCCGCACCAATGCCAGAGAATACCTCCACGATGCTCTGGATCACATGGAGAGCCTGTTTACACTCTTCGATCTTGGATATATCGACCTGGAAGACCGATCCAACACCGAAACATTAGTAAACCTGATCGTGAAAAAAGCCATCGCCCTGCTCAGGAATGAAGATACCGATGAACTCAAACAGCTTCAGGACCGTGTACAGGAGAAGTATCTGGTGAATTTTTCTATCTTCCAGTCACTTCCGGATTTCTGGGGGCTTGAGCAGGAGTTTCCCATCATGCCGCTCACCCATCTCAATAAAATACCGACCAACCCGGCAAGCATCTGGGATATCACCTGCGACAGTGACGGGGAGATAGAGTTCAGCCGTGACTATCCGCTCTACCTGCATGATATCGACCTGCATAAAGAGGAGTACTTTCTCGGTTTCTTCCTCACCGGCGCCTATCAGGAGGTACTGGGAATGCAGCACAACCTCTTTACCCACCCGACAGAGTGCCTGATCAACTTCGATGAAGCGGGGAACTATAAGATCGAGGGGCTGATCGAAGCACAGAATCTGATGGATATACTGGATGATATGGATTATGATACCAATGTGATCGATAAAACACTGAAACAGCATATTGAGCTTTCAGAAACACTCACTTCCGAAGAGAAACGCGAACTTTTGGGCAAACTTTACCTGCATTTAAGTGAAAATAGCTATCTTAAGACCATACAGGCGATCGAGGAGTCACACTGAGATCGCGGGATATGAAAGTTCAGGAGAGACTTTGAACCCTTTTAGATTGATCAAAGAAGATTTTACCAATGTCAAACAAAATGACCCTGCCCTGCACTCTACCTTCGAACTCTTTTTCAACTATCCGGGACTCTGGGCACTGCTTTTTCACCGGATCGCACACTGGTTTTATCAGAAAGGGTTGCGTTTTCTGCCGCGATTTATCTCGGCGATCGGACAGTTCCTTACCACTGTCGATATCCATCCCGCCGCACAGATCGGACGCAGGGTCTTCATCGACCACGGTGTAGGTGTCGTCATCGGAGAGACCGCGATCGTCGGAAATGATGTCGTGATCTACCAGCAGGTGACACTGGGCGGAGTAAGCCTCACCAAGGGAAAACGGCACCCCACGGTCGGAAACAATGTGGTCATCGGTGCCGGTGCGAAGGTACTGGGGAATATCACGATAGGGGATGATGCAAAGATCGGTGCAAACTCTGTGGTCATTAAAAATGTCCCCCCGAAAACCACCGCTGTCGGCATCCCCGCGCGTGTACTGCAGTATGAAAAATCCGCAACCAGACTGAGCCATGATGACATGCCGGATATCAATAAAGAGATCTTCAAATACCTTCTCAAACGTATCGAGATCCTTGAGAATGCTATCGAGAGCGGCGAGAGCAAGGATATCAGACAAAAAGACCATGATCTTGAGATAGACTACGACGATTTTATCCACAGTATGGATTGATCATGGGTAGACAGGAAACAGTCAACTCCTTCCCCTCTTTTTCTTCTGTGCTTATCAAAATATTTTTACGCTTATTCTGCTATAATTGTAGGATTTTCTAATTTTTATTATTTACAAGGGTTATAATGCTATCAGATCGCATACAATCACTATCACCGTCATTGACGATTGCTATCTCTTCACTCGCAAGAGATCTTAAAGCAGAAGGGAAAGATGTCCTCTCATTTTCAGCTGGTGAGCCTGACTTCGGTACACCGCAAAAGATCAAAGACGAGGCTATCAAAGCTATCAATGACGGCTTTACACAATATACTGCAGTACCCGGTATCCCGGAACTGTTGAAAGCAGTAGCAGGAAAACTCAAGAGAGAAAACGGTTTGGAGTATGCACCTTCGGACATCATTGTCAGCAACGGTGCGAAACAGTCACTTTTCAATCTCTTTCAGGCGGTCATCAATCCGGGTGATGAAGTGATCATTCCTGCACCTTACTGGGTAACCTACCCTGAACTGGTGATCTATTCAGAGGGGAAACCTGTCATTATTGAAACCGATGAGAAAAGCGGCTTCAAGATCACAGCCGAACAACTCAAAAATGCGATCACGCCCAAAACGAAAATGATCGTACTCACCTCCCCTTCAAACCCTACAGGTTCTGTATATTCCAAAGAGGAGCTGGAGTCACTTGCGGAGGTGTTGAAAGGTACGGATATCATCGTTGCAAGTGACGAGATGTATGAGAAACTGGTTTACGGGATCGACTTTATAGCGACTGCGAGTATCTCGGAAGATATGTACCAGAGAACCGTCACGATCAACGGCCTGAGCAAATCTGTGGCAATGACAGGATGGCGTTTTGGATACCTTGCATCTCCAAACAAAGCGTTGATCGCGGCGATGAACAACCTCCAAAGCCAGAGTACCTCCAACATCAACTCTATCACCCAAAAGGCAGCGATCGTTGCACTCAACGGCGAGGTTGATGCGGAGATAGAAGAGATGAGACAGGCATTTGATGAAAGAGCGGCTGAAGCGGTAAAACTCTTCAACGAGATCGACGGCCTGAGCGTACTCAAACCAGACGGTGCGTTCTACCTCTTTGTCAACACAAAAGAGATCTCAAACGACTCCATCGCGTTCTGCAAAGAGCTGCTTCAGGAGACTGGCGTTGCTGTAGTGCCTGGTATCGGATTTGGTGCAGAGGGATATTTCAGATTCTCCTTCGCGACGGATATCGAAACGATCCGTGAAGGTATCAGCCGTATCAAAAAATTCGTAGAAAGCAAACGCAAATAGAGCGTTTAGCGTTTAAAACGCTGACGCTTTTTTCTTTAACCAGTTCTTAAAAATATCTTTTCGTAGGTCGGGGTGTCCTCACCCCGACACTGATACAGATCTTTCCACCCATCTTAAAACACATACAAGTTTTTTATTATCAAAGAGCAACACCCCACTGCCTTTCAGATTAAGAGTCTACAGCGACGTCCACTTTTGGATTCCCGATCGCAGTCGGGAATGACGGAGAAAAATAACTTTCAGAGTTGAAAATCCTACCCTCTAAACACTAAACACTAAACACTAAGCGCTAAACACTCAGCACTCAACGCTGAACGCTATCTCTTCTTCGTCATATTTTCCAAAGAGAACCAGATGAGTCCGATGATCGTAAAGAGTACCACCGGGGCGATCCATGGGTTTTTCTGCACATAGCCGAAAAATGCGATGATCGATTCGCTGGCAAAGTAGGCGCTCAACCCGATTGTCAGGACAAACACGATCGAAGCAAAAATGTTAAAGAAGACAAACTTTTTAAAATCATACTTTGCCAATGCCATGGAGATCGGTACCAGGGTCTTTACCCCGTAGATGAACTTCTGGATAAAGACGGCAAACGGGCCGTACTTGCGCATGATCAGCGTCGCCAGTGCGATCTTTCGCTTGTGTTTGGCATAGTAGGGTTTGATCTGATCTTTCTGATACTTGCCGAGATAGAAGAGAAAGTTGTCTCCCATAAAGTTGGAGATCATTGCGATGATCAGTGCGGTGGTCAGATCCATATTGCCCATAAAAGAGAAGACGCCTGCCGCCGCTACGATAAAAAGCGAACCCCCGAACGAAAAAAACGCTACCGCGAGATATCCCCACGTCTCCAAAGAAGAAAAATCCATCTAAAACCCTTATAATTCTATAGATAAAATCATATCTAAAATTGGTTAATGTTATAATTCCATCCATGATCAACACACTTATGAGCATTCTTTTTGTCTATGTCTTTATCGCCCTCGGATACATCGCCAAGCGCATCTTCAAAGAGGATATGAACTCCAAAACACTGACACTTTTTTCTGTCTATTTTTTACAGCCTTTTGTCACCGTATGGGGGTTCAGTACCGCAAAGCTTGAACTTTCTCATATCTATACACCGCTTGTCTATCTGGGGATCATCTTTTTGCTGCTGCTTCCCACGATCGCACTCGGGAAGATCATCTTCAGCGATCCAAAGGAGCGTTCCATCTTCTCTATCGCCGGTTTTGTCGGAAATACAGGAAATATCGGTATCCCGCTTGGTATTGCGCTCTTCGGGGAAGCCAGCGTCATCTACACGACCCTGATCAACATTGCCAATGTCTTTGTGGTCTACATTATCGGGGTCTATATCTACTCCCGCGGATCCTTCAGCATCAAAGCGTCGCTTTTCAATATCGTAAAGATCCCTATCATCCCCGCCTCAGTCGCGGCGATCGGGATCAATATCTATGATATCCCCCTCACACCGCAGATCCAGGAGTTTTTCAAGATGGGTGCCTACGGCGGGATCGTGCTGCAGCTTTTCCTGCTGGGGACCTTTTTGCAGGGGATCCGTTTCCATGACCTTCGCCCGCTTTTGATGTTCGGTACACTCTCCCAGAAGTTTATCCTGGTACCGCTTCTGAGCGCAGCGATTCTGAGTTTCACTTCACTGCCGCTCTTTGTCCAGGGAGTCATACTCATGGAGATGATGGTGCCTCTGGCAGTGGCCAATATCAACCTTGCTTCACTCTATGACTGCCGCCCCAAAGAGGTCACTTCACTGATCATGATCAGCACCCTGCTCTTCATTCCCATGCTTTTTGTGCTAAGTCACATCGTAAATCACTTCTATTTGTGATAGAATTACATACTTTCTATTAGGAGTTTCCATGTCTACAAATACCCTTATTATCGGTGCAGGTGGTGTCGGGAATGTCGTTGCGTTCAAATGTGCAATGAATGCCGAGACTTTCGGAAATATCACACTTGCAAGCCGTACACTCAGCAAATGTGATGAGATCGCAGCCAATGTCAAAGCAAAAACAGGCGTAGAGATCGCCACGGCAAAAGTCGATGCGGACAGTGTAGAAGAGCTTGTTAAGCTTATCATGAAGACAGATGCGGATATCGTGATCAATGTGGCACTGCCCTACCAGGATCTGACGATCATGGATGCCTGCATACAGTGCGGGGTTGACTACCTTGACACAGCGAACTACGAGCATCCTGACGAAGCGAAGTTCGAGTACAAAGAGCAGTGGGCGAGAGATGAAGCGTTTAAAAAAGCGGATATCATGGGACTGCTTGGAAGCGGATTTGACCCGGGCGCGACCAATGTCTTCTGCGCCTATGCACAAAAGCACTACTTCGATGAGATCCACACGATCGATATCCTTGACTGCAATGCCGGAGACCACGGCTATCCCTTCGCGACCAACTTCAACCCTGAGATCAACCTTCGGGAAGTGAGTGCGAAAGGAAGATACTGGGAAAACGGGAAATGGATCGAGACCGAGCCGATGGAGATCAAGCAGGTGTGGGACTACCCGGAAGTGGGACCAAAAGACAGCTACCTGCTCTACCATGAAGAGATGGAGTCACTGGTCAAACATATCAGGGGCCTGAAGCGTATCAGGTTCTTTATGACCTTTGGCGAAAGCTACCTCAAACATATGGAAGTGCTTGAGAATGTCGGTATGCTGGGTATCGAGCCGGTCGAGCACAAAGGACAGCAGATCATCCCTATCGAGTTCCTCAAAACACTGCTTCCCGATCCTGCGAGCCTCGGTCCGAGAACCAAAGGAAAGACCAATATCGGTATCTTTGCCAAAGGGATCAAAGACGGCAAGCCTCAGACTATCTATATCTACCAGGTCAAAGACCATGAGGAGTGCTATGCGGAAGTGATGAGCCAGGGTGTAAGCTACACGACCGGTGTGCCTGCAATGATCGGTGCGAAACTGATGCTTGAAGGTGTATGGCAGGGAAAAGGTGTCTTCAATATGGAAGAGATGGATCCCGATCCGTTTATGGAAGAGATGATGCAACAGGGGCTTCCGTGGCAGGTATTGGAGCTGGAAGCGCATGAGGACCTCAGAGTTGATGCCTAGTGCATCAACGGAGGCCTATCATACTCATGAACCTGCCGCTGCACCCCTGCTCTTTTCTATAGGAGAAATACCTCTCCGCCTCGCATGAGGTACACTGACCGCACCTCTCAATATTTTCAACATTTAACCCCGCAGCCAAAAGCTGCTTTTGATTGATGAGCGGGAGATCAAGCATATATTTTTCCCCTACACGATCAAAGGTCTCCCTGTCCAGAAAGTGTCGTGCCACATCTTCCCCTACTTCATAACAGCATCTCCCGATAGAGGGTGCGATGAAAGCGACGATTTCTTTAGAGTCCGAACCGAAAGTCTCGACCATCTCCTGCACTGTTTTTCCGGTAATATTTGCACGGGTACCCTTCCACCCCGCATGGATCGCAGCCACGACCGCTTTTTTAGGATCAAAAAGCAGCACAGGTACACAATCAGCGGTCAGGATCGTAAGCACTACCCCCTTTTGATCGGTGATCATCGCATCGCAGTCTGCTACCGCATCTTCTGCGGTATGCCATCCTCTGCTTTCCCTGCCCTTGATGATCGTGATGTGGTCGCTGTGGGTCTGCTCTGCTACGACAAAATGCGCCTGCTGCCCGATCCCCAGCCTCTCTGCGACCTCCCGCCTGTTTGCGACCACCTCTTCTGCCGGCTCCCCGGTATGCAGCGCCAATGACCCGTGACAGAAAAGTGCACTCTCTTTGGTAGTCACAGCATGAAAACACCCTTCATATTTTTCTAGCAATCCCGAACGGTAAAACCCGGCCATCCCTTACCTCTAACTTTTTTTGATATAATACCCAAAAAATGAAGGCGCAGGATGGAGCATTGGTTTGATTTTGACAAACGTATTTTTAAGCACTTCAACTATATTTTAATACTCCAGATCATTCCACTGCTTCTCATCTCCTCCTATCTCGTCAACGAGATCAATCCCTACCTTTTTACCAAACAGATGGTCTATTATGCCATTGGGGGCATCGCCTTTTTTGCAACGGTGTTTATCCCCTGGAGGCAAATATTGTGGTGGTTCGCCCCGCTTTTCTATATCGCAAACCTTGGTCTGCTTATCGCCGTTGAGTTTGTAGGGAAGACGATACTCGGTGCCCAGCGTTGGATAGAGATACCGGGGATCGGCATTACGATACAGCCTTCAGAGTTCATCAAAGTATCGGTCATGATGACGCTGGCTTACCTGATCCACAAAACACCGCCGCCGGAAAAAGGGTATGGCCTCTGGAAATTTCTGCTGCTTTCTTTCCTGATCGTCATCCCTTTTGTGCTGATCGCCAAGGAGCCTGATCTTGGTACGGCACTTGTGCTGCTGATCACGGGATATGGCATCCTCTTTGTCATCGGGATCAACTGGAAGATCTGGTTTACCATTATTATCATCGCCGGTTTTGCTGCTCCCGTTGTCTACCAGTACGGCTTGAAGCCCTACCAGAAAAAGCGTATCGAAGATGCCCTCAACAAGCCGAGCTACCAGGTAAGACAGGCGCTGATCGCCATCGGATCTGGGGGGATCGAAGGGAAACCAAAAGAGGAAGCGACCCAGACCCAGCTTGATTTTCTGCCTGTTGCCTCGACTGACTTTATCTTCGCCTATCTGGGCGAACGTCTGGGGTTTAAGGGGATGATGACCGTCATCGTGCTCTATATACTGCTCATCTTCAACCTGCTCTATATCTCAGCCAAATATGCCAAGGATTATCTCATCAAGACCTTTGCCTCGGGACTGGCATTTCTGATATTTGTCTACATGGGGGTAAACATCTATATGATCATCGGACTTGCCCCTGTCGTGGGGCTTCCGCTCCCTATGTTCAGCCACGGAGGGACCTCTTTTATCATATTTGCGGTAATTTTCGGAATTCTTCAAAACTTAATTGCATTTAAAGACTACAGTCGCTATAATTCTGACTCGAAAATCACAATGCAACACAAAGATTTTCACTAACCAAGGGTCTTTAGCTCAGCTGGTTAGAGCACTCGGCTCATAACCGAGTGGTCCAGGGTTCGAGTCCCTGAGGACCCACCACCCCATAATCCCCTAAAATACGACATTTCAAAGCATTTAAAACAAATTTATATCGTTTAAGTTTTTTACAGGTCCCATGTTGGGTCCCATGTTCTACTTTATTCTCGACAATTATTTATCGTCCTGTTTACCGGTAAAGGTTATAATTGGCCTATCTGTAAAAAGGGAAAGCAACGTGACCAATAAAAGATCCATAGTGCCATATCTGCTGGTGGGGATGATTATATTTTTGAATTTCGGATTGGCTGACAATATTTTACTTCCATTGATTACTTTTGCAATTGTGGTTATACTAATATTTCTCATACATACTTATAAAGAGCATGTATGGGTACAGAAAATATCAGATCTATTTTAGGAGAGAGACATGGATATTGAAACGATTCAGAATGTTATATTGATCGGTTTAGGTATAGTGACCTTTATAATGTATATCACTGCCAAAGCATGGGATGAAATCGCTGATGAAATGGAAGCAGAGGAGAAGTAGTCAGAAGAAGAAAAGATGGATTTCGCCGTAGACAGCAAAGAACTTTTTATGGCTGCACAGTTGATTCTGTTTGGAGTGACGCTTCTTCTTGCAGAGATATGTCTAAAGTGCTTTAAAAAAATATATGTAAAATCAGTAGCCATTGAAGATAAATGTGAGTACTGGGATAGATTTTTATTGATCGTTGCAAGTGTTGGTATTTTTGGAATATTTATGATTGCTATGTCACTCAAACTATCACTGATCGAAGTATTGATACTAATTGTTATGGAGTATCTACTCTTTGCAACAATAATGAGAGTAAACAACCGAAGAGAACAGCGCTTAAAAATCAAATATTCGCAAAAAAGACGGGCTAAGAAGCTGTAGCTCTAAATAGTCAAAACATGAGCAAAAATTGAAAAAATATCGTTTTTTTCCTTTGCTCAATTTGTAAACTCTCTTGTATAATTTTGTAAAATCACTTGTAAAATGAAAAAAGTATCAGTTATTCATTGTACAGCCACACCCCCTATTCTATAGGAATCCTCTAAAATAACATCCACAGATAGAAACGGGGAGTTTTTTAAAGCATCTCCAAATCTATTTTGAGTCACTCTTCTCTTTACACCTGAAAGCTGTTATGCTGGTACTTTCAAACTTACTCTTTTTAGGGTCGATACAGGGCTGGGTATCGTTAAGCCGCAGGTGCAAAGTAGCGTAAAGTTCTCACACTTCTACTTTGTTCTACAACAGTGAAAACCTTTCAACGAAAGGTATCTGGAGCGTACAATGTACGCACGGTAACTTGGGATGCTACAAGGTGATCAAAAGCAGAATGACTCAACAAAAAAACCACCCAATAAGGGACATAAAAACGATGAGAGGAAGTGTATATTATCAGACCGGCCAACTCACCAAAGCTATCTTCATAGAAGGTGCCAAAAAAGAAGACAGAATCAACCCTGAACATCCACACTATAAGTGTATGGCATCATACAAAAGCATGAAATCCTACCGGGACGTATGGAACAACATGGGCAACTATCTCAAAGAGCACTGGGAGCTCAAAGACTTTGAAAAGATCACAGCCGAACATATCGATGCCTATATCTCTTACAAGATAGAGTACTACCCCTCTAAGCAATATTTGGAGAAGATCGTTTCTGCACTTGGCAAACTGGAAGATGCATTGAAAAGATTCACACTTATTCATTATGGAGAGGAAAGAGACTATGATTTCAGTATCCGTCAAAACAAACTGCACTATGCCAGAGTACAAAAACTGGTAGCCGACGGATACCATAACAGAGTCTACCAAAACCCGATACAGATTATTGATAATCTTTTAGACGATCATCATAAAGTGGCTGCTCTCATACAACTTTATGGCGGAGCGAGAAGTGAAGGGGTAACCCTGATCAAGAAAGACCAGCTCAAAGGTATGACCATTGATCCTATTACTAAAAAAGAAGTAGGCATTATTGAAACGAAGGAAAAAGGTGGAAAAATCGGAGATGTAATGATACGTCCTTATGTCTATGAGTGGCTGGAAGAGTATTTTCAATATAATGAACGCTTCAAAATCAATTACCAGGCATATGCTGATTATATCAGACAGATATGTCTAAGGCTTAGTATCAAACCTCATGGTTCACATGGATTTCGCTGGACCTTCGCACAGAACCGGGTTCGTACCTATCAGGATCATGGATACAGTTATGAGCAGGCACTCCAGGGTGTGAGCTGGGAGATGAAGCACTTTCGTGCAAGTATCACAGAACATTATTTAGGAGGATAAAATGGCAAAACGAAGGATCAATGCAGCAATGATTTTAGCAGCAATGGAGAAGCGATACACTCTGACCGGCAATGACAAAGAAATAAAACTGGTGATTGAGACAGAACATCTTGACGGTAAAAACAAGGAAAAATTAGAAGCTGAACTTGAAAAGGTAATGAAGAAATATCTATAAAACGGGACCTATCTCTGGGTTGATGCACTTTAATCTTTATTGCCTTCAAGCAATCTTGACACCTCGATATCTAAAACTTTGGCAATTTTATAAAGCTGTTCAAGGCTAAAACGTTTACCGTATTTGTTTAGTTCAGCTTTAGCGATATGACCTACTGAACCATGTCCGATGGCATGAGCTAATTCCATTTGTGTGATACCCTTTTCTTCCCGGTATTTTTTCACGTTTTTACCGATCTTTTTATGGAAGTTTTCTAGCTCTTCTTCAGAAAAGTCGTATATCTCCAAAATATGTCCTATAGGTATCTTTTGTCTAAGTGTAGTAGAGATATAATCTTTTATAAATGTTCTATAGAACATTAGATATCTGCAACATATTTGAGGGGGAGACTACAATATGCAAGAGACCATTCAACTAACTCAAGAAAAAAGCTTTATGAAAAAATTATTTGAGTGGAAGTACATCATACCTTTAATAGTGCTGCAAAGTGGTCTGGTATACATTATTCTGATGGCGCCAAAGGATCTGTCTGGGACGGGACTATTATTGGCATTTGCAGTGATCTTTTTTATATCAAGAAAAGTATCTAAAGATGTGGATGGAAATTTAATCTCAAAAAGACAGTATGCTTCTTTTTTTACTTATCTGCTGGTCACGATTATGATAGGTGTCATCATTTCTGTTTCAGCATCTACAGTTGATAGCAAAAGAGATCATCTAAGTAAGTATATTGATGCGGTGGTAAATCAATTACAAAAACAGGTACCGATACGTTTTAATGACTATGTAGAGCTTGTTAAGATTAGTAAAGTCAATGATCATACACTAATGAAAGATGTCAGATACTTTTCTTATACAAGAAATGATGTACTGGCTGACTTTGGTAATAGTGAAGCAGCATTTCAAAAAGAGATTTTAAAGGCTGAGCTACAGGTATCCTGTCCTGCAAAAGAACTTAGAGATGTATTAGAACTGGGTTTGGTCACACAAATTACCTATTATGGGAAAGACAACCAAAGTATTACCCAGATACAAATAGATAAAAATTCCTGTGAACCATACATCATGGATAACAATCGAGATAATTATTAAATTTCAAATAAAGGAGTAAACATGTTGGTATTAAGTATCATAG
>Ga0116197_1000046_pt1 | contig 23803 bp, 19 predicted proteins | sample ZodSprsou2mmetaG_FD_94480 | JGI IMG/M metagenome (GOLD analysis project Ga0116197, IMG submission 94480) | Hot spring sediment microbial communities from Zodletone spring, Oklahoma to study Microbial Dark Matter (Phase II) - Zodletone Spring... ...
AACCGGAGCAGATGGTTCCTCAGCTGCTTCAACTTTTCGGAAAAACCGCCCCGGAACTGCTGCATGGCCACCCTGTGGGCTCCTTCCGACTCGGCTGCCAACAGGTCGGCCACCGCCTCCGCCTGGGAAAGGTCCATTTTTCCATTGAGAAACGCCCGCTGGGTGAATTCGCCCGGTCTGGCCGGCTGTGCCCCGGTTTCAGTGAGCATTTCGAGGATCTTTTTCTGAATGTAGGGCGATCCGTGGCAGGAGATTTCAACGGCGTTTTCCCCCGTGTAGGAGTGAGGGGATCTGAAGACCGACACCAGTACGTCGTCAACGACCTCATCCCCCTGGCGGATGCTACCGTAATGAATGGTGGCTGTCGGTTGATTTTCAAGTTTTTTCCCTTCGGTGGCGGGCACAAAAATCTGATCCACGATCCCGAAGGTATCCGGACCGCTGATCCGGATCACGGCAATGGCTCCCGTTCCGGAGGTCGCCGGTGCGCATATGGTTGTCCCGGTCATCCTGTTATCCCGAGATGCAAAAATAGTCAATCTTTGGTTAACGACCCCCGGCGGCGTAATGCAGTTCGATGGTGATCCGGACAAAGGGTTGTTCAATGAGGAACGCGCATTTGTTGAAATCGGGAGGTGACAGCCTGTTGGCCGGATTGTTGGAGAATCCCCATCCCTCCCTGGGAATCCCCAGGACCATTTCCATCTCCCCGTTCCGGTTCACATCATCCAGGACGGAAATGGCGTACACCCCGTAGGGCAGGTTTTCGATCTCCGCCACCAACACCCCGTTGTCCAGACCATCCTTCTCCCAGAAAAAATCCATGTGCGGTTCACGCGGCCAGCCTTCGGGGGAGCGGTTCATCCCCACAGCGATCTGTCCCCTGTCGGAACGGATCCCGGTGAAACGGATCTCAAGGGTGCCCGTGAGAGGGGATTGACCACAGAGCAGGGATCCTGCTCCCGGAAATAAAAAAAGTATGAGCGCGGCAAAACACTTCATTCCTTCTCCAGAAACGAGACGGTGAAGTAGGAGGGATCGGTGGCGGTGACCGCCACTTTTTCCATGACCATTTCCGAACTCCGGCCGTTACTGAGATTCTGAGCGATCATGTGGGTCACCATGTATTTATGATTTTCAGGATCAAGCTCTTTGAACGCTTTGTTTTCAATGGTCTTGAACAAATCACCGTCGAAATTATAATATTCGGTCTTTTGCACAAGGTAATTATTTTTATTGACCCAGCGAACCGACCTGGCATATCCGTATACATCCTCCAGGTCCCTGCTGGCCGGCGTGGACTGAATCTGATAACAGGAAGATCCGTCGACCGTTCCTTCCCCGAGCATCTCATAGGTAAAATCATCCAGCCCGGGTGCGGTCATGTCCGCATTGGAGAATTCGCTGCCCATGAAGCTCTTGCTCTTTTCAGTGCTCACAATGCGCCTGGTTTTCCGCAGGGCCGGCAGGTAGATCCACATGTCATCGCTCTTCTCCGGGTAATCGAAGATCAGGATGCCGGTTCCCTTCACCTCCGGGGGCGACAGGAACTTGATGATCCTTTTCTCGGTGCCGTCCGGGATGGTCATCGAGGCCATTGTATTTTCCCTGATCCGCTGGTTGTCCCTCGAATCGGTGATGGTCAGGGTGGCCACCGCCTCGAAAGATTTGACTTTCACCGCATCGTGACTTTTTTTGATGAGATCCCTGGGATCCTGACCGGTAACTGCCGCCAGTGCCGCCAGTCCGAGTATGATGGATACAGCAATTGTTCTCATATGTATGCTATTTAAATGTTGTTTCATTCTTTTGCTTACCCCTATCTACCTAATCCCTGACTCCACTTTATCCCGCCTGCTTCAGATCCCCTTCCAGGGTGCGGTCCCTGCCCGCTTCCTGGGGTTCGAGGAACCTGAACCTGAAACGCATCAAAATGGCCGGTAGAATGACCATGGCCCCGGTGAGGCAGCTCAGCACGGATACCACTACGAGAATACCGAAAAACCTGATGGGGGTGAAGGAGGAGACCAGCAGGACCACGAAACCCACGATCACGGACAGCGCATTGAAAATGATCCCCCGTCCCGTGGTTGTGATGGTCCTGGTAACCGCTTCGTCCTTTGACAGCCGGTTCTGACGCTCTTCCTTGTAACGCCAGAGGAAATGGATGGTATAATCGACCCCGACCCCGATCATCATGGAGGAGAGCAGCGCCGTGGCCACATCCAGCCTGATGCCGGTGAGGCCCATCAGACCGAAGAGAACCAGGATGCTGACTGTAAGCGGGGTGATCCCGAGCAGGCCCGCAACGGGCGATTTGAAGATGATGGAGACCAGGATGAAAATGATCAGCAGGGCGATCCCCAGCGAATAGTACTGGCCCATGAGGACCTTATTTGCCAGCTGGGCCCTTACGTAACCGTAACCGCCGATGGCTGCGATGGAAGGATCATCCTTTTCGAATGATTCGAGCCTGTCCACGATCTTGTTGATCGTCTCAGCGGTTGCATCGTTGATCCGGACCACCAGGTGGGCGTGTTCATAATTGAAGTCCACCAGCTGTTCCAGGTCCTCCGGATTTCCGCTCATGGAATAGAGCTCCATGTACTGTGCAACCGCATTGCGGCTGGGTGGAATGGCGTCATACAGCGGATCGCCCGGATCATTCAGGGCTTTGCTGATCTCCCTGACCACCCCTGAAAAAGAGAGCGTCAGATCGATCTCCTTCATGTTCTCGAGTTCCTGCCTGTAGTATTCCATGTTCTTCAGTAATACGGGATCCAGCATATCCCCTGAAAACAGCACTGAGATATTCTCGGAACCCCCGAACTTGTCGTTGATGATCCCGGCTGCCTGTTTCACCTCATGCTTTTCAGGGAAAAAATTCTCTTCATTGGAATCCACCCTCAGGAAAAAGATCCCGGTGGAGACGGCCAGTGTCAGGGCCAGCGCTACATAAGGAATGATCCTGCTTCTTCGTACCACAAAGGCGGCAAACCGGTCCAGCACATGCCGTTTCTGATGAGCCGGCTTCTCCTTCATGTGATGCAGGGGAGCCGAGCGTTGCAGTGTTGATAGCAGTGCAGGTAACAGTACAAGGCTGAAAAAGATCGCGAACAGGATGCCGATCCCGGCACTGACTGCCATCTGCCTGGCGGGGATCAGGGTGTGCGCCAGCAGGGCCGCGATCCCCGCAACCGTTGTCAGTCCGGTCAGCAGGATGGGTTTCCAGAGCGATCTGGTGATCATCGCGGACATCTGCTTCATGGTGCGGCCGTTTCCGGATGCGTTCAACTCCTGGTACTTTGCGATCATGTGGATCCCGTAATCATTGGCAACAGCGATCAGGAGAATGGGGACAAGCAGGGTGATCAGGGTGAACTTCCAGCCCAAAAGTGGTATCAGGGAGAGACCCAGCAGGGCTGACATCACTACCACCAGGAACGGCAGCCAAACGCCTCGCCACTCCCTGAAAACCACATAAAGGAATATGAGCATAATGACCAGTGCCAGGGGGATCAGCACCAGTCCGTCTCTCACAATGTTTTTATTAATGGCCTGCCTGATATACGGAAGGCCGCCTAAATGAATGGTTTCATCGCCCGGATGGCCGGAGAGGATGGTCTGGATCTGTTCGAACAAAGCCTTCTCATCCACATCCTTTGCGAGTGTCAGGACCAGCGCGGTGGCCCTGAAATCCTTTGAAACCACCACTTCATAGACCATATCATTGTCACGGATCTGATCTTTCAGCAGATTTCTTTCCTGTTCGTCGCGCGGCAGGCGGTCGATGACAGGTTCAACGTACATGATGCCTTCTTCCCCGTGGATCCTTCTGGAGCTGAACAGTGAAAGGGTCCTTCTGACACCGCCCAGTCGCCCGATCTCCTTTTCCACCTCCCTGACCCGCCTGAGCGTCTGTTCCCTCAAGACATCATCGGTCTCAAAAATGATCATGACCAGGTCCTGGTTCCCGAACACTTCCTCGATCCGGTCGGTGTTGACCATGGAGGTCATGGTTTTCGGGAAGTAGTTCCTCAGATCGGGATCTATTTCGAGCCTGGTAAGCACCAGTGAAAATCCGAGCGTAACGATGACGGACACTCCGATGATCCACCAGCGGAATTTGATGATCTTCTTCTCCATATCTGGTTATAAGCTATTAGTTATCTGTAACATATAATATTTTTCTCAACGATCTCAGAACATGAACTTCACGGATAAGTATCCTGCATTCAGCGGTGGTCCCACCAGGTCGTAAAGCGAATCTTCCGGTCCGTAGAAGCTGCTGAATCCGGCTGATATTTTCACTCCGTCAGCCGGAGCATATGAGATCCCCGGCTGAATGATCCACTCCCCGGTGGTGATCCGGTAAACGATAGGCAGGTTCAGTTCCAGGCGGTCGTGCCACACATTTCCCCTGAGCAGCAGGAACACCGCATGAAAGAATTCATCCAGCTGGTCATTGTAAAGCCTGTTGAAGGCCGACAGGCGCTGCCGGGTCATCTCGTGGATCAGACCGGGGGTGATCTGTACCCCTGACTGAATGAGCTCCAGGAACTGGTCCGGGTCCGCCGAAAGTGACGGTTCGGCCGCGGGACCCTCGTAATCAAGGATGTATTTGCCCTGATATCCGGCCAGCAGGGTGAAGTAGGTGCCCGACCGTTCGATTTCGGCCGTGTAAGCAAGCTCGGACAGGGGGACATATTCCCGCTCCGCGGGATCATCTTTTGTATCGGTCCATGCACCCTCCAGTCTGAAGATCCAGGAAGCCAGGGGGATGGAAAGGTCCATTCCCAGCATGCGGATCCTGTATGCCTTCTCAAAAATATTCAGGGAGGCGGGTTGCATTGCATTCAAATCCAGGGTCATCGTGTCGAATGCGATTCCGGGCCAGTGGTGGTAACCGTCAAACCAGTAAAGAGAACCATCCAGCAGGGAAGTGTACAGATCATAATTGACCCCGTAACTTCCCTGGTCCAGTTCCTGTGAAGGATATTCGGGTTCGATGAAATGGACGTAACCGGGCATGGGAATGGCATCGATCAGGAGCACGCTGGGCTGGTAGACCGGCTTCCATGTCCCCGTGATCCTCATGGATTTTCCCATGTTCAGTGTCCCCTGCGCCAGCCAGGATCCCATGTTCATATCATCCTCTTCAGGAGAGCGGAAGGTGGGATCGACCGGGTTGATCTTCTGGACCGGGTTGAAAAAAGTGGCTTTTCCCCAGGAAAGGATCTTTTTACCGATGCTGAAGGTGGCCGGGCCCGCTTCAAGGTTCGAATAGGCCTCCCTGAGCTCTATATTCCTGACAGTACGCTGAAATTCGGTACCGTACCGGAACCGGATGTCTGCCCTGGCGGAAGCGATCATCCCGGCTTTCGCATGCAGCTGAAGGGAGGCTTCCCCGTAAGCGCTCTGCAGGTAGGGATTCTCTTCCTCCGGGGTGTTTCCCAGATAGGCGACCGAACGAATATATCCTCCCAGGGAGAGTACATTTCCGGCGGCGGACTGTTCGTCACCCGCCAGTGAAGACTCGAACAATCCCTGCGCATTTAAAGCAAGTGTTGAACTTAATATCAGCTGGAATATCATTACCAGATACTTCCATGTACACATACGTGCTCTTCTTAAGGGTATTTGCTGCGAAAGTATGAGAAATAAGAAGGCGCATCGTCCGTTGTGCTCGGACCGGACATCTGCCTGTTGAATTGCAGGTTCAGACTGAGCGGTTCGGACCATTTCATGGAATATTGCTATTTTCGGCGAATGAAAACGATCATTGACGGCCAGCGGAAGTATTTTCTGGAAGGACATACCCGCTCCCTCTCCTCCAGGAAAAAGACCCTGAGAAGGCTTCATGACCTGCTGCTGGAAAATGAACCGCTCCTTGCCGGGGCCCTTGAAAAAGACTTCCGCAAATCTTATTATCTCACCGTGGAGAATGAGCTGAGTCTTCCTTACGGAGAAATCAATTATGCCTTCCGCCATCTTAAAAGGTGGTCACGGCCCCGCAGGTACCGGACCAACCTGATCAATTTTCCCGGTGTTTCCAGAAGCATCCCGGTGCCTTACGGGGTCGTCCTTGTCATCGGGCCCTGGAACTATCCGTACATGTTGTCCCTCGTTCCCGCCATCTCTGCGCTGGCAGCCGGGAATACGGTAATCCTCAAGCCCAGCGAGATACCTTCCAATGCATCTGCCGCGCTGGCACAATTGATCAATACCAACTTTCCCCGGGAACTGTTCTATGTGCAGGAAGGAGGTGCCGAAGTGGGTGCAGACCTGCTGAAGGAGCGGTTCGACAAAATATTCCTCACGGGCAGCTCCCGCACGGGCAGGAACGTGATGACGGCAGCTGCCGAACACCTCACCCCGGTGACCCTGGAACTGGGAGGGAAAAATCCGGTCATCGTCATGCCCGACTGCAGGATCGGTCCGACCGCAAAAAAGCTCACATGGGGGAAATTCCATAACAACGGGATGGCCTGCGTTTCCATCGACCATGTGTTTGTGCACGAAGAGATCGTGGATGAGCTCATTGAAGAGATCAAAAAATACATTTTGAAAATTTACGGGCCGGATCCCGGACAAAGCCCCATCCTTCCCAGGATGATCAATGAATTCCATTTCGACAGGGTCATGTCAATGATTGATCCCGGTAAGGTGGTGGCGGGCGGCCGGTCAAGCAGGGAGAAGCTGTATATTGAGCCGACAGTAATGTATCCTGTCAGGTCCGGTGACCCGCTGATGCAACAGGAGGTATTCGGACCTGTCATGCCGATCATCACCTACAAAGATCCGGAAGAGCTTGTCCGGAATCTACAGAACGGACAAACACCGTTATCCCTTTATATTTTCGCGGGTAACATACGGAAAGCAAAGGAAATGATGGATGCAATCCCGTCGGGAGGCGGCATGATCAACGACGTGGTGCTGAATTTCGTGAACATGAACACCCCTTTCGGGGGACTGGGCGAATCGGGTATGGGCAGTTACCACGGGAAAGCCGGGTTTGATGCATTCACCCATTATAAGACCGTCATCTCCAAACCCTGCTGGGCTGATAATTTCCTTAAATATCCTCCCCACAGGAGGTTCTACCTGCGAATATTCAGATCCGTTCTGGGAAGGTCTTTCAGGAACTTCTGGCGCTGACTTTCCTGACATATTCGCTGGGTGTCATCCCGGTCTTTTCCTTGAATATGGTGTTGAAGCTGGATTTGGAATTGAATCCCGAATCATAGGCGATGGCCAGGATGGTAAGGTTCCTGTAAGCAGGATCCAGCAGGCGCTGTTTCACCTCCTCCACACGGTATTCATTTACCAGGTTGTAAAAATTCTTCCCCATATGCTCGTTGATCACCTCGGAAATAAAATGCCTGGGTATGTCCAGCCTGTCCGACAGGTCATAGATGGTCAGCTCCCTGTCCAGGTAGGGTTTCTCTTTCTGGATAAATTCTTCGATCTTTTTAATATACCGGGCTACATCCTTGTTTTTCAGCCCGGACCGCTGGTATTTTCCGGAGCCGTTGTTCTCCGGGACAATTTCCGGTTCTTTGTACCTTATCACCTCCTCAAAAACACTGGACTGGTGGAAGCCAAACACGCCAAAGAGGAAGGTCAGGATGGTCAGGCCGATAAATGAAATCTCATAGGGATCAAACGGCATAAAACCCACCAGGATATCGATCCCCCCGAAAATGAACATCACCACGTATCCCAGGTAAAAGGTGATGGAGAGACCGAGCAGCCACTGGAGCGTGATCTTTCCCGAAGAATAGCTCACCAGCAGCTTGAGACGTTTCTGATGCCTGTGAATCACCACGAACGTGGCGACGGAATAGGCAGTGATGGAAATAAAAAAAGTCACTGCATAAACGATCCGGAAGGAGACGAAACGGTCATTCACAAGAAAACCATTGGTTCCGTTGATCACCGGTTTGTCCAGAAACAGCAGGGACGCGATCAGGAAGATGAAGAACGGGGAGAAATGCCACAGGTAGCCGGGATTGAAGGAGGGATGCTCACTGGTCATCAGTTTGGCATAAAGCAGAAGCAACGGGCCGTAGGTGTATGGGAGGATCTTGATGGGATAGAGTTCAACCAGTGTCTCGTCGATCAGCACGATGACCATCTCCATGCAGATGATCAGAAGCCATGCCCCGAGGATCTGATTGGCCAGTATTCGGGGCCTTTTCAGCGCGATCAGCAATCCCGCGAAAAGGGTCTGTGATATCCCGATATATAGGATCGCTTCCATGGTCAAAAGTAACAAATATTATTTTGTTTTCAGGGACATTGTATCTACATTTAGTGCCTGGTCAGCCTCTTATAGATAACGCATTCGATGAGCATTTTATTAAATAAAAATTCAAGGGTGATCATCCAGGGATTTACCGGGAGCGAGGGCACCTTCCATGCCGGTCAGATGCTGGAGTACGGAACTGACCTGGCGGGCGGGGTCACTCCCGGGAAAGGAGGACAAACCCACCTGGAAAGACCGGTGTTCAATACAGTGCTGGATGCCGTAAGGGAAACCGGTGCCGATACCTCGGTGATTTTTGTCCCTCCGGCATTTGCCGCAGATGCGATCATGGAGGCAGCGGATGCGGGCATCCGCCTGGCAGTGTGTATCACAGAGGGGATTCCCACATCGGACATGATCAGGGTGAAGGATTTTCTGAATAATAAAGATACCCGCCTGATCGGACCCAACTGTCCGGGGGTCATTACCCCGGGTGAATCCAAGGCGGGAATCATGCCCGGGTTCATCCACGAGAAGGGCGTGATCGGGATCGTCTCCCGCTCAGGCACGCTTACCTATGAGGCTGTGGATCAGATCACCAAAACGGGACTGGGACAGAGTACCTGTGTGGGGATCGGAGGCGATCCCATCGTGGGGACCTCCATGCTTGAGATCGTGCAGCTGTTCATGAACGATGACCAGACCGGGGGAATCATCATGATCGGGGAGATCGGCGGAAGCATGGAAACCGAAGCCGCTTACTGGATCAGGGACCACGGCACCAAACCGGTGGCGGGATTTATTGCGGGACAGACTGCACCCAGCGGAAGGAGAATGGGCCATGCGGGAGCCATCATAGGCGGGAAGGAGGATACTGCCGGAGCGAAGATGAAGATCCTGGAGGAATGCGGGATTACCGTGGTGGTCTCGCCTGCCGATATCGGCAGCAGAATGGCTGCATTGATGAATCATCATTAAATCAAATAATCATGGATCTTCTAAAAGGCAAAGTGGCGCTGATCACGGGGGCTGCCAGGGGAATCGGCCGGATGATCGCCGTGCGTTTCGCACAGGAAGGTGCCGGTGTGGCATTTACCGATCTTGTCCGGGATGAACATATGGAATCGCTCGAAAAGGAGCTTACCGGACTGGGTGTGAAAAACCGGGGATATGTGAGCGATGCGGGTGACTTTGAAGCAACCCAGGAAATGGTGGACGGGGTTGTCGCCGATTTCCAGACGATCGATGTTCTGGTGAACAATGCAGGGATCACCCGTGATACCCTGCTGATGCGGATGACCGAAGAGATGTGGGACCTGGTGATCAGGGTCAACCTGAAGTCGGTTTTCAACTGCACCAAAGCAGTTCAGAAATACATGCTGAAAGCGAAAACCGGATCCATCATCAACATGAGTTCGGTGGTGGGAGTGAACGGGAATGCCGGACAGGCGAACTATGCGGCTTCCAAGGCGGGAATCATCGGATTCACCAAATCGGTTGCCAGGGAAATGGGATCCAGGAATGTGCGCTGCAATGCCATTGCACCGGGTTTTATCATCACGGATATGACCGACCGCCTTCCGGAGCAGGTAAGGGAAGAATGGATCAAAACCATTCCCCTGAAACGCGGCGGTGTCCCGGAGGATGTGGCCAATGTGGCTTTGTTCCTGGCCTCCGATCTTTCCTCCTATGTAACCGGACAGACCATCCAGGTATGCGGCGGGATGAGTGGTTAACGGACAGATCAGGATGGAAATGACCGGGATGAAGCGCAGCGGCAGGTTCGGTAAATATGTGGTGCTGGGATTTTTCCTTTTGGTTTTCTCCGGATGTGCGGGTACATACAGCCTGGTGGAGTTTGAAGTCCTGGAGCCTGCCACCATCCGCTTTCCCGATGAAGTCGACCAGCTGCTGATATTGAACAGGTCGCCTGTGACCTTCAAGGTACTGAGTCCCGAGAACCGGGAAGGTCTGGAAAGAAAGGAACTGTGGATCCTCGACACCCTGGTCTCCAACAATGTGATGCGCGGTTTGCTTTATGTCCTGCGGAATTCACCTGTGAAGCGGTACCAATTCCCGATCTTCTTGAGTGAACGCAGGCTGGATACACTTTTCCAGCAAGATCTGCTCCTGACTAAACGGGAGGTCGCTTCCCTCTGCGAAAGGGCGGGGACGGATGCGGTGGTCAGCCTGGAGAGGTATTCCCTTGATCTGGAGGAGCATTATGATTTTTACAGCGCAGGCGATGACGGAGTGGCCGATGTGGCAGTGGTGAGGAACCACTACTATATTTTCAGCAACCGGATCGACTGGGCAGTCTATCTGCCCTTGAACCCCAGGCCCTTTGATGAGTATACCACCATTGACACCCTATATTTTTCCAGGATCAGTGAAGGCGTGTTTCAGGGAGCACCGTCCTCCGCGGAGATGATCAGGGAACTTTTCTATGAAAGCGGTTTGAAATACGGAAGGTACCTGGTACCCGTCTGGGCACATGCTTCCCGGACACTCTTCAAAGGAGATGGCAAGCTGCTCCGGACGGCCGCAAGACATACCCGCAGGGGAGAATGGGAACAGGCATTTGCACTCTGGGATGAGCTGGGGGAATCGGGCGACAGCACGCTGGCCGCAAAAGCTTTTCATAACATGGCCGTGTATTATGAGCTGGAAGATCAACTGGATTCGGCCAGCCTGATGATCGACAGGGCCCTGGCATGCGACAGCCTGGAAATGGTTATCTTTTACCGGGAGGAGATGGATATCCGCCTGATGAACCGCAGGGAGGTGGTTAAACAGGTAATTCACTGAGAGATATGTACAATACAGTGTTTGTTTTATTGATCGTCATTCTGGTTTTCGGCTACCTGCTGGAACGTGTCCTGGATACCCTGAATCTGAAACATACCGTCCCTGAACTGCCTGAAGAGCTGTCCGGTGTGTTTGATGCGGAAGAATACAAAAAAAGCCAGCTGTATAAACGCGACAACACCCGCTTCTCATTCATCACAAGTACCCTGGGTGCCCTGATGCTGGTGCTGGTTTTTTTTCTCGGCGGATTCGGCTGGCTGGAGCGTCAGCTGAGCGGGATCACTTCCAGTTACATCCTCTTCGTGCTTATCTTTTTCGGGATCATTGCCCTGGTCTCGGATCTTTTGTCCACCCCTTTTGCCCTGTACGAAACTTTCGTCATCGAGGAACGTTACGGGTTCAACAGGACCACCCCGAAGACCTTTGTCCTGGATAAGCTGAAGGGATGGCTCCTGACCGCGGTTATCGGGGGCGGACTGCTGGCCCTGATCACATGGATCTACATGCTCACGGGCCGCTGGTTCTGGTTGCTGGCCCTGGCGCTGGTGACCCTCTTTTCCATCTTTATGACCATGTTCTATTCCAACCTGATCGTGCCGCTTTTTAACAAGCAGAAGCCCCTGGAGGAGGGGACCCTCCGCAGGAAGATCGAGTCCTTCGCCGAAAGCGTGGGCTTCAGGCTCAAAAACATCTATGTGATGGATGGATCCAAACGTTCCAGCAAGGCCAATGCTTATTTCACCGGACTGGGGCCCAAAAAGCGGATCGTCCTGTTCGACACGCTGATCAAGGATCTGGATGAAGAGGAGATCGTGGCCGTGCTGGCCCATGAAGTTGGTCATTACAAGAAAAAACACACCACCACCGGATTGATCCTTTCGGTGATCCAGACGGGTATCACCCTGTATCTGTTTTCGCTTTTTGTGGGTGAGGACAGTTTTGCGGTGGCACTGGGGGGAGCAGAGGCATCTTTCCACCTTGGACTGATTGCCTTCGGGGTCCTCTACACACCCATTTCAACATTGATCGGCATCGGAATGAACCTGTATTCCAGGCAGATCGAATACCAGGCCGACCGTTTTGCGGGTGAGCATTACGATGAAAATCCCCTCATTTCGGCACTGAAGAAGCTGTCCAGGAACAACCTGAGCAACCTGACCCCCCATCCGGCCTACGTGTTCGTGCACTATTCACACCCCCCGCTTCTGAAGCGGATCAGGGCGCTCCGGGAACAATAATAAAAGGGACCCGGCAGCCATGTGTGCCAGGTCCCTGATTTTGAAGAGCGGGAAACCGGGATCGAACCCGCGACCCTCAATCCTGACTGATCCACCTTCCTGGCCAAACCTCTCCAGCACCGGGAGGTAATCATAAACTCCCGTTTCTCAGGTCGAAATTTTTTTTACATTTGACTCTGGTGATGGAGTTCACCCGAAACCGCTCCAGATGCTGATAACTCCTACTTATTAATTGATAGGGGTTTTTTAATGATCAACATTTATATTGTCGCAGCATTCTGGTTCCTAGCCGCACTTGTATCTACAGTTATTGCTAACCGACTGAAGATTTCAATGGCACTGATGGAAATTATCATTGGTACTGCCGTTGGTTTTATCGCATTTAAAGCTGGATTCTTCCAAAAATTGGCACTTGATGCCGACTGGATGAAATTAATTGCAGGACTTGCGGCGATCATGCTTACATTTCTTTCAGGAGCAGAATTGAATCCTGATGCGCTAAAGACAAAATTTAGAGAAATTACGATTGTTGGTCTGGTGGGATTCTTAGCTCCTTTTATCGGAGCAACGATTATTGCATTTTTTCTCTTACACTGGGAACTCCGACCCAGTTTACTTGCGGGTATTGCCCTTTCAACGACATCTATGGCTGTGGTTTACGCTGTAATGATTGAATACGGCTTCAATAAAACATCATTGGGAAAAAGTATTTTGGGTGCATGTTTTGTGAATGATTTGGGAACAGTAATTGGTCTGGGACTTATATTTGCCCCTTTTAACTATAAAACATTGATATTTATAGCAGTAACAGTTGTGATGATTTTTGTTCTGCCGTCATTGACCAATTTTTTGATAAAACACTTTGCATATAAAACTGCCGCAATTCGTACCAAATGGATACTTTTTATACTGTTGTCAATGGGAGTGTTGGCGATGTGGTCAGGCAGCGAACCTGTACTTCCGGCATACATTATCGGAATGGTTCTCGCAAGAACCATTGAGAAAGACAACTTCTTTGTCAGGAGATTGCGCACAATGACCATTGGCTTACTGACACCTATCTATTTCCTGCGGGCAGGGGCATTGGTATCCCTGCCAGCGATACTGGGTTCATTTTTAGTGTTTTTGCTTCTTTTTTGCGGGAAAATCATATTTAAAGTTTTCGGACTTTACCCCGTTATAAGCACATTCAAGAAGCACAAAAAAGAAAAGTGGTACTACACTCTGCTGATGTCCACAGGACTTACATTTGGAACTATCTCGGCACTGTATGGTCTGACGAATAACATCATCAACACGGAACAGTATTCAATTATCGTTGGTGTAGTCATCGCAAGCGCAATTGTTCCGACACTGATAGCGAACAAATTTTTCCTGCCCGACCATCTGCTTGAAAAACCTGTTCTTGACGACCAATTACCAGATATGATCAAGGGAAAGTAGAAAATGGAATTTTATGTATGTTTATAAACAACAATTTCAGAAGGTAAGAACAGATGAGTAAGAAGATATATTTATCGGAGAACCATACCCGGTCTCTGTCATCAAGCCTGATTGTTGTTGAAAAGTACCTTTTGGAACTTGAAGATATGTTCTTAAAACAGAACGACTCTTGCTGTAATGAGCTTGTAAAGGATATCGATGAAGAATTGATTGCGTCCAATCTTTCTGCAATTCAAGAGGCAAAGGATAAAATTTGTGCACTGGCAGAAAAATATGGCACATTAAAAGAAAAACTAAGCCTTCAACGAGTTATAAATGCAAAACGCACCAAGATATGGGAGATACTGAAGGACACACTGTCAAAAAGAACAAAGGGTTATGGAACGTTCCCAAAGAAGTTTGTCGAAGAATATGATGCTGATATAAATAAACTCATTGAAATAACAAATAAGATAAATTACTAACATTAAATTTATTACAATGGAAATCATTAATGTAAATGCATTGGAAATACTTGATTCACGTGGAAATCCCACGGTGGAAGTCAATTTAATGCTTGAAGACGGAACTGAAGCCAGAGCAGCAGTTCCAAGTGGTGCTTCAACAGGTGAACGTGAAGCCTGTGAACTTCGTGACGGTGATAAAAAAAGATATCTTGGCAAAGGAGTCCTGAAAGCCGTTGAAAACGTAAATAAAATCATTGCCAAAGAGATAGTCGGGAAGTGCTTTGTAAGCCAGCGTGAACTTGACTACTCAATGATTGCACTTGACGGAACACCAAACAAAGCAAAACTTGGTGCAAATGCTATTCTGGGTGTTTCAATGGCATATGCCCGTGCCGAAGCCATGAGTTCTGGTGCTCCTCTTTATCAGTATCTCGGTGGAAGCAATGCCCATCTTCTGCCTGTACCCTGTATGAATATTATAAATGGTGGCAAGCATGCTGACAATAATGTCGATTTTCAGGAATTCATGATTGCACCGCACGGTGCCGGGACATTTGCTGAGGCAATTCGTATGGGAGCAGAAGTATTCCACACTTTGAAATCGGTATTAAAAGGAAAAGGTTACAGCACTGGTGTCGGTGATGAGGGTGGTTTTGCCCCTGACCTGAAGTCGAATGATGAAGCAGTAGAGGTTATTCTTGAAGCGATAACGAAAGCTGGATATAAAGCCGGCGATGAAGTGAGCATCTGTCTTGATCCTGCCGCAAGTGAAATGTGGGAAAACGGCAAATACAAATTATTCAAAAGTACAGGAAAATTCCTGACCAGCGATGAAATGGTAAAACTCTGGGAAGGTTGGGTGAACCAGTATCCAATCGTTCTTATAGAGGATGGATTGGCTGAGAATGACTGGACAGGATGGGAAAACATGACCAAAGCCCTTGGTAAAAAAATTGAAATTGTTGGGGATGACCTGTTCTGTACAAACAAGGCAATCCTTACTGAAGGTATACAGAAGGGTATTGCCAATGCTGTACTGATTAAATTAAACCAGATTGGTACAGTCACTGAGACACTGGAAACCATTGAACTGGCATATTAAAATTCGTATAACTGCTTCGTTTCGCATCGCAGTGGAGAAACCGTTGACAGTTTCATCTCAGACCTTACTGTTGCCGTAAATGCTGGTCACCTGAAGACAGGAAGCGGATGCAGGGGAGAACGTGTCGAGAAGTTCAACCAACTGATGCGAATTGAACATGCTCTTGGAACCGCATCAAGATTTGCAGGCAAAAAGGCGTTTAAAAATGCCTGACAATTATCTTTATTGCTACCCCTGATATTGATAGTGGCAAATCTTACTGCAAATGATAAAGGGACTTAGCAGCCTGTTGCACTAAGTCCCTTATTTATAAAAGAGCGGGAAACGGGGATCGAACCCGCGACCCTCAGCTTGGGAAGCTGATGCTCTACCACTGAGCTACTCCCGCGGCAGGGGCAAATTTACATTTTATTTGATTAATTTTGCCAACCTGCTCAAGGAATATTGAAAGAAATGAACTGTGCCCTGATCACCGTGGGGGATGAGATCCTGATCGGACAGGTGACCGATACCAATGTAGTATGGATCTCCCGGCAGCTCGCCGGTGCGGGTGTCAGGGTGGGGGAAATGGTCACGGTCCCCGACGACGCCTCCCGGATCAGCCGCACCCTGGACCGCCTGATGGGGAAGTATGACCTGATCATCATGACCGGGGGACTGGGTCCCACGAAGGATGACATCACCAAGCAGACCCTGGCGGATTATTTCGGCAGCGAGCTGGTCACAAATCCGGAAGCCCTTGATCGGATCACCCGTTTTTTCAAACTCCGGGGCCGTCAGATGCTGGAATCCAATCTGCACCAGGCGGATGTGCCTGAAGGATGCGAGGTGCTTACCAACGAACACGGAACCGCCCCAGGAATGTGGTTCGAAAAGGAGGGGACGATCCTGGTATCGCTTCCCGGGGTGCCTTACGAAATGAAACAATTGATGGAGGACCAGGTGATGCCCAGGCTGCGCAGACGCATCCGCATCCCGTATACGGTGCACAGGACCGTGATGACACAGGGTGTTCCGGAATCATACCTTGCGGCACTGCTCAGGAACTGGGAGGCAGAACTCCCTTCATGTGTAAAACTGGCCTACCTTCCCAGTCCCGGGATCGTCCGGCTGCGTCTCACCGTACATGAGCCGTGCACCGAAGAGGCAGAACAAATACTTAAAGTAAATATTGATAAATTACTGGGTATCATACCGGAACATATCTTCGGATTTGATGATATCTCGCTGGAAGAGGCACTGGGACAACTCCTCAGGGAGCAGGGGCTGACCATCGCCACTGCCGAGAGCTGCACCGGAGGGAATGTAGCCAGGATGATCACTTCGGTCCCGGAAAGCTCAGATTATTTCACGGGATCGATAGTGGCTTACCACAACCGCATCAAAACAGGGATCCTGAAGGTGGATGAATCCGCCGTTGCCCGGTTCGGTGCGGTCAGCAGGGAGGTGGCCGAGCAGATGGCATCCGGAGTGAAGCGTATTTTCGGGACCGATTGTGCCATCGCCACGACAGGGATCGCGGGACCGGGCGGGGGGACCGCGGACAAGCCGGTGGGAACCACCTGGATCGCGGTGGCGGCAGGCGAACGGATTTATTCCCGGAAATTCCTTTTCGGGGGCTCGAGGGAACGGATCATTACCCAGGCCTCCTGCAGTGCCATCCAGCTTTTGCGGCAGCTGATCCTGAAGATGATCTGAGCCGTTTTTTTCTTCTGAAAGTTTGATTATTTCATAAATAATGACGTAATTTGCGCCTCGTTAACAGAATCCGTCAGAAATCAGCAGGAAAAAATGGCTAAGATTTGTCAGGTCACAGGAAAGAAGATGATGGTGGGCAACAATGTATCTCACTCAAAGAGAAGGACCAAGAGGACTTTCCAGCCCAACCTTTTCGACCGCAGGTTCTACCTTGCCGAGGAGGACCGTTACGTGAACCTCCGGGTGTCCGCCCAGGGAATAAGGACCATCAACAAAAAGGGATTGAAGGCTGCCCTTGACGAGGCTGTGAAAAAAGGATATTTGAAATCTTATTAATGTACGCGTAAATGGCAAAGAAAGGCAAAGGAAACAGGGTCCAGGTGATCCTTGAGTGCACGGAGCACAAGGAGAGCGGAATGCCCGGAACTTCCAGATATATCTCGACCAAGAACAGGAAGAACACCCCTGACAGGCTCGAGCTGAAAAAATACAATCCCATTTTGAAAAAAGTGACCCTGCACAGGGAAATCAAGTAAAGCACTGAACCATGGCAAAGAAAGTAGTAGCAACATTGCAGAGCGGGGTGGGCAGGACCTTTACCAAGTGCATCAGGATGGTCCGTTCTCCCAAAACGGGAGCCTATGCTTTCGATGAGGAGGTGGTCCACAATGACCATATTGATGACTTCTTTAAAAGGCAGGGGTAAGGGCTCCGTCTTTTATGATTTCTGCCGAAGCTTTCTTGCAAAAGGGGGCTTTTTTTGTATCTGAACAGTCAATCATGGGAATTTTCACCCCGGATAAGAAGAAGAACCTGGAAAAAGGTCTGGAAAAGACCAAGGAAAGCGTATTCAGAAAGCTTTCCAGGGCAGTTGTCGGGAAATCCCGTGTGGATGATGAGGTCCTGGATCAGCTGGAAGAAGTGCTGATTTCGTCGGATGTGGGCGTGGAAACGACCATCCGGATCATCGACCGCATTGAATCGCGGGTTGCCAGGGACAAATTCCTCAATACCAATGAGCTGAACACCATCCTGAAGGAGGAGATCGCAGGCCTGCTCCAGGAGAAAGGCACCGGTCTGGTCGCCGGTTTCGGGGATCCCCTCCCCGAAACTCCCTATGTGATCATGGTCGTGGGGGTGAACGGGGTGGGAAAGACCACCACCATCGGAAAGCTGGCCTATCATTATAAAAAAGCAGGAAGGGAGGTCCTGCTGGGTGCTGCCGACACATTCCGCGCTGCGGCGGTTGACCAGCTGACCATCTGGGCCGAACGGGTGGGAGTGGACATCATCAGGCAGGGAATGGGATCCGATCCTGCCTCCGTGGCCTATGACACGCTTTCCTCGGCCGTTGCCCAGAAAAAGGATGTGGTGATCATCGACACCGCAGGAAGGCTGCACAACAAGGCCAATCTGATGAACGAACTCTCAAAGATCAAGCGGGTCATGCAGAAGGTAATCCCTGCCGCACCCCATGAAATCCTGCTGATCCTGGACGGATCCACCGGTCAGAATGCCTTTGAACAGGCAAAACAATTCACCATGGCCACAGAAGTGAATGCACTGGCCCTCACCAAGCTCGACGGCACCGCAAAAGGAGGTGTTGTGATCGGGATCTCCGATCAGTTCAGGGTCCCGGTCAAGTATATCGGGATCGGCGAAAAACTGGAAGATCTGCAGATATTCGACCGTTTTGAATTCGTGGACAGCCTTTTCTCAAGGTCATGACCCTCCAGATGATCACCCTGGGCTGTTCCAGGAACCTGGTGGATTCGGAACACCTGCTTTACCATTTCCAGAAAAGTGGTTACCGGGTCATCCACAATGAATATCACCCCCCGACCGACATCCTCATTATCAACACCTGCGGTTTCATCCTGGATGCCAAGCAGGAATCGGTGGATACCATCCTTCAGTACCTGGAGGAAAAGAAGAAAGGCAACCTCGGCAAGCTCTTTGTAATGGGCTGCCTTTCCGAGCGTTATAAAAGAGAGCTCCCGAAAGAACTGCCCGGTGTGGACGGATTCTTCGGTGTAAATGAAATGCCCAGGATATTGCGGGCCGCAGGCATCGTTTACCCGGATCCCGATCCCGTCAGCCGCCTGGTGTCGCCCCCTGGACACCATGCCTACCTGAAAGTTTCCGAAGGATGTGACCGCAGTTGCGCTTTCTGCGCCATCCCCGGCATCAGGGGCAGACAGGTCTCCGTTCAGGTGGAACAGCTTGTCCGGGAGACTGCATTCCTGGCCGGCCGGGGGGTGAGGGAACTGATCCTGATCGCACAGGATCTGACCGCATACGGGACTGACCTCTACGGGAAGCGTGCCCTGCCCGTACTGCTGGAGGAACTGTCGAAACAGAAAGGGATCGAATGGATCAGGCTTCATTATGCATATCCCACAGGTTTTCCCCTGGAGGTGATCGGACTGATGGCATCCGGACAGAAGATCTGTAAATACCTGGATATCCCTATCCAGCATATCAGTGACCGCGTCCTCTCTGCCATGGGAAGGGGATACGGGCGAAAGAACCTGGAAGCGCTGCTGGAGAGGTTCCGACTGGAAATCCCGGATGTGTCGCTGAGAACCACGGTGATGGTCGGATATCCCGAAGAAACCGACGACGCGTTCCGGGAACTGATGGATTTTCTGGCCGCGTTCAGGTTCGACCGGTTGGGCGTATTTCCCTATTCACACGAGGAGAACACCGGTGCCGGCCGGAGATACCGGGACGTGATTTCTGAAAAAGTGAAATCCGAAAGGGCAGGGGAGGTGATGAAACTCCAGCAGGAAATCTCCCTGCAATTGAACATTGAAAAAATCGGAAAAGTCTACAGGGTATTGATCGACAGGGAGGAGCCGCCCTATTATTTCGGCCGGACGGAATATGATTCCCCCGAGGTGGACAATGAAGTGATTGTGCAGTCAGACAGGAAACTGGATCCGGGGAACTTTTATGATGTCAGGATCACCGGTGCCGAAGAATTCGACCTGTACGGGACGGTGGTCTCCTGACCGGAAGAGGGTACCATTCCCGTAGTTGGGATTGTTCACTGTTTGGTCTGCTCCGATTTGGGAAGTTCTTTTTTACCCCTGGGCAGTTCTCCCTTTCTTTTCTGGATCACTACGGTGATCTCCTGCTTCTCCTTGTCGAAATCCACCACCATCGTATCGCCTTCAGCCGGTGACGACTTGATGATGGCTTCGGCCATGGGGTCTTCAAGGTACTTCTGAATGGCTCTTTTCAGCGGCCTTGCGCCATACTGGATATCATATCCTTTTTCCAGCACAAAGTCCTTGGCCTCGTCGGAGAGAACAATATTGAATCCAAGGCCCTGAACCCTTTCGTATAGACCTTTCAGCTCGATGTCGATGATCTTGTGGATGTCCTCCCTTGAGAGGGTATTGAAGAGGACCACATCATCGATCCGGTTCAGGAATTCGGGGGCGAATGCCCTTTTCAGCGCTTTCTGGATCACACCCTTGGAGTATTCGTTGGCGGCATCCTGCCGTGTCTTGGTCGCAAATCCGACTCCCTGCCCGAAATCTTTCAGTTCCCTGGTGCCGATATTGGAGGTCATGATCACGATCGTGTTCCTGAAATCGATCCTTCTGCCAAGGCTGTCGGTCAGCTGTCCTTCGTCAAGCACCTGCAGGAGGATATTGAAGACATCCGGATGGGCTTTCTCGATTTCATCCAGCAGCACCACCGCATAGGGTTTGCGCCGCACCTTCTCGGTGAGCTGGCCGCCTTCCTCGTATCCCACGTAACCCGGAGGAGCCCCCACGAGCCTTGAAACGGAGAACTTCTCCATGTATTCACTCATGTCGATCCGGATCAGGTTTTCCACCGATTCAAACAGATACTGCGCCAGCACTTTGGCCATCTGTGTCTTGCCCACGCCGGTGGGACCCAGGAAAACAAATGTCCCGATGGGCTTGTTGGGATCTTTCAGCCCGGCCCTGTTCCGCTGGATGGATTTCACCACCTTGCTGATGGCTTCGTCCTGGCCGATCACACTGCCCCTGAGCTCATCGGCCATTTTAAGCAGCCTGGTGCCTTCAGCCTGTGCGATGCGCTGCACCGGAACCCCGGTCATCATGGCAACCACTTCGGCCACTTTCTCCTCATCCACCGTTTCCCGGTTCAGCGAAAGTTCTTTTTCCCACTTTTTCTTCTCCGAATCGAGCCTGTCCAGCAATTCCTTTTCCTTGTCCCTGAAACTGGCGGCTTTTTCGAAGTTCTGGTTCTTTACGGCCTGGATCTTATCCTGTTTGGTCTGCTCAATCTGTTTTTCCAGTTCGACGATCTGGTCCGGCACCACGATGTTCGAAATATGCACCCGGGATCCCGACTCATCGAGTGCGTCGATGGCCTTATCGGGCAGGTGCCTGTCACTGATGTACCGCTGGGTTAGTTTCACACAGGCAGTGATGGCTTCGTCCGTGTAATATACATTGTGGTGTTCCTCGTACCGTTCCTTGATATTCTTCAAAATATCGATGGTTTCCTCAACCGTGGTGGGATCCACCATCACTTTCTGGAACCTTCTTTCCAGCGCACCGTCTTTTTCGATGTGCTGCCTGTATTCGTCCAGGGTGGTGGCCCCGATGCACTGGATCTCGCCCCTGGCCAGAGCCGGTTTCAGCATGTTGGCAGCATCCAGGGAACCCGTTGCTCCACCGGCTCCCACAATGGTATGGATCTCATCGATGAACAGGATGATCCCGGGGTTCTTCACCAGCTCGTTCAGGATGGCTTTCATCCGTTCCTCGAACTGACCCCTGTACTTGGTTCCCGCCACAATGGAGGCCAGATCGAGGGTGACCACCCTTTTGTCGAACAGCACCCTGCTCACTTTCCTCTGTACGATCCTCAGCGCCAAACCTTCGGCAATGGCCGATTTTCCCACTCCGGGCTCTCCGATCAGGATGGGATTGTTCTTTTTGCGCCGGCTGAGGATCTGTGCGAGCCGCTCGATTTCGGTCTCCCTGCCCACGATGGGATCCAGGCGGTCCTCCTCGGCAGCCTTGGTCAGATCGATGCCAAAATTATCCAGCACCGGGGTATCCGAGCTGGATTTCTGGGAGGCGCCCATTCCCTTTCCTCCTCCCGCCGGACCGCCGCTGAAGGGGCCCCGGCCTTCGTCGTCCTCATCTCCGGGAAAGTCCGCACGGCTTTCCGGCTGGGAATCGGTAATTTCCTGCTTTACTTTCTCGTAGGTGATCCCGTTCTCTACCAGGTACCTGGTGGCATAATTGTTATCATCCTTCAGGATGGCAAGCAACAGGTGATTCGTATCAATCGTCTTCTCCTTCATGGAACGGGCTTCCAGGTGGGTGAGTTTCAGGATCCTTTCCGCACTTTTGAGAAGGGGAAGGCTGTCGGGATCCTTGACCGCAGCCGGCTTATCGTTGCGGATGCTTTTCTCGATCGCCATTCTGAGATCGTACAGTTCAACCCCCAGCACCACCAGCACATCGATGGCAAGACCCTCGCCATCCCTGAGTATGCCCAGGAAGAGGTGCTCCACACTGATGTGCGAATTTCCCAGCCTTACCGCTTCCTCCTTGCTGTAACCCAGTACGTCCTTGATCCTCTGTGAAAATTGTGCATCCATGAGATCTGTCCCCCTTCTGATCTTTATCCGGAACAAAGTAACTAATTAGGCATGAATTTACCAATAGAACAACCATCTATTATAAACAGTTCAATGTTAATAAAAGCACTCTAAAACCGAGGAAAATAGGACGGAATTCACTAATTTCGTATGTCATTAAAGTCAGCCCGAAAAGCACACATAAAATATTGTATATTAAATAGTTGTAATTAGATGGCAGAAGGCGAGAAAATCCTTAGGATTAACATTGAGGAGGAGATGAAATCGGCCTACATCGATTACTCGATGTCGGTGATCGTGTCGCGGGCCCTGCCCGACGTGAGGGACGGCCTGAAGCCGGTCCACCGGAGGGTCCTTTTCGGCATGCGGGAACTGGGGGTGTTTTCCAACAGACCCTATAAGAAATCGGCCAGGATCGTGGGGGAGGTACTGGGAAAATACCATCCCCACGGTGATTCCTCCGTGTATGATGCCATGGTGCGCATGGCTCAGCAGTGGTCCATGCGTTACCCGCTGGTGGAGGGCCAGGGGAATTTCGGATCGGTGGACGGAGACAGTCCCGCTGCCATGCGATATACCGAGGCGCGTCTTGAAAAGATCGCCGAAGAGACCATGTCCGATATGGAGAAGGATACGGTGGATTTCCAGCTGAATTTTGACGACACCCTGGAGGAACCTTCCGTGCTGCCCACCAGGATCCCCACGCTGCTTGTGAACGGCGCATCGGGGATAGCGGTGGGAATGGCCACCAACATGCCTCCGCACAACCTGGGTGATGCGGTGGATGCCATCGTGGCCTACATTGATAACCGTGAGATCGAGATCGGCGAACTGACCTCGATATTAAAGGCACCGGATTTTCCCACCGGCGGGATCATCTACGGATACAACGGGGTGAAGGAAGCCTACGAAACCGGCAGGGGAAAGATCGTGGTCAGGGCGAAAACAGAGGTCGAGGTCACCGATTCGGGGAGGGAAAAGATCATCGTGACGGAAATCCCCTACATGGTTAACAAGGCGGAGATGATCAGGAAAACGGCAGAGCTGATCAATGAAAAGAAAATAGAGGGAGTTTCTTACATCAATGATGAGTCCGACCGGCGCGGCATGCGCATCATCATTATCCTTAAAAAGGAGGCCAGCGCCCAGGTTGTGTTGAATAATCTTTTGAAATATACTCAATTACAGACAACCTTCAAC
>Ga0116197_1000048_pt1 | contig 23108 bp, 18 predicted proteins | sample ZodSprsou2mmetaG_FD_94480 | JGI IMG/M metagenome (GOLD analysis project Ga0116197, IMG submission 94480) | Hot spring sediment microbial communities from Zodletone spring, Oklahoma to study Microbial Dark Matter (Phase II) - Zodletone Spring... ...
TTATTAGATAATGTTTACAAAAAAACAAGAGAACGTTTTTCCGAGATCATATCGCAAAAAAAACGACAGGCAAAATCAATAGAAGAACATAAAATAATTCTAAAAGCTCTAATAGAAAAAAAGGGAGAACTGGCGGAAAAATTAATGAGAGAACATATAGAAAATGGCAAGGATGCCCTTCTCCAAGAAATAGAACTTAGAGAAAATAACCAATAAGAAGAGTTAGAGAATTAAGTACCCCAAAGATTATTGTAAAAATATATCAATTCTAAATTTTCCTTGCCATTGATGATCTTTTCAATATAAAACAATACTACCTATTGGAAATAAATGTAAATGTCCTTGTGGGGCAGGAATAGCGCCTTAAACCAAGACAGATGCTTTAATTACCGCTGCAGTTTCCAAGTGGGGAGCATATGGTTTAGGAGTGGGATTGGCAATTTTAAAAGGAAGACCGGATATTTTTCATAACGGAGAAATCGAAAGAAGAGTATTAGAAAAAGTTGCCGATACACAGTTTTTAGATGGAATTAGTGGTGAAATCAATAAGTAAATTAGAAGCAAAAAAGGGAATTTAAAGTTCATCAAGAGCTTTTTTGAGAGTTTTTATATCTTTCCAGGTTAACTCTTTAGGACTGCCCGGGAAAGTTGCTTCGTTTCTTAATAAATAACTGGGATGAAACATAGGAAATATCTTTATCTCACCAATCCAATCAAACCACTGACCTCGAAGTTTAGTAATTCCCTGAGTAGTTTCTAATAAATGTTGTGTGGGGATATTGCCCAGGGTAACGATAATTTTGGGATTGATTAAAGCGATCTGGGTTTCCAAATAAGGAAGACAAGTTTCTATCTCGCTTTTAGAAGGATTGCGATTAGCAGGTGGTCGGCATTTTAACATATTCGTTATAAATATATCCCCTCTTTTAATGTCAACTGATTGTAAAATTTTAGTTAACAGTTGTCCAGCTTTACCCACAAAAGGTTTACCCTTGAGGTCTTCCTCTTCTCCCGGAGCTTCTCCGATAAACATTACCTTGGATTTTGCATTTCCTTCCCCGGGAACAACCTTGGTACGAGAAAGATACAAAGGACATTTTTCACAATTTTTACATTCTTCTGCTACTTCTTCTATGGAAAGTGGGTTGAAATTTTCTGACATCAATTCTAATCCCCATTAATTTGATTATTAAAGTAAATATTAATAAAATAATTATTATGGATTATTTGATATAATTCTTATCTTTTAATTATTGTAATTTTACCATTTTTAAATACTTTTTATCAAGTAAAGCACAGAAAAAGGGGACAGGCTACTTTTTTGTAAGAAACAGGTTTGCAGACTGTTCAAAAAAATATTCCAGGGAATTATTATAAAAAAAGAGGGATTTTAAGATTTTTATAGAAAATATAATGCATGAGCTGGATTCTAATTTTTAAAAATATAGGTGATTTTAGACTTTGTAGATGAAAGAAAAGGACCAAGACAATAATAGGAATTTTAAATTTCATAATGGAGGGAGGCAAGAGAAATGAAAAATTTGGATTTATCCCGAATATTTGAGCAGATTGCTAAAATCTTAAAAATAAAAGAAGAAAATCCTTTCAAGATTAGAGCTTATGAAAAGGTTGCTTTGGTTTTAGAGAATTTAGCTATTGATATAGAGACAATTTACCAACAGGGAGGATTGAACAATATTCCCGGAGTTGGTAGTGCTATTGCTCAAAAGATCGAAGAATTTTTAACCACCGGAAAACTCGAGTATTATGAAAAATTAAAAGAGACTATACCTTCCGGGGTGATAGAGCTTCTGGATATTTCTGAAGTGGGACCTAAGACAGCCAAACTTCTATATGAAGAATTAGGTATAGATAATATAGAGAAATTAGAAAAAGCAGTTAAAGAGCATCAGATTAAAGACCTATCGGGAATGGGGGAGAAATCTGAAGATAATATTTTGAGAGGAATCGAATTATATAAAAGACGGAAAGAAAGAGTTCTTTTGGGTACTGCTTTGCCTTTAGCAGAAGAGATTGTAGAGAGTTTACATCAGTTAAAAGAGACGGATAAAATAAGCTTCGCCGGTAGTTTAAGACGTAAAAAAGAGACTATTGGTGATATCGATATTCTAGTGACCTCCCAAAAACCTGAAAAAATAATGAAAAAATTTACTTCTTTGCCCCAGGTAAGTGAAATCTTAGCTGAAGGACCAACTAAATCAAGTGTTATAACCAGGGATGATATTCATGTCGATGTAAGAGTAGTAGAACCAATAAGTTTTGGAGCAGCACTGCAATATTTTACCGGGTCCAAAGCACATAATATTAAGTTAAGAGAATTGGCGATAAAGATGGGTTTTAAGATAAATGAATACGGCGTATTTGATGCGAAAACTGGCCAAAGGAAAGCCGGGAAAGAGGAAGAGGAAGTTTATCGAATTTTAAATTTACCTTTTATCGCTCCGGAGCTAAGAGAAGACCGGGGAGAGATTGAGGCGGCACAGGAAAATAAATTGCCTCGGTTGATAGAGAATCCTCAAATAAAAGGTGATTTACATTTACATAGTCAATGGAGTGATGGGGTAGATACCATTCAGCAAATGGCAGAGGCAGCTAAAAAGAGAGGTTATAAATATATCGCCATTACTGATCATTCACAATCACTTAAATTTGCCGGGGGATTAACCGAAGAAAGACTTAGAGAGCAAGTGGAAGAAATTCAAAAATTAAATCAGGAGTTAGATGATTTTATCATTTTGACCGGGATTGAGGTTGATATAAAATCAGATGGCAGTTTGGATTTTTCCGATGAAATATTAAGTAAATTAGATGTGGTGGTGGCAGCAATCCATTCTGGTTTTAAGCAGGAGAGTAAAGTTATTACCGAGAGAATTATTAAAGCTATGCAAAACAGATTTGTAAGCATTATTGCTCATCCTACCGGCCGCTTGATCGGCTACCGTGAATCATATCAAGTAGATATTAATGAGATGATAAAGGTAGCTGCCGAGACCGGAACTATTTTAGAAATAAATTCGCATCCGGAAAGACTTGATTTAAATGATATCTATTGTCGGATGGCTAAAGATAAGGGAGTGCAATTAGCTATTGAGACTGATGCCCATAGTATTGATGGCTTAGAATTTATGAATTTAGGAGTAGATGTCGCCCGTCGAGGGTGGTTAGAAGAAAAAGATATAATAAATACACTTCCTTTAGGTAAATTATTAAAGAGATTGAAAAATAAAGGATAAATTCTTATGATAGTAGATTATTTTTGGATTCTAATAACTAAATATAACATTTGACAATTCAGTAAGTTATTGTTATATTTTAATTAGAAAAGAATACCAAAATTAAATAATAGGGACTCGTATAAATCCTTGAATATGGCAAGGATGTTTCTACCAGGTGACCGTAAATCACGACAGGCTACGAGTGGAAGTGCACCTTAGGGAATCGCTTATTTAAGCTGATTTATATTGGTTAATATTATATTATGCTTAGATAAGATTAGAACCGAGTGGTGCAAAGTATATTTATTTTATACTACACCGGAGGATTAAAAGCCCAGGCGGAGAGGTTCCACTCTGATTGATGGAATTTCTATCGTTTGGGTTTTTTATTTGTTACAAAATTATCATTAATAAAGTCAATAAAAATTTGAGGAATGAAGGAGAAGAGTTATGGATGATAAAGTAGCGATAGTCATGGGAAGTGTATCAGATAAAGAAACCATGAAAAAATCAGCTGAAGTATTAGATGAATTGAGCATTTCTTACGAAATGAAAGTGCTGTCTGCTCACCGAACTCCTGATTTACTGTTTGAATATATTGCAAAGATAGAAGAAGAAGGATTTAAGGTAATCATTGCCGGGGCTGGGGGTGCAGCTCACTTACCGGGAGTAATAGCCTCCAGGACATTGTTGCCGGTCATTGGTGTCCCCATAGAAACTAAAGTGTTGGGAGGCCTTGATTCTTTGCTTTCTATTGTGCAAATGCCGGGAGGTGTTCCGGTTGCTACCATGGGGATAGGAAATGCTAAAAATGCCGGGCTGATGGCAGCACATATATTGGCTATTGAAAATTCTAAAATTAGAGAAAGACTTAAAGATTTTAGAAAATCAATGGTTCAAAAAATAAAGGATATAGAAATATAACGTAATTATCAATGCATAATATATTTAGAGGGGCTCGATTCATTGAGCCCGCTAAAAAAAATACTAAAATATTCGGGTCGTATAAATCAGACCCCTTCACCAAAATAAGGACGATAATAGAAAACACATTGACTGTTAATTGTAAACTTATATCCCGTAATTTTAATTGGAAAATTGGAAAATTGGCGAATTGGCAAATTAGTAAATTAATTGAGAGGAGCAAATTAATGGGTAGTGTAAAAGATTTAATGGTCATAGAAAAACCATCTAAAAGCAAAAGCGGTAAGGGAAGGTTTATTTTTTCGGATCGTTATTCGGTCTTTGATTGGGGAGAGATGCCTGACCATATTCCCAACAAGGGTAAATCTTTGTGCATTTCGGCTGCGTATTTTTTTGAAAAATTGGAAAGTATGGGGATAAAAACTCATTATTTAGGTTTGGCTGAAGATAATAAAATAGAAAAGTTTTCTTCTAATCTTAAAAGGCCGGTTGATACCATGGAGGTAAAATTAGTTCGAGTATTAGAACCTTTACAAAAAATCAGTACTTATGATTATTCTATTTATAAAACCGAAAAATATAATTTATTGATTCCCCTGGAAATTATTTACCGTAATTCTCTTCCCGAAGGTTCCAGTGTATTTAAAAGATTAAAAGAAGGGAATTTAAAATTAAAAGACCTTGATCTGAAAGTGCCACCTCTAGTTGGCCAAATCTTAGATAAACCTTTTTTAGATGTCTCCACGAAACTTGAAGCAAGTGACCGCTATTTAGGCTGGGATGAAGCTCAAAAAAATTCCCACCTTAGTGACAATGAATTAGAAGAGATTAGAAAGATGACCTTATCCATTAATCAGCTCATTGAGCAAGAGGCAAATAAAATAGGATTGAACTACGAAGATGGCAAAATAGAATTTGCTTTTGATGAAGATAGAAACCTGATGGTAGTGGATGTTTTGGGGACTTTGGACGAATGTCGCTTTACTTTTAAAGGTATGCCTATCAGCAAGGAGATCGCACGATTATATTATCGGAAAACTTCCTGGTTTAAAGAATTAATGGATGCAAAAAAGAAGGATGGACTAAATTGGAAAGATAAGGTAAATCTATCGCCTCCACCCTTACCGCCAAGATTGAAAGAACTCATATCTATGGCTTATGCTGCATTTGCCAATGAAATAACCAAAAAAGAGTGGTTTAAAAATATCCTTCCTATGAGAAAATTGTTAGAGGAAATAGGTCAAATAATAAATAGCGTTTAGCGGATAGTGTAATAATAGACAAGAGGGCTTATCCTCGTGAAAACGGGAAACGTCTGTCTTACGAAGTGTAAATTGGTAAATTGGAGAATCGGCAAATTGGTTAATTTGTATAAAGGAGAAGAAAATGTGGTTGGTTAAAATTTATATCACCCTAAAAAAGGGGTTATTGGACGCTCAAGGGAAAGCTACTCAAAATGCCTTGGAGTCATTGGGATTTAAAGAAGTAGAAGAGGTAAGAATAGGAAAATATATCCATATTAAAATGAAGGGGCAGAATCAGCAGATGGTCATGCAAAGGGTTGAAGAGATGGGTAAAAAATTATTGGCCAATCCGGTAATTGAAGATTTTGCCTATGAAGTTGAGGTGTTAAAGTGAAATTTGGTGTCATTCAATTCCCGGGATCAAACTGTGATCACGATTGTTTTTATGCCTTGCGTGATGTTGTAAAAGCAGAAGTTGAATATATCTGGCATAAACAGACTGACTTAAAAGGGTATGCAGGTATATTTTTACCCGGTGGATTTACCTATGGAGATTATTTGAGGGTCGGGGCTATTGCCCGATTTTCTCCGGTTATGACAGCTGTCATTGATTACGCTAAGGCCGGAGGATTGGTTTTGGGAATTTGTAATGGATTCCAGATCCTTACTGAAGCAGGTTTATTGCCCGGGGCATTAATGAGAAACAATAGTCTTCATTTTATTTGTAAATATACCTACCTCAGAGTGGAAAATAATCAAATTCCTCATACTCATTCTTGTAAAAGTGGGCAGGTTTTAAAAGTACCTATCGCTCATGGGGAGGGTAATTATTATATTGACGAACACGGATTATCTCTACTGATCAAAAACAAGCAGATTGTCCTTCGGTATTGCGAGGAGGATGGAGAGGTTACTTCAAAGGCAAATCCTAACGGCTCTGCGGATAATATTGCTGCTATATGCAATAAAGAAGGAAACGTTTTGGGTATGATGCCCCACCCGGAACGCTGCGTAGAAGATTGCTTGGGTTCCTCCGATGGAAAATATATTTTCCATTCTATTTTAGATTTTCTAAAGAAAAAGTCGGTACTTAGATGAATAAATCTTAGAAATTGGGAAACCATCATGAAATTTACTATTAGATCAGTACGCTATAAATAATTGGATAATTGGTGAATAGGTAAATTGGCAAATTAAAATAGGAGATTGTTGATTAATGAAAAGCTTTGAGCAGGAAAAATTTTGGAAAAAATGGAATCTTACTCCGAAAGAATACCAAAAAATAAAAGAATATCTACAGAGAGAACCTAATGAAGTAGAATTAGGAATGTACTCGGTGATGTGGTCAGAGCATTGCAGTTATAAAAACTCAAAACCACTTCTTAAATTATTTCCCAATTCAGCAGAATGGGTCCTTCAGGGACCAGGAGAAAATGCTGGTATCATTGATATAGGAGACGACCATGTGATTGCCATGAAGATAGAGAGCCATAATCATCCTTCGGCTATCGAACCTTTTCAAGGAGCAGCCACTGGTATCGGAGGGATAGTGCGGGATATCTTTGCCATGGGTGCCCGACCCATTGCTTTGTTGGATTCTTTAAGATTTGGAGATTTTAATCACCCTCAAACTCAATATCTTTATAAAGGAGTCATAGAGGGCATTTCTTTTTACGGTAATTGTATCGGGGTACCCACAGTAGGAGGAGAAACAGTTTTTTCCTCAAGTTATCAGGAAAATATTTTAGTCAATGTGATGTGTGTAGGATTGGCCAAGAAAAATGATATTTTACGGGCAATAGCAAAAGGCCAGGGGAATTCGGTCATTCTAATAGGAGCAAAGACCGGCAGGGATGGCATTGGAGGCGCTTCTTTTGCCTCTACAGAATTAGATGAAACCTCTGATGAAGATCGTCCTGCGGTTCAAATAGGGGATCCTTTTTCTGAAAAACTATTGATCGAAGCTTGTTTAGAGTTAAGAGGATTGGATTATGTAGTTGGATTGCAAGATTGTGGCGCAGCTGGCTTAACCAGTTCTTTATCTGAAATGGCCAGCCGGGGGGATAGCGGGTTGGATATTGAATTATCCAAAGTACCTACGCGCGAAGAAGGAATAAACCCTTTTGAAATTATGCTTTCCGAATCCCAGGAAAGGATGATCGTGGTGGTTAAAAAGGGAAAAGAAAAAGAGATTAAAACTATTTTTAATAAATGGGGCTTGGATTCCGCAGTGATTGGCAAAGTAACCAATATTGGGAAATTTATCATCAGAGACAAAGGAGAAATCATAGTAGATATACCCGTGAAATCACTAACCGATGGAGTACCGGTTTATCATCGTAAAGGGAAAAGGCCGGATATTTTAGATTCGGTCAATCGGCTTGACTTATCCGAAATATCTCAGCCAGATGACTATAATCAAGTATTATTACAAATCTTGGGTTCGCCAAACATGATAAGCAAGGAAAAAATCTATGAAAATTACGATTATATGATAGGGGATAATACTATTATGCTTCCCGGAGATGATGCCGCTATATTGAGAATAAAAGGAAGCAAAAAAGCCATTGCCCTTACCACTGACGGCAACGGAAGATATGGTTATCTTGACCCCCTGACGGGAGGGAAGATAGCCGTTGCAGAAGCCTCCAGAAATTTGTCCTGCAAGGGTGCTTTGCCCCGGGCAGTCACTGATTGTTTAAATTTTGGAAATCCCGAAAAGGAAAACATCTACTGGCAATTGGAAGAAAGCATCAAAGGGATCAGTGAAGCCTGCCGAATATTGCAGACCCCGGTCATAAGCGGAAATGTAAGTCTTTATAATGAAAGCAAAGGGGAATCCATTTATCCCACACCGGTTATCGGGATGGTGGGAATGATTGAAGATTATGAACATATCTGTGCTATGGCATTTAAAAATGATGATGATTTGATCGTGCTTTTAGGGGAAAATAAAGAAGAATTGGGTGGAAGTGAATATTTAAAAGTGATTCATCATCTGGAAAAAGGAGTACCCCCGCAGATTGATTTACTAAAAGAGCAGGCAGTCCAAAAGGTATGCCGGGAGGCAATCGAGAAGGGATTGGTATCTTCAGCTCATGATTGTTCGGAAGGCGGATTGGCCATTGCCCTGGCAGAAAGCTGTATCAAAGGGAAAAAAGGAGCGAAAATTGAAATTGAAAGCAAGATAAGAAGAGATGCTTTATTATTCGGGGAAAGCCAATCGCGAATCATCCTATCTCTTGATTCGAAAAATCTCTCTTCATTTCAAGAGATAGCCGGAAGATACCAGGTTCCTCTGTTGCTATTGGGTTCTGTACAGGGGGAAAAATTAAAAATAAACCGGTTAATCAATATAAAAGTAGAGCAGCTGGAAAAAGCTTGGAGAGGCGCAAAATAATGCATGAAGAATGTGGCATTTTTGGAATTTTTAATCAAGAAGATGCATCTAAATTAACTTATTTTGCTCTTTATGCCCTTCAGCATCGGGGGCAGGAGAGTGCAGGAATTGCTGTGTCTGACGGAGAAAAGCTCTTGATCTATAAAGATCTGGGGTTGGTATCGGAAGTATTTAATGAAGAAAAGTTAAAGGCCTTGCAGGGTAATTGTGCTATCGGTCATGTAAGATATTCTACTACCGGAGCCAATATCTGGGAAAACAGCCAGCCTATCTTAAAGAATTATAAAGGGGGCACTTTCTCTTTAGCTCATAACGGTAATCTGGTGAATCAGGCAGAATTAAAGGTAAAATTAAAAGAGAAAGGTATTCAGAATTATTCCTCCTCAGACAGTGAAATTATATCTAATTTAATAAAAATGACTCCGGAAGAAAATATTGAAAAGAATATTGAAACAGTAGCTACCCAATTAAAAGGTGCCTTTTCTTTGGTCATCATGACGGAAGATAAATTGATCGGGCTTAAAGATCCTCTCGGTTTTCATCCCATTGCCCTGGGGAAATTGGGAGATTCTCATCTTTTTGCTTCTGAAACCTGTGCCTTTAATCTTATTGGCGCTGAATTTATTCGGGAAGTGGAACCGGGAGAGATGGTAGTCATTGATAAAGAGGGGATAAGATCGACCAAAATTATTTCTAATAACCGAAGATCTCTTTGTATTTTTGAATTTGTTTATTTTGCCCGTCCGGATAGTAATATATTCGGAGAAAATGTAGCATTAAGCCGGCAAAAAATGGGTCGAAGATTAGCCCGGGAGTATCCGGTACCAGCAGATATCGTAGTTCCTGTGCCTGATTCTGGAATCTCTGCAGCTATCGGTTATTCAGCTCAATCAGGAAATCCCTATGATGAAGGGCTGATCAAGAATCGTTATATTGGGAGAACTTTCATTCAGCCTGAACAATTAATCCGGGAATTTGGCGTGAAAATAAAGCTTTCCCCTATTAAAGAGATCATAAAGGATAAAAGAGTAATATTGATCGATGATTCTATTGTCCGGGGGACTACCAGTCGAAAGATTGTAAAATTGATAAGAGATGAAGGAGCCAGGGAAATTCATGTTCGAATCAGTTCTCCGCCTATTTTCTTTCCTTGTTTTTACGGGATAGACACGCCAAACAGAGAATATTTAAGGGCTGCTAATCATAACCTGGAGGAAACCAGAAAATGGATAGAAGCAGATAGTTTGGGTTACCTGAGTATTGAAGGATTATGCAGTGTTTTTGATAAAATTCCGGCTGATAATTTTTGTCTGGCTTGTTTTAATGGAAAGTATCCAGTGTAGGGGCTCGATTCATCGAGCCCCAGAGGACGCTAGTTTAAGAAAGGAAAATCTAACTGATGGGAGAATCTTATAAAGAAGCCGGTGTAGATATTAGCCTGGCCAATCAGATAGTTGAAAAAATAAAACCATTGATCGGTAAAACTTCTGTTTCCGGAGCATTGGGTGGCATTGGTGGATTTGGCGGATTGTTTTCTTTAACAGAACAGAAATATAAAGAACCGGTATTGGTTTCCGGAACGGACGGAGTGGGGACCAAATTAAAAGTTGCCTTTGCTCTTAAAAAACATGACACGGTGGGGATAGATTTAGTGGCCATGTCGGTGAATGATATCATCACCTGTGGGGCAAAACCTTTATTTTTTTTGGATTATATTTCCATTGGTAAATTGTCAGAAAAAGTAGTGATTGAACTGATAAAAGGAATTACCGAAGGGTGCAAAATGTCAGATTGTGCCTTATTGGGCGGAGAAACAGCAGAGATGCCCGGATTTTATGCAGAAGATGAATATGACCTGGCCGGTTTTGCAGTGGGAATAGTAGAAAAAAGTAAAATAATAGATGGCAGTGAAATTAGAGAAGGGGATGCGGTAATAGGCATTGCCTCTAATGGATTACACAGTAACGGTTTCTCTTTAGTCAGGAAAGTGTTATTGGAAGTAAAAAAATATGGACTTGATGAGAAATTAAATTTTCTGGAAAGATCCCTGGGAGAAGAGCTGCTTCGGCCAACCAGGATTTATGTGAAGCCGGTTTTGTATTTAGTTGAGAAATATAAGATTTTGGGAATAGCTCATATTACCGGAGGAGGATTATTGGAAAATATTCCCCGCATTTTACCCCAAGGATTATCTGTAGAAATAAATTCCGGTAGCTGGAGTAGACCTCCTATTTTTTCCTTAATCCAAAAAGAAGGAAAAATTTCTAATCAAGAAATGTATCGAACTTTCAATATGGGTATAGGAATGATTTTTATTGTATCTCATAGTGAATCTGAAAAAATATCAGGAGTACTTGAATCCATGAATTGTGAATCTTATGTCATTGGTCGAATTATTAAGGGAACAAAACAAACCATCATTAAATAATGACAACTTTTGTGCCAGGCACGAAAGTTGTCATTAAGGAGAAATTTATGATAAATATCGGAGTCCTGGCTTCCGGCAGAGGGACAAATTTACAGGCCATCATTGAGGCCATTGAAGATGGTAAAATTGCCGGTGAAATCAAAATCGTGATCAGCGATCATCCGAAAGCTTGTGCCCTGAAAAGGGCTCAACAATATCTTATCGATACCCGTTATATTGATTTTAAGGAATTTAAAAACCGGGAAGATTTCGATAAAGAGATCATCAAAACCTTAAAAGAGAAAAAAATTGACCTGGTCGTTCTAGCCGGTTATATGAGAATTTTGAGTCCTTATTTTATCAGGACCTATCAAAATAAGATCATAAATATTCATCCTGCCTTACTCCCTTCTTTCCCGGGGTTACATGCTCATAAGCAAACCGTGGAATATGGCGTTAAGATTTCCGGATGTACCGTTCACTTTGTGGATGAGGGAGTAGATTCCGGTCCGATTATCCTGCAAAAGGCAGTAGAGGTGAGCGATGATGATACCGAGGACTCTTTGGCAGAGAAAATCCTGAAAGAAGAACATCAAATTTATCCTCGAGCAATCCAGTTATTTTGTGAAGGTAGATTAATGGTTAAAGGAAGAAAAGTCTTGATTAAATAATCATTTATTAAAAAGGAAATGTAGGGGTTTAATTCATTGAACCCATCTTTTCGGGGCGGATAAATCCGCTCCCTTGATTAGAATTTTTAGAAGAGGGGTAAATTTAAAATGAAAGTATTGATTATTGGCAGTGGAGGACGGGAGCATGCCCTGGTGTGGAAAATAAAACAAAGCCCAAAAGTTTCTCAAATTTATTGCGCACCGGGCAATGCCGGAATTTCCGGGTTAGCCCAATGTGAAAGCATTGATGCAGACAATATAGAAAAATTAGTTGATTTTGCCCAAAAGGAAAAGATTGATCTAACCGTAGTGGGACCGGAATTACCTTTATCCCGGGGAATTGTCAATGAATTTAACAAACAGGGTTTAAGGATATTCGGTCCAAGTAAAAATGCTGCTGAGATTGAATCAAGTAAAGTTTTTTCCAAATATTTATTAAAAAAATACAATATCCCTACTGCAAATTATGAAGTCTTTCAAAATAGCAAGGAGGCACTCGCCTATATACAAAAACAGATTTTCCCTTTGGTCATCAAGGCAGACGGGTTGGCTGCAGGTAAAGGCGTATTTATTGTAGAAAATTTGCTAGAAGCAAAAGACGCCTTGAATGCACTGATGAAAGAAAAACAATTTGGGGACGCAGGCAGGCAGGTCATCATAGAGGAATTTTTAGAAGGAGAAGAGGTATCGATCTTGGCATTTTGTGATGGGAAAACGGTTATCCCCATGGTTTCCTCCCAGGATCACAAAAAGATATTTGATCATGACCGGGGGCTTAATACCGGGGGGATGGGAGCTTATTCCCCGGTTCCCTTTTATCCTGATGAGTTTGAAAAGAGAGTTTTGGAAGAGATTTTAAAACCTACTGTAAAAGGTTTACAGAATGAAGGGAAAGAGTATAAAGGGGTCCTTTATGCCGGATTGATATTAACCAAAGAAGGTCCCAAAGTTTTAGAATTTAATGCCCGCTTTGGTGACCCGGAGACTCAAGTTATATTGCCCAGATTAAAAACAGATTTAATCGATATATTGAATGCAGTCATTGAGGATAAACTTCATCAAATTAATATTGAATGGGAAGATAATGCTGCAGTATGTGTGGTAGTTGCCTCCAAAGGATATCCGGGGAAGTGCCAGAAAGGAAAATCGATTAGCGGTTTGGAAAGGATGGAAAAAATGAAAAATATGATAGCCTTTCATGCCGGCACCAAATTGCAGAGTGATCAGGTAGTTACTTCGGGAGGAAGGGTCCTGGGGATAACTGCCTGGGATGAAACGATATCCAAAGCAATAGAAAAGGCTTATGAAGCTGTAAAAGAAATTTATTTTGAAGGTATGTACTACCGGAAAGATATTGCCGCTAAGGCTATAAAGGAGAAAAACAAATGACCAAAATAAAACGCGCCTTAATCAGCGTATCCGATAAAGAAGGATTGATTGATTTTGCCAAAGGTCTGGAAAAATTAGGAATCAAAATTATTTCTACCGGAGGAACAGCCCGGCTATTAAAAGATGCTCAAATCAAAGTGAAATTAATTTCCGAAGTAACCAATTTTCCGGAGATATTGGATGGCAGGGTCAAGACCCTTCATCCTTTGATTTTTGGAGGGTTATTAGCCAGAAGTGATAATTCCCTCCATCAAGAGCAGATAGCAGTCCAGCAGATAGAACCAATTGGCCTGGTTGTTGTCAATTTATATCCTTTTGAAAAAACCATTTCAAAAAAAGAAGTAACATTGGATGAAGCGATCGAGAATATTGATATTGGCGGACCTTCGCTTTTAAGGGCATCAGCCAAGAACTATCAGGATGTCGCTGTCGTCATAAATCCCCGGGATTATCCTATCATTTTGGAAGAATTAGAGAAAAACCAGGGAGAAGTATCCTTGGAGACTAAAAAGAGATTAGCGACCGAGGTATTTGAACATACTTCATTTTATGATGGGATTATTTCCCAATATTTAAGAAAAAATCTACTTAAAGAATCGACTTCTTTCCCCCATACGCTCAATTTACTGGGTGAAAACGTGATAGATCTGCGTTATGGAGAGAATCCTCATCAATCAGCTTCTTTCTACAAAGAAGTATCGGTAAAAGAAGCCAACCTGGGAGATGCAGTACAATTGGGAGGCAAAGAATTATCTTTCAACAATTTAGTCGATTTAGGAGCGGTCCTGGAGATGGTGAAAGATTTTCAGGAACCTACCGTTGCCTTTGTAAAACACACCAATCCCTGTGGTTTGGCCAGCGCGTCTACTATTGAAGAAGCTTTTCGAAAAGCTTACCGGGGGGATCCTCTTTCTGCCTATGGCAGCATTATCGGTATCAATAGGGTAGTAGATTCAAAATTGGCTGATTTAATTGATGAAACGCCTTTTGTGGAGGCAGTACTGGCACCCGACTTTGAAGATGAAGCTCTCACAATCTTAAGACGAAAACAGAATCGCCGCTTAATCAAAGTGGGAGATTTAAAAAATAGAGATACCGAAGTAAAAGATATTAAAAAAATACCCGGTGGATTTCTGGTTCAGGATAGAAACATAAAGGAAATCAATATAGAAGACCTGAAAGTAGTCACCAATAGAAAACCAGATCAAAAAGAATTGGAAGAGCTCTTATTCGCCTGGAAGGCAGCTAAACAGGTCAAATCGAATGCCATTGTTTTGACCAAGGATAAACAGACCGTCGGTGTCGGTGCCGGACAGATGAGCCGGGTAGATTCGGTTCTCATTGCCATTAGAAAATCAGAAGGTCGTTCCAAGGGGTCATATCTAGCTTCCGATGCCTTTTTTCCTTTTAGAGATGGGGTAGATGAGGCGGCTAAAGCGGGAATAACCGCCATTATTCAACCAGGTGGCTCGAAGCGAGATGAGGAAGTGATCAAAGCTGCCAATGAGCATAATCTGGCTATGGTATTTACCGATACAAGATGCTTTAAACATTAATTTTAACGCATTCATTCTCAATTAATTTTAATGATAGGACAGATTTTGTATCTGCCCTTACTTTTTTATATACCATTCCCCGATTGTTTGGAATGCATCTTTTTTATTTTTCTTTCCTTATTTTCTTTGTTTATCCGGAAAGATTTCCTGTTTCTTTAATTTTGGCTAATCCTAATAAAAAACCGATTAACATAATGGCAACGCCGAATAAATAAGGGTAGTTAACATTAATATCAAAAATAAAACCTGCACATACAGGGCCAAAAATCCGTCCCAGGCTTTTAAAGGAATCGTTCAAACCCATAGACATGCCCTGTCCCACAGTAGATTTTTTGGAAATTAAGGCAGCCAGGGAAGGGCGGAGTAAAGAGATCGCCAAAATGAAAAATCCCGTGCTGATTAATACTCCCGGGTAACTCGTCACTTTTACCATGGAAAGAAAACCAATAGAACTGAGTAATAAGGACATTTTTATTATCAATTCCTCTCCAAATCTCTTGATAAGCCTACCTGCTATCACTCCCTGACCAACAGCCAGAACAATGCCCATGACCATAAGAATGGTGCCCACTTTTTGCGGTTCGTAGCCAAATTTTTTTAAGGCAAACAGTCCGTATATCCCCTGGAAATTTGTCAGTCCAAAGCTTACTATAAAAGTGATGATAAGCAAATTTCCAATTGGGCTGAGCAAGGCTTTTTTCATCCGTGCATATTGATCCGTGATAACTCCTTGGCTATTTTTTGCTTTCTTTTCTGCCGAAAGGGATTCAGGTAAAAAGAAAAAAATGAATAAAACTGATATCATTGAGAGTAATGCAGCGATAAAAAATGGAAAAGCAAGGGAATTAACCGACAGTAAACCTCCCAGGCCAGGTCCTATCACTATTCCGACACCCGCAGCAGCTCCTATTAATCCCATGCCGCTTCCCCGTTCTTCCGTGGTAGTAATATCGCCTATATAGGCCATTGATGCAGGAAGCATAGCTGAAGCCAGCACTCCTGATAATATTCTTGCAATAAAAAGGATCCATAGATGACTTGCCAATCCAAAGGCAAGAAGAGTAACACCATTACCCAGCATGCCAGCAATCATCACTTTTCTTCTTCCCCATCTGTCTGATATATCTCCCCAGATGGGAGCAAAGATAAGCTGCATGACACCATAAGAAGCAATTAAAAGGCCGAGTTCACTTCCGCCCGCACCCAACCTTTCTATATAAAAGGGAATGAGAGGCATCACCATACCGAACCCCAACATAACAACGACAAGACTGAAAAATAAAACGATGATATTAATGCTTATTTTCTTCATTGTAGTAATTTGTCCTTTCTCCCAATGTAAATATACCGACCGTCGGTTTGATTACATTAAAAAAATTTACTCTATTGCCCGTCCTTAAAAACTCTTACAATTCCCTTGCTCCCGTCTACCGTTACTCGATCTCCCGTCTTCATGTACATGGTTGCATTCCCGGTTCCTACAACTGCGGGAATGCCCATTTCACGAGCGACGATAGCTGCATGAGATAGTTGAGCTCCAACATCAGTGACAACCGCTGCTGCTTTCGAAAATAGAGTAGTCCAACCTATATTGGTTGTTGTGGTAACAAGAATTTCACCTGGTTGAAGTAAATGTCCTTCTTCAGGGCTGTCTATACGCCGTACAATTCCTTCCACACAGCCAAAGGATGCCGCACATCCTTTAATGATATTATCGTCAGGTGATGATAAAGTAGAAATCTCAATGGCATAAATATCACTGCGTCTATTTGGATTTTTCGCCCATTCAAAGGGATTAAATTCCCCTTTGATAAATTGAGGATAAGGTGGCAAGTTACAATATTCAGCGTATTTTTTCTTTCTGACAGGAATATATTGGCATGATAAATGATTGCCTGACAATACTTCAATTAATTCCTGATGGGTCAAAAAGAAAATTTCTTCACCAAGACCGGTTAACTCCCCTGCTTTTAGGAAGAAATGACGAACAACACCAACTGAACGGCTCAATTCTGAACGGATCCTTTCCCTTATATGTACTGTATCTCTAATCATATTTATTTTTTCTTTTAATATTTTTGCTTTTTTAGGGTAATCATTCTCAAGTTTTTTCCACATTTTTTCAAAATCAGCTGACCTTCTTTTCAATGATTCTTTTACCTTCACCGCTGAATCTTTAAATTCAGCTAATTGTTTCTCAAACCATTCTTCATCTTCTTCCGGACGTGGTACTGAAAACTCGTTTTCATTATAATGTCGGTGTCCATATAATTGAATATATTCTTCACCGCTGATTTCACCATTTTCCACTTTTAATAATCCTAAAAGCGGACCAATACTGGCCAGTTCCTCTGAATTACTGTTCATATTCGTCAAAAAAGCATTGGCCTTTTCTTCTGTAACTAATTTTTTTAACTCACTTTTAAAATTAGCATAAGGCATAAAAAAATTATCATTGAATGTATCCTGAAGGTAAAACAGTTGGATGAATAATGGTTTTACTTCTTCAAACCATAGGGGAACTAACTCCTTCTTTTCACGGACCTCCGCTATTTTTTTTCGAATTTTTTGGCACCTTTCAGGCACAGCAGAGGTGATGATATGCCAGTTTTTCTTTAACTTCCTCTGCTTCCATGCTGTTTTAATTTGATAGGGTATGATTTCAGATAATATTGTTTTTATGGAAATGGGAATGATTGGAATATCTACATTTTCCGATGGAGGGCTTATCATAGCTTCTAAAAAATTTACTGTCTGTTCATGATTCTTGCCAAACTTTCTCATCATTGAATAGACAAAAGAATAATTAAGGTAAAGGCGTCCCCCAATATTCCCTATGGCTGGATGTCTTCCAAAGCTATTACCCAGAACAGTATTCCACATCGACCAGGTACTTGGCGTCATGACCTCAGGAAAAACATCTCCAACCATATTATTAGTCCACAAATAATGTCTTTCTTTACTACTATTCCATTCAAAATAATCAGTCAAAATTTCCTTATCCGGGAGCGTTGTAATATCTCTGGACTGAAGAAGATAGACTTTATCTTTTGCAATGATCCATTCAATATCTTGGGGTGAACTAAAGTATGATTCAGTTTTACATCCCATTTCTATTAGATTTTTAATGTCTTTTTTACTTAATGATGGTTTATTTTGTAGCTCTACCGGAACTTTTACATTAACAGTTCCTTCTGTTTCTCTCACAGTCATTACTTGCTTTGTAGATATTTTATTTTCTGTCATTTCCCTTGTATTTTTCTCTATTATCCACTGATCCGGAGAAACCTCTCCGCTAACGATGGCTTCTCCAAGGCCCCAGGATGCATTAATCATCATCTGGTCTCGTCGATGGTTAATCGGATTGGCTGTAAATAAAATTCCTGCTCTTTCTCCGTTAACTAATTTTTGTACTACAACCGCATGGGACAGCTCATCATCTGATATATCCTGTTTTGCTCTATACGACATGGCTCGTGTGTTCCATAATGAGGCAAAACATTTTTTAACCGCTTCACAAATGCCCTCTATTCCACAAATATTCAGGTAGGTGTCATATTGACCGGCAAAAGAACTCCCGGGTAAATCTTCTGCCGTAGCCGAAGAACGAATGGCCACTGCGCCGCCACCTAATTTTTGGTATGCCGAGGCTATCTCATTTTTAATATCTTCAGGTATTTTACTATCCTTAAACCAATTTTGAATGGTCTCGAATACTTTTTCTAATTTTGCGGTATCGTTAAAATCAATCTTCTCAATAATTTTACTTATATTTCTTTGCAGGTTGTTTTCTTTTACAAATCCTTGATAGGCCGAAGTCAGCACAACAAACCCACCTGGTACCGGCAATCCGGCCTTAATCATCTCTCCAAGATTGCTGGCTTTTCCACCGACAAGAAGGAAATCATCTTTACTGATTTGATCCAATCTTCGAATGTATTGATAATGAAACATTCCGTCCTACTCCTTTCAAAAAAAGTGCTGAGATTGTGCATAAAAATTACAAATGTTTTAACTTTTCTAACAATGGTTCTACTAACTTAATTGACCCCCTTTCTATTCCCAGTGTTCTTTCTAAGGTTTCCTCATAAAAAGCAAATCTCCTGGTAAGTATTTCTATACATTTGGGTTCCATCATTTTTCTTTTAAGTGTTTCTAAATCATCAAGATCAGATTCAAAACTATCTATGATAATTTTAGATGACATTTTATTAAATATGCTGTTGAGATGGATATACAGTTCGGTGACCTCTTCGGGGTAGTTTATATTAAATGTTCCTTCTGCTATTCCTTGCATGATTATTTTATGATAAATTGGCCTGGATAATTCCAGGGAATATTCCAGTATCTGATTTTCCAGTTTAATATTATTATTCCGGGCTATGATTTTATATATTTTCCATCGCATCTCTGCATGCCGCATCTTGAAACCAAACATATCTTCACTTATTTGATTGATCTTTTCCAGAGAATTTAAATCCGCTTTACCAGCAATGTTTTCTATGACATTCAATTTCTTTTCAACATACTGTCTGGCAATCGTTTCCAAGACTTCTTCCTTGGAGACAAAGTAATGGTAAAATGCCCCTTTGGATACTCCGGCTTCTTCGATAATATCGTTAATAGTGCTATTTTCAAATCCCTTTTGATAGAACAATTCTAAGGCTATCTCAAGAAACTCCTGTTTTCTGCTTTTTCTTTCTTCTATTGACATAAACTATCATCTCCTTCCTTGCTTTTATACATACCGACCGACGGTATGTTTATTATAATTAAAAATCCTGCCCTTGTCAAGTATCTTATGAGGTCAAGTCTCACTCATCGCTTTCGACGAAAGTGAGGCAATCTTTATTTTCTTAACTGAAAATATTTTTTCCCAAAAAAGAGCAGGACTTTTTACAGGTAGTAGAATTAGGGGGACATTCTTCTTTTGTATTCCCACATTTATGCGAGGAGAAAAGTAAAGTGTGTCCCCCTAATTCTACTTAAAATTTTTCTTTCAAAAAAGAAGGACTTTTAACAAGTAGTACAGTATGTAGATATATACTAACCTGCAAATGTAAAATAATCATGAATAGTATCAATAATTAAAAAAAAGGAAAATATTAATGCCGGGAAATAATGAAATAGTCATCTATACCACACCGGACGGGAAAGAAACATTTGAAGTCAATTTAAAAAAAGAATCCGTTTGGCTTGATGCACATCAATTAGCGAGGTTATTTAAAAGAGATCGTTCAGTTATAGTAAGACATATTAATAACGTATACAGCGCAAAGGAATTGGATAAAAAATCAACCTGTGCAAAAATTGCACAAGTTGCACAAGATGGAAAGAAAAGACAGATGTTAATTTATAATCTTGACACGATAATTTCCGTCGGTTACCGGGTAAATTCCAAACGCGGTACCCAATTCCGCATTTGGGCTACCCATGTCTTAAAAGAACATCTTATTAAAGGCTATACCATAAATGAAAAAAGAATGCGCGAAGACCGGGCGAAGTTAACAGAATTCCAAAAAACCTCAAGAATTATGGGAAGACTCCTACAGAATAAATCCTTAGATTCAACCGAAGCAACCGGATTGTTAAAAGTGATCCTTGATTACCAAAAAGCCCTGCATTTACTCGATGAATATGATTTACAAAAATTAGAGATAAAAAAGGTTACTACTCAGGAGAGATTTAGGATTAGCTACCAAAAAGCCCGCTATGAATTAGAACGCCTGAAAAGCCATTACCCCTCCGGATTATTTGGTTTGGAAAAAGACCAATCTTTTTCTGGCTCTATTGGAGCAATATATCAGACTTTCGATAAAAAAGATCTCTATCCCAGCATTGAAGAAAAAGCTGCCCATCTCCTATACTTTGTGGTTAAGAATCATTCTTTTATAGATGGAAATAAGCGAATTGCTACCTCTTTATTCTTATGGTTTTTAAATGAAAATAAAATTCTATATCATGAGGATGGCAGTAAACGCCTTGCCGACAATGCCCTGGTGGCTTTGACCTTATTGATTGCTGAAAGCAAAGCAGAAGAAAAAGATACTATGGTTAAAGTCATTGTGAATTTAATTAATCAAAATAATTGAGAAAGAATATTTGAAAAGCAGTGGTCGAACTCATCCGTCCCGTTCTGTCAGTGTGAACCCTGATTTATCAGGGTGCGGTAATCTCCATTTCCTGAACCAAAAACTTTTCTTCTAAAAAAGAAGGACTTTTAAAACTTAGATAAAAAGGGGGCATTCTTCTTTAATACTCCCGAATTTAATGCTTTATAAAAAGTAAAGTGTGTTCCTCTTTTACCTACAAAACAAAACTTTCCTTAAAAAGAAGGACTTTTAAGAATTATGTCGTATTAGTTATATTAGAACGTTTTAACTAAATAAATATCATAATCTGTATGAAGGTAACAGGAGAGACCTTTTCTTTTTTACAAAAAGAGAAAAGGAGCCGAAGAGGTAAGATACCAAAAGTATTTAAACTTTCAGGCAAATGGACCGTTACCGGACAGAACTCTGGAGAGCTTTATACAAAAAAGCACCGACGGGGCAATTCCTACGCTTTAGGAAAACCCATACAGAGTTTACTAAAAGAAATATCTCCTAATTTCTTAGGAAGAATCTTTCAGGCAAAAGGACAGAGTAAGAGAGAAATTTGATTATTTTCTTACTCTGTCCTTTTTATTTACGTAGAAACATTTTAGAAAAGCATAGAAATATAATGGTTTTGATCTTTAGGGTTCGATATGCCAAATGATGAGACCTGACTCCTTTATTCTTTTAATATTGAAAGGAAAACTAATGTCATTGAATAATTGGGAAGATACATTTACAAGTTGGGCAAAACCACCAGGAAAGTCTGAACAGGAAAGATGCGAGAATGTTGAAAAAGAGATTAAGAACGCTATTAAAGCAAATGATAAACTAAGAGAAAAAAGGATACTAGTCTTCATACAAGGTTCCTATCGGAATAATACTAACGTTCGCAAAGATAGTGACATTGATATAGGTATATTGTGTTATGATTCTTTTTTTTATGATTTGCCCGAAGGTTATACAAGTGAGCATTTTAATATTATAGATGCAAGCTATCATTATACACAATTTAAAAATGAAGTTTACGAAGCTTTAATATCTTATTTTGGCAGAAATTCAGTAAAGCGTGGAAATAAAGTATTTGATATAAAAGAAAATTCGTATCATGTTGATGCTGATGTTGCACCATTTTTTGAGCACCGTAGATATCAACAAAACGGTAAGTATCTATCTGGAGTTGAGTTGTATTCCGATAATGGTGAAAGAGTTATAAATTGGCCTGAACAGCATTATTCCAATGGGTTAAATAAAAATAATGATACAAATCATAGATTTAAATACACAGTTCGAATTTTAAAAACTTTGTGTAATAAAATGTCTGAAAATGAAGTATCTCAAGCCAAAGTAATACCTGGTTTTTTAATTGAGTGTCTTGTTTGGAATGTTCCAAATAATAATTTGAATAATTATACTCATACAGAAGATGTTCGAGAAAGTATAATTTATCTGTGCAATAAAACGAAAGATTATGAAGATTGTAAAGAGTGGGGAGAAGTGAGCGAATTAATATATTTATTTCGACCATTACAAAAATGGACAAGGCAAGAAGCTAATAATTTTTTAAGAGCTGCTTGGAATTATATAGGATTTGAATAATAAATATGAAGAATTTAAATATTAAAGCATTTTTATTTATATTTCTCGGTATATCTGCAGTTATCTGGTTTGGAATTGCCTCATTAAAAAATGTTGATTTATCAAACTTCATAGAATATTTAAAAATTCTTCCCCAAGTTGTCTCTATTGATTTAGTAATATATGCATTTTTTGTTAATTGGGGATGGAAATTAAAGATATTCCGAGGTTGGCTTGTCCCATTTCCAAATTTAAATGGAACATGGGAAGGATTTATTGATTCTGACTGGATTGATACAAAGACTAATAAAAAAAATGATCCAATTTCTGTTATCTTAACGATTAAACAAAAATTCTCAAAAATAGATTGTGTAATGAAAACAACTGAAATGGTAAGTCAAAGCTACGTAGAAGATTTTAAAATTAACAAGGATAAACAGATTCAGCAATTAGTATACTGTTATATAAGCAAACCTAAATTATCTTTATCTAACAGAAGTTCAGTTCATGAAGGGGCAATAGTGTTTGAGATTATAGGTAATCCTGCCTCAAAACTTAAAGGTGAGTATTGGACAACAAGAAAGACAACAGGTGAAATAATATTAAAA
>Ga0116197_1000050_pt1 | contig 22276 bp, 23 predicted proteins | sample ZodSprsou2mmetaG_FD_94480 | JGI IMG/M metagenome (GOLD analysis project Ga0116197, IMG submission 94480) | Hot spring sediment microbial communities from Zodletone spring, Oklahoma to study Microbial Dark Matter (Phase II) - Zodletone Spring... ...
CTGTAGATCTGTTCGGTAAGTGTATTAATGATGTTGAGATGTGTAATCATACGCTGTGATCAAGATAACTTTATAGGATTTTTTCTGAAGATTTTTAATAATTGTTTGTACAAATCCTCACCTCTATGATTGAATCTGTACTCAGATTCTTTGAGATGTAAATTAAAATTTTCCTTATTTATCCCTCTAAATTTAGCCAATCTGATTTTGGCATAACTCCAGAAAGACTCAATTTCATTGATTTGAGAGTGTTCTCCCTGATGGATACGAAAATATTTATTATGTCTTATATCGACCAATCCATGATAACCCCTCCAACCCTCTGAGTGGGTTACGCTATCGATACCTACTTTGCCTCTTATGATCGCTTGCATCAATGCTTTCTTTGCATCAGGAACAATTTCAGTATAGATTTTGCCTTCTCTCTTCAAAAGACCGAATACAATTGTTTTTCCGGATCTACCTCTTCCTATCTGACTTTTAATACTTCTATCTTTCAAATAACTTTCGTCAACTTCTGCCTCTTTAGATAGAGGGGAATCTATATTACAATATTCGACGATCCTTGTACGAATGGCTTTTAAATATTTGTTGATCGTAGGTCGGCTGATATTTGTTGAATTTGAAATTTGGGTGGCATTGAGATCTTCAGAGAAGTATTTTATGATCTCTCTAAATTTGGCTTCTGAGATATGTGAACTGGTTACATACTTATTTTTTACGTCCATACTACCAACTTTAAGGTATCTTTTGCCTGCTGAAGTTATCTGAACCCTAGCAAAATATCATAAGAAGCTTATGATACACCAAGTATCTGTTATGTTATGTAGTTGAACGAGATCGGAATATAGAGGTCTATTCCTCTACTTCGGCACTCATTCTTCCCCCTGAGTTAAAATTTTACAATACAAGATTGTCATTTGATTGTCATCTTCTCTTATTGAAGATAATTTTGTCCAAATAGGCATAGTTAGAGACTAAAAGCCCTTTGCATATGCGGCAGTATCTCATCAAAGCGATAGGCATGATCCGTAAAGTATTCAAAGGCGATGATGCCCTGATAAAGCAGCATATCCGCTCCATCCTTGGTGGGTTTGCCATAGGCCTTGGCAAGTTTGAGAAACGGCGTCTCTTTACCGTAGATCACATCGATACAGGCTTTTGCAGAAGGTATCACTGCATCAAGGATCTCCCTGGGGCAGGGCAGGGCATCGTCTTTCAGGCCCGCTGAGGTCATATTGATCACCAGGTCAAACTTTTGTGGTTGAAAGTTCTCGAATGTATAGGTCTCAAAACCCTCTTCTATAAATCGTACAAGACGGCCTTCACTGCGGTTAAGGATGGTCACTTCATAGCCGGCTTCTTTGAGGATCACCGAGGTGGACTGTGCCGTACCGCCAGCACCCAGAAAAAGCACCTTCTTGGCACCATGAAACTCACTGATGGCTTTGAGAAAGCCTGGCGCATCGGTATTGTAGCCATAGAGTTTTCCGTTTTTTCCCACGATCGTATTGACGGCACCTACCTTTTTGGCAAAAGGATCCAGCACGTCACAAGCCTGATATGCATGCTCTTTGTGGGGCACGGTGATATTGATCCCCTTGAGTCCCAGTGCAAAAAATTTCTCCCTGAGTTTTTCTCCCTCTTCAAGCAGGTAACGGGTATAGCATCCGTCGAACTTCAATCCCTTAAATGCAAGGTTGTGCATCAGGGGGGATTTGGAATGAGAGACGGGATTTCCGAAGAGTGCAAAAAGATGTTTGGGCATCATAAGTCCTTGGTTTTAGATCGCCTAATTGTAACTTAGAGTAGCTTAGCGTGGAAGTGAGATATTTAAATGGGTGAGAATAAATATTATTTATAACCAGGATCAATGCAAAATAAAACTATAGTGCGGATGATTTGAATCAGATAAAAGTTGGCGGTCACGCGACGTTGGATCTGGGTGTGGATTATAAAACGAAGTTGAATGGGCATGAAGTAAGTATGTTTGCAAGAGCAGACAATATCTTTGACAAGCAATATTACAGCACAGCCAGATCAAGCAGCGACAGGAATGAAGACGGTGTTTTTGATGCTGAAGATCTTTCCATTACGGTCAATCCCGGACGTATGATTACTGCAGGATTGAGCATGAAGTTTTAGGATATTGTGCATAGAGTAATAACCTTACAAGAGATGCAGGCAAGGATTTTAATGATAAAATCCTTGCCTGCTTCAAAGCACTGACGAATGAGTGAAAAGGGCTTTAGAGGGATTGCATCTCTTTGAGGGTCGCCAGGAGTGCACCGAGTTTGTTTTTGACCTCCAGGTACTCAAGTTCGGGGATTGAGTCTGCCACAACTCCTGCACCTGCCTGGAGTGTGGTGGAGTCGGGCTTGATCAGCGCGGTACGGATGGCGATAGAGGAGTCCATATTGCCGTTAAATGCAAAGTAGCCTACTGATCCTGAGTAGAACCCGCGCTTGAGTCCTTCATACTCTGCGATCAGCTCCATCGCTTTGATCTTCGGTGCACCTGTCATGGTACCGGCGGTAAATGTCGCCGCAAAGAGGTCGAACATATCCTTATCCTCATCGATCATCGCTTCGACATCGGAGACCAGGTGCATGACATGCGAGTATCTCTCTACGCGCATCATCTCCGTCACCTGTACTGTGCCTACTTTCGCCACACGTCCGACATCATTGCGCCCAAGGTCGATCAGCATCAGGTGCTCAGCACGCTCTTTGGGGTCCGCCAGAAGCTCGGCTTCAAGCTCTTTGTCCCGCTGATGGGTTTTGCCTCTTTTGCGCGTACCTGCGATCGGGCGCAGGAGTATTTCATTGTTGGTAAGCCTTACCATTACCTCCGGGCTTGAACCGCAGATAGCAAAATCTTCATACTCAAGCAGAAACAGATAAGGTGAAGGATTCTTTGAACGCAAAACCCTGTAGAAACTCAGAGGATCGATCTTACCTTTCTGCGTATAGCGGTTGGAGAGCAGTATCTGGAAGATATCCCCGGCACGGATATTCTCTTTGCACTCATCGACCATCTCTTTGAAGCGTTCTTCTCCGATACTGAACTCACCTTCACCTTCCAGCTCAACGGGTTGAAGCGACATCGGTGTGCAGATATCTCCAAGAGATTTTTCGATCTCAATGAACTCATTCTTCATGCATGTATCATTTAGGATGAGTGTCAGTTTGGCATTTTTATGAGAATAGGCAATGATGATCGATGGGCGCACCAGGTCCATATCCGGCGTATTGAGCGGATCATAGAGGCCATCCATGCTCTTTTCCAGTACCGGTTCAAAGACTTTGACCATGTCATACCCGATAAACCCGATAAACCCGTCAACAAACGAGAATCCGACCTCTTCTGCTTTTGCCTGGTACACTGCCTGGTCCAAAGAGGCATAGTATGATTTCAGAAAATGGAAAGGGTTCTCTTCAAGCTTTTGCTCTGTTCCATTCTGATCGGTATAGTGTGTTGTTTTATCTTTATAGCTCAGACGCTCCTGAGCCCCTATGGTGATAAAAGAGAAGTTTCCGTCTGCTGTATTGACAACGCTTTCAAAGAGCATCGTGATCTCACCGGGGAAGAGCGTTTTGATCTTCCCGTAAAGCGCTACCGGAGTGAGTTGGTCAAATAGTATGGTTTTATGCATGATTACTTCTTGTCAACCAGAAATGCGCTTTTGTTGATGCGGTCCTTGACTTTGACCAGTGCGCGCTCTGCAGATTTTCTGTCCGGATATGGCCCGATAATGAGTTTTCTGAGCCCTCTTGGACTTTTATTGGTGAACGTATAGTTGAATCCGTTTTGGGATATTCTGTCCAGGAAACGTTGGCTTGGAACCTTGCTGAAAGCACCGACCTGGATATAATAGCTGCCGCTCTGTGTCTGTCGTGCATGAACTGTTTGAGAGTTTGTGAGTACGTTTGCAGGTCTTGTTTTTTGTTCTTCTATCACCTCTTCTGTACTCTTGCGAACCGTTTGTTGTGTTGCTGCCTTCACTTTCTCTTTAGTGGTTGGCTGTATCGGAGCTGGAGCAGATACTTCATGGAGATCCAAAATATCCGTTGCTTTCTCTTCTTCGGCTTTTGGCATTCCTGCAGGTGCGGGCTCCTTTTCTGTTTCGACTTCCAACTCTTGAGCGACTGATTGCTGAGGTACTTCCGATATCTCTGCGGTCTCTTTTATTACCGGTGCAGGGACCTCTTCAGTAACTTTTTGGGGTACCGTTTCTTTGGAGATATCAAGCAGGTCTTCTTCCTCTTCTGAAGATGCTAACGGTTCAGAAGTTTCGCCCTCAGGCTCCGTGACACTTTGCAGCGTCAGGTCAGAACTGATCATTTCTGTCTCGTTCTGTTCAAAAAGAAGCTGATCCTGTTTTGGATCCTTGAGCAGGATCTTGGTAAAGATGATGGAAACGATCAGTACAACAATCGCCAGCGCGATAATTGTCAGAAAACTTTTTGCCTTGTTGGATTGGTTTGGTTGTATATCATCGATAATGAGGTCATCAAGATTATGATCGTTCATAGCAGAAAAACTCTCCCAAATAAATTTAGATCGATTATATCATATTTATCTATATAGATGATTATAAACCTATAGCTGGGTGAGAAGGAAACAATATATAAAATTTAATACTAATTTAACAGTATAACTATATATTATTTTATTGAATTAATATAAAATATTTATTGATTCAATCAAAAGGAGTAATCATGAAAAGAGTGGGCAAGATAACGTGCATAGCCGCAGCTATGTTTCTAATAGGGTGTGGTTCGAACAGCAGTTCCGAGTCTGGACCAAAAGAAGGCGAACTGGGATATCAGACGACTCTGTCTGATGGAAATATCTCCTATGTAGACTATAAAGGAGAGGAGAGGATCGCCGTGTCGTCCGCCGCGGAGGCAGAGTACCATACCGGCACAGGTTATGGGCATACGCTCTTTGACAGTGCCGATAAAAAGTGTCAGAACTGCCACAATGAGTTGTATGATACCTGGAAAGGTTCGATGCATGGAAAATCATGGTCTGATCCGATCTTCCAGAGCAAATTCTAGGACTTTCTACGTATCCATATCGCAAAAATAGGGACTAACCCAACAGGCACCAAAGAGTATACCGAACAGGTTTTCAAAGGGGCTGCACAGACCTGTATCAAGTGTCATGCACCCGCAGCTTACTATGCGGGTGACTTCAAAGTCGATATCACGGCCTTGAAAGATACTGCGGTCACAACAGCGGATTTAACTGCAGCGAAAGAAAATAACGAAAGCAATCTTGCACCAGCATATGATCCGACAAAAACTGCGACGATTGTTGCAGTCAGTGCTAATGCCAAGCTATATCAGGCAAGTTACCATATCGGGCATGAGGCGAACCGTGAGGGGATAAACTGTGCGTTCTGTCACAGTATAGAGACACCAAGACTGATGGGGCTTACGCAGGACCCTGATTTTTACACGCTGGCAAAAGAGATGCGCGAAGGACCGCATGGGAAGATCATGGCAGAGGCGGGAGATGAGCTCCATTACAGCAAAAATGCAACAGATCCTGACATGAACAAGTTCTTCCGTCTATGGGGGCCTGAAAAGTATGCGGACTATGCCCATACACCAAAATCACTTGATGCGTATGATAAAAACAAAACCGCAGACGGCCGCTATACGATGACAAGCAAAGATCTCAACGGAACCGGGGGCAAAGTGCACTTTACGGGCGGGCCTTTCTACGGGCCGTTTGGTGTCACGGGTATCAGAAATGAAAATGTAACCGATGAGACGAACAGAAGCGCTCAGGTGCATCCGGACTTTGACTACCATGAGAACAACCACTTCGGAAATAATGGAAAATCACTCTGTCTCAGCTGCCACCAGAGAAGTGCCGGCGCAGTAGTACCGTCCGGTGAAGAGGGGGCAGGGACATTCATGGAGCTCTGTTCTACGTGGAATGCGGTCACTACAGGCGATGATGACAATATGGCAGATACCGATACGTCACCAAAATGCCAAAAGTGTCATATGGAGCGTATCGAGGGAACGGTACTGCACCAGTGGGCGCGTCCTGATAAGCTCTTTACGGACAAATCGATTCTCACCTCGCACTTCTATGCGGATGACAGCGAAGGGTTTGGTGAAGATAATCCAGTCGCAAGCGGATGGCTGAACTCTCACGCATTCCTGGGGGCAAGCAAAACCGGCGGGGATAAAACAGCGGCGGTGGCGAAGATCAAAAGCGGATTCGGTGCTGACCTGGAAGCCAGTGTGAACGGTGATACGCTCACAGTCACAACTACTATCACAAACAAAACAGCGCATATGTTTCCGGGAGCGCATCCGATGCGCCGAGTGCTGACTCGGGTGATCGTCACAGATAGTAATGGGACCAAGGTTGAATATTCCGGTGCGACAGGTGACTCCGCATTTGGCAATATCACAAACAGTATAGTCACCGTCTCTGGCAAAACACTCCACAGCAGTGCAGAGGCGACAGTAGCGGTCAATGAAAACGGCAGTGCAAACCTTGATTTCCCGGGAAAAACAGATGATCTTAACGGCAGCAGTGTCACATCCCAAAACTTTGCCAGTGCGCAGACGGGTAAAGTGACGATCCCGAGAACCGATACAACAGTGACAGAACAGATAGTGAATGGAGGCAAAACTACAGGAAAGGTCTTCAACGCAGCGATCGTAGAGGCTTCGGACACAACGAACTTTACGCGTATCTACGGGCATGAAACAGGAAAAAAATACGATATCAATGGAACAAGTACATTTGTCGTACGTCCGGGATTTGATTCAAATATGGTTGACAAAGATACACGGCTAAGTCCCAATGAGACAGAAACCTACACGCTTACCTATGATGTTTCAGGGAAAACAGGCATTAGTGTGACCTACAAAGTCTACTATATGCAAAAAGGTGCCAACGGACAGTTCATCACGGGTGAGGATGGTTTCCTGGATCAGGCAGCCAGTGATGCGAAAAAACACCTTGTCACAGAGGTATTCTCAAAAACAGTCAGTGTAGAGTAATCTGCACGACTTCTTCTTCCTTCTCTTTTGAGAGGGAGATCTCTGCTTTAGAGTGCTTTGTAGGGAAGTGTAACGATATTATACGCTTCCGGCAAAGAGCTGTCGGGCAGACATTTCCACTTTTTTGTAAGCTTTTGTTTGAGCATCTCCGAGAGCTCCTTCAGACGTTTATCCGCCTCTTCCAAAGAGAGCCTCTCCACTTCCATAAACACCTGTATACGTTCTTCGCTCTTTCCTTGATAGATATGATAGTTCTCTATCTCCAAAGTAGCAAATAGATGTTTGATCAGATAGTGGAACCTCTGGTGCTCCTCCCCTTTGTATTCGATCACAAGATAGTCGGTATATCCCTCTTCAAGCAGTGATGCGGCAATGGTAAACTCGCGCTTGAGGTGCTGTTCAAGCAGCAGCGGGGTAAGCGGTTCGTTGATACGTTCGAATTTTGCATAGAAGGTGCGGCTGTTGAAGACGATCTGCTCAACGATATTGTTGCGTTTGATATAGTAGTGGGTATCGATAAGATCGAGGTCAAATACTTTCAACTATTTAACCCTTGTGAGATATTAATTGACTATAATGTGTGGATCCCCGTGTCGAGCACGAGGATGGCGTGTTAAAGAAGTACTTTAAATGAACGATCATTAATAGATCGGTTTGTCGTAGATTTTAAAGTTTGATGCAAGTGCTTTCATCTCTTCTTTGATCTTCGCGTGAAGCTCCGCATCATTGATATTGTCAAGGACATCAGCGATCTTGTTCGCAATGATTTCGAACTCTGCTTCTTTCATCCCTCTGCTTGTAAGAGCAGGAGAACCGATACGGATACCTGAAGTGACAAACGGGCTTCTTGTCTCACCCGGTACTGTGTTTTTGTTTACCGTGATACCCGCTGCACCGAGTGCCGCGTCCGCATCTTTGCCTGAGAACTCCTTGTTGAGGAAAGAGAGAAGCACAAGGTGGTTGTCTGTACCGCCGGATACGACATCATATCCTCTTTTCATAAGTACATCGGCAAGTACGGCTGCATTGGTTTTTACTTGTTTTGCATAGACCTTCCACTCAGGGCTCAGGTTGTGCTTGAAACCTACTGCTTTTGCTGCAACCACATGCACAAGCGGACCGCCCTGAAGACCAGGGAAGATCGCAGAGTTGATCTTCTTGGCGATCTCTTCGTCATTTGTCATGATCATACCGCCGCGAGGACCTGCGAGTGTTTTATGCGTGGTTGTCGTCACCACATCCGCATACGGAAACGGGCTTGGGTGTTCGCCTGCACATACGAGTCCTGCGATGTGTGCGATATCGGCAAAGAGGATCGCGCCTACTGCATCAGCGATCTCTCTGAATTTTTTGAAATCGATCTCTCTGGCATATGCCGAAGCACCGCAGACGATGATCTGCGGCTGTACGATCTTTGCGATATCCATTACTCTGTCGTAGTCGATGCGGCCGTCAAGCTCTACGCCGTAGGTAAAGCTCTGGTAGTTTTTACCGGAGAAGCTCGGCTTGGAACCGTGGGTAAGGTGGCCACCGTGGCTGAGGTCCATACCAAGGATCTTCTCGCCGGCTTTCAGGAGCGCAGCGTATACCGCACCGTTTGCCTGAGAACCTGAGTGGGGCTGGACGTTTGCATAGCTGCAGTTGAAGAGCTCGCACGCTCTGTCGATCGCCAGTTGTTCTACCACATCGGCATTTTCACATCCACCGTAGTATCTTTTATACGGGTAACCCTCTGCATATTTGTTCGTAAATACCGAACCCATCGCTTCCATGACAGCCGGAATAGTGAAGTTTTCACTCGCGATCATCTCAAGGTGATCGGTCTGTCTTTCCAGTTCATTATTGATCGCTTCAAAAATTTCCGGGTCGAAAGTTTCCATTGCGTATGACATGTTATTCCTTTTCCCGATGATATCGGTGGGTAATTTATTGAATGTATTTATAGCAAAATTCGGCTAAGGGGAGGGTGAAATCAAAAGAATTTATCTTTTGATTTTCCAATGAGTTTGTGTTGCAGAGTGGGAGTACCCCGCCCATAAAAGGCAGATACAATCCGCCTTACTTTTTGTTGGCCGCTCTCTCTTTGCAGGCATTGACATCGATACAGAACATCCCTTTGCCTTTTTTGGCAGGCTTGAGATCTTCCGCGACATCATGGCCGCACTTCTTGCACAGGCTCTCCACATCGCAAAGCGGCTGCAGTTCCGGACGCGGCACTTCAGGTTTCATCGCAGGGAAGAGGAGCACGTCCCTGATAGAGTGCTGGTTGGTCAGCATCATCACAAGACGGTCGATACCGATACCTTCCCCCGCAGTCGGGGTCATACCGTAGCTGAGTGCTTTGACATAGTCTGTGTCCATATGCATCGCTTCGTCATCGCCTGTCGTCTCTTTCGCATCGACCTGACCTTTGAACCGCTCATACTGGTCGATCGGGTCGTTCAGCTCAGAGAAGCCGTTTGCGATCTCTTTGCCCGCCATGAAGAGCTCGAAACGCTCTGCGATATCCGGGTTCTCATCGCTTCTTCTTGCAAGCGGCGAGATATCTACCGGGAAGTCGGTGATATAGGTAGGGTTGATCAGCTTCCCTTCCACGAACTCATCGAAAAGTTCCGCCTGGAGGTATCCCAGAGTCAGGTTCGGGTCCACCTCGATCTTGTGCTCTTTCAGGTAGGCAACGATCTTCTCCCTGTCATTTGTGATCTCGGCAGGCACGCCGCCGATCGTTGTCAAGGATTCGATATAGGGTACCTTGGCAAACGGTGTGGAGAAGTCGATCTCCAGCTCGCCATAGGGGAGTTTTCTCTCCAGCCCCAAATGATCGAAGAGGTAGTCAAAGAGCTCCTCGGTGATCTTCATCAGGTCATCATATCTGTGGTAGGCCCAGTAGAACTCGATCATCGTGAATTCAGGGTTGTGGGTATGGTCCATCCCCTCGTTACGGAAGTTCCTGTTGATCTCGAAGACCGCTTCCATACCGCCTACGATCAGACGTTTGAGGTAGAGTTCTGGAGCGATACGGAGGTATCTTTCCACATCCAGCGCATTGTGATGCGTGATGAACGGTCTTGCATTTGCCCCGCCCGGGATCGGGTGCATCATCGGTGTCTCCACTTCCAGGAAGTTCTTTTCCTCAAAGAATCTTCTGACCAGTGATACGATCCTGCTTCTCATGATAAAGGTCTCTTTGACCTCTGAGTTCATGATCATATCAAGGTAGCGCTGTCGGTAACGGAGCTCAGGGTCCTGCAATCCGTGGAACTTCTCAGGCAGCGGAGAGATCGCCTTGCTGACGATATTCATCTCTCTGCAGTGCAGGGTGATCTCACCGGTCTGAGTGACGAACGGAAAACCTTTCGCTTCGATGATATCGCCGACCTCAAAGAGCTTTTTGACGATGTTGTTGTAGTACCCTTCGGGGAGATCGTCACGGCTGTAGTAGATCTGTACAAGACCTTCACTGTCTTCTATCTTCGCAAATGCCGCTTTACCCATGATACGCACAAATTTGATACGCCCTGTCAGTGTGTACTCTCTGGACTCATCCTTCTTTACTTCTGCATCCATTGCAAGAAGGTCTTCGTTCTCGCTGAGAAACTCTTTGGAAGGCTTGCCTTTCTTGACCTGGTTGGGGTAGGGGTTGATCCCTTCCTCTCTTAGTTTTTCTGTTTTTTTGATACGTTCCTGGATATATTGATTATCAAATATCAAAGTGGCTCCTAATGTAAGTTGGTTCTTTTTCTTTGTGTTGCCTGAGAGGTATTAGGCTTTCGATTCCGTTTTCTGGCATGTTTCGCATATCCCTATGATCTTCATTGTATGGTCTGTCATTTTGAAGTTGAACTTCCTGGCGATCGCTTCCTGACGCTCCTCAATGATCTCATCATAAAACTCGATGATCTTTCCGCATTTTGTGCAGATAAGATGGTCATGGTGTTTTTTCAGCCCCAGTTCATACTTTTTGCCCTGAATGCCGAAAGAGATGGAACTGACGATATGGGACTCCTCAAGGAGTGTCAGGGTACGGTAGACCGTGGCGATACCGATATTGACATCCGGATATTCTTTTTTCAGGAGCATATAGATGTCTTCAGGGGTATAATGCCCCTTGTTTTGATAGAGGAACTTCAAGATAAGTTCCCGCTGTTTGGTAAATTTCAGTGCATTGTTTTTGAGCAATTCTTTAAATTTTTCCAAAAGTCCGTTATATGAGATCATCGGCTACCCTTTTATTGTGTCATTGTACTGGTCTTATTCTCTTCCTGCGTGTGTGTTGTCTGTCCGGGGAAACGCGATGTTGCATTGGTTTCGTTCGTTTCAGAGAAAGAGACTGTCTCAAGGCCAAGTGCTTTTGTGTCAAGATTGATCAGGTAAGACCCGGCAGCATAGAGATAGGGAAAGAGTTGGCTGCCTTGCGTATAGGCTTCAACTTTCTCTTTGATCAGTTTTACATTTGAAAGGGCGGTTACGATCAGTGCAAAGATGATGAAGTACTTTCCTCCGCCGATAATAAGCCCCAGAAGACGGTTGATAAATCCCAATCCGCTGGCAGAGGTGAGTTTGGATAAAAGTGCACCGATCAGTGTTGCTCCCACCCATATAATGATCAGGACTGCAAGAAAACCGATCAGCTTGAGTATCGCAGGGTTATCGAGCTGCAGGAAGTTGGCTTCGATAAACACAGCGGCTTTTTCCGAGAGACGGGAAGCAAAGTAGACCCCCGCGATCAGTCCGGCCAAGCCAAAAAACTCTTTGATGAAACCATTCACAAAACCTTTGATCCCGAGAATAATGATGATCGCACCTATCGTGACATCAAAGTAGTTGAAATCAACCATTGAAAAGTTTTCCAGTGAAAAATCCATGCTCTTACCTGCACTCCAAAATTATTTTTCGTATTGTATCGAAAAAGGCTTAGTACCTACACCTTCAGTTCAGAGGGCTTATTGGCAAACTGCAGCGCGACATCACGGCTGATAAGACCCTGGGAAAGGTATTTTTGAAGCGCCTGTGTCTGTGTCTGCATCCCTGTATCACCTTGCCCCAGCTGCATCTGGGAGTAGATCTGGTGTACTTTATCCTCACGGATAAGGTTCGCGATCGCGTGGTTGGTGATCAGTATCTCCGATGCGGCGATACGCCCTCCGCCCAGTTTTGGAAGCAGCGACTGCGCGATCACGGCGATCAGTGAAGTGGAGATCATTGCACGGATCTGGGGTTGTTCATCCCCGCTAAATACGTCGATGATACGGTTGATCGTTCCCGCTGCCGAAGAAGTATGCAGTGTACCAAATACCAGGTGTCCGGTTTCCGCAGCAGTCAGAGCAGCTTCGATCGTCTCCTTGTCCCTCATCTCCCCGATGAGGATGATATCCGGATCCTGACGCATCGCATACTTCAGCGCAATGGCAAATGTTTTGGTATCTTCCCCCACACCCCTGTGAGAGAAAACACATTTTTTGTTCTGGTGGATAAATTCGACAGGATCCTCTACGGTGACGATATGTTTCTGCTCGGTTTCATTGATCTCGTTGAGCATGGCCGCAAGTGTGGTGGACTTACCCGAACCTGTAGGCCCGGTGACCAGGATGAGTCCCTTCTCGCGTTTGACGAGTTTTTTATAGACCTGTGGTGCCCCCAGGTCATCCAGTGAGGGGATATCGATGGGAATGATCCTGAATGCCGCGGCCATATCTCCCAGTGTTCTGTAGTAGTTTGCCCTGAAACGCCCGATCCCCGGCAGCAAAAGTGCGAAGTCGAGTTCATCATGCTCTTCAAATGCCTGTTTCTGTTTCTCTGTGATCAATGAGTAGCACATCTCTTCGATATCGTCACCCGTAAGTTTGGGAAGGTTGACCGGTTTGAGTCTCCCGTCAAGTCTGATCTGCGGTTCTGTCCGGCTTACGAGGTGAAGGTCTGATGCGCCATGTGTTACGACGCTCTGGAGTAGTTTTTTGATATCGAAGCTTGCCATCGGCTATCCTTTATTGTAATTTTTCATTATATAAATTCTCATTATACCCAACGATTACATCATTGTCCAATGTAATCACAGGGCGTTTGATCAGCATATTCTCTTTTGCCAACCATGCTTTTTTGCCCCCATGATCGAGATTGAGCTCTTTGAGCTTAAGGGTACGGTAGGTGGTCCCTCTGGTATTGAAGAGTGTATCGATCTCACAGTATTTTAGCCACTGTGAGATCTCACTCTCCGATACGGGTGTTTCCCTGAAGTCTATAAACTCGAACTCCACTCCATGACTTTTAAGGTATTTGAGCGCTTTGCGTACCGAGTCACAGTTTTTGATGCCATATACTTTGACCACAGTGCGTCCTTATTCAATAATCGCCGGCACGATAAAGAAGTCATCCTTCGCATTGGGCGCATGACTGAGGATATCTTTTGCAACCTCTGCATCACTTTGGGGGATATCCTCCCTCATCGGTGTTCCGCCTTCCAGGGTAGAGAATGTTGCAGAGAGGTTTTCCGTGTCGAGTTCATTGAGGTTCTCCACATAAGCAAGAATCTCCGTCAATTGCTTTTTTACCGCCTCTTTTTTTGATTCATCGATACGTAAGTGTGAAAGTTTTTCCAGTTTAGCCAAAACTTTGTCATCAATTTGCATAATTTGCCTTGCTTCTTAAAGATTTTTGCTTATTATATATCAATTAAGTTTAGAATTACAGAAATAAAGACAAAAGGACAATGATGCTACAACTAGATATGAACTCTCAGGAGTTTAAAGATGAGATGGACAAAACGGAGAAATTTGCCGATAAAGTGTGCGAATCAAGAGGATGGGTCTACGGTCCGAATGCCGATGTAAATGAAGGTGTGATCATGGGGCTTGCCAGACACAAGCTTCTTTACGGGAAAAGATTCTGCCCCTGTTTTATGGTAGAAGAGGATCCGGAAAAACCAGGAAAGTTCAGAAGTACCGATGACCGTATCTGCCCTTGTAAACCGGCGATAGAAAAAGAGATACCTGAACATGGTATCTGTCACTGCCAGATCTTCTGTACACCGGAGTATTTTGAAGCGAATAAATAAGAGTTTTAAGAAAAGTGGATAAAATACGCGCGTATTTTATCGTCATTTTTTAACGAACTCTATTTATTAAAGGTATTTTATGCAGTCACCATTAGACAAAAGCAATATTCACTCTGAAGAGCTAGAAGCTCTGCTGAAGCAAAGAGCAGAAGGGGAAGCGGATTTTCTGCTAGTTGACGTGAGGGAGGATATGGAGTATGAGATGGGACACATCAAGGGGGTGGATCTGCTTTTACCGACCTCTTCATTCGGCCAGTGGGCGCAGCAGTTTCTTGATGAGAACAAAGATAAAACGGTGATTTTTACCTGCAGAACAGGGAACAGAAGCGGGCAGGTGCAGCATATCTTTAAGCAGCATGGACTGGAACGCGGGATCAACCATGCCGGAGGCATTGTCTCCTATCGCGGTGAAATAGAAAAGTAAGATGCACAAGATACTCTATCTGCATGGTTTTGCTTCTTGCGGGGAGGGGAACAAGTCCAGAGCGCTTGCGGCATATTTTGGCGATGAGAATTTACTTGCCCCCGATCTGCCGTATGTGCCGCAGGAGGCCATCGATATGCTTACAAAACTGATCTCCGCACAAAAGCCCTCCCTGCTTGTGGGTTCTTCACTGGGCGGCTACTATGCGACCTATCTTGCAGAAAAGTTTGATATTCCCGCCGTATTGATCAACCCCTCTTGTGAACCCTGGAAAACGCTAGCTGCTTATACAGGATGGCAGGAGCGTTTTTGTGACGGTGAACGGTTTGAGTTTAAACCGGTCTATCTGCAGCAGCTTGAGCATCTCTCAGTGATGACTGAGAGATCCAGATATCTGGTACTGCTACAGAGCGAAGATGAGGTATTGGACTATCATGTAGCAAAAGAGCGCTACAAAGATCACAGGGTGGTCGTTGAGTACGGCGGAAATCACCGTTTTGAGAATATCGGTGAGTATCTCTCTATGATAGAGAGTTTTATGAAATCTTAGGAGAATGTATGAATGTAGTAGACCTCTTGATGAAGTTGTTGAGTTTTGAATCTATCACTCCCGATGATGCAGGTTCACTCAGATTTATCGAGGAGTACCTGGATGGGTTTGAAGCTACCTATGTCAACAGGGGAGGGGTGAAAAATCTTTTTCTGACCAAAGTATTCGGTGAAGGCTCCCATCTCTGTTTTGCCGGGCATGTCGATGTCGTGCCGCCGGGTGACGGATGGGAGACCAACCCTTTTGTACCTGTGATCAAAGAGGGGAAGATCTATGCCCGCGGTACCCAGGACATGAAATCGGGTGTGGCCGCTTTTGTGCAGGCACTCAAAGAGACGGATCTCTTTCAAGGACGCTTGTCTCTCCTGTTAACCTCTGATGAAGAGGGTGAGGCGAAGTATGGAACTGTGGTGATGCTTGAGCACCTCAAAGAGATCAATATGCTGCCTGACTACTGTATCGTGGCAGAGCCGACCTGCGAAGAGAAGTTCGGCGATGCGATCAAGATCGGACGCAGAGGATCGATCAACGGATATCTAACGATCAGAGGGAAACAGGGGCATGCGGCCTATCCCGAAAAAGCGGTCAATCCCGTACACCAGATCGCTCCTATCCTAGATAAGATCGCAGGAGTCAATCTTGACAACGGTGATGAAAATTTCGCACCCAGTAAAATGGTGATTACGGATATCAGGGGCGGTATGGAGGTGACGAATGTGACTCCTGGCTCACTGAAGATTATGTTCAATGTACGCAACTCCACAAAAACCACACAAGAGGATATTAAACTACGCATTGAAAAACTCTTTAAGGATCTGGACTATACGCTGGAGCTGACACAGGGGTCTTACCCGTTTGTGACAAAGAGAGACTCCATGATCGTGGAGAAGCTTGCCAGGAGCATTAAAGATGTTACAGGGCTTCAAACCAAATTTTCCACAGCGGGTGGTACCAGTGATGCAAGGTTTATGGGGGCATTCGGTATCGATGTGGTAGAATTCGGTGTGATCAACGATACGATCCATGCGCCCAATGAACGAACCACTATTGATGAGGTAGAAGGTCTTTATCGGGTATTTAAAGATCTGGTCAAAGATTTCAATGAAAGGTAGAGCGATGAGAAATATGATGAAACTATGGGCTGTTGTGTTGCTTTTCGGCACTGTGCTCTTTGGTGCAGAGCTGCATTGGGAAGAAGACACGGCAACAGCATTTGCCAAGGCTAAAGCAGAAAATAAAAATGTAATGCTGATGGTCGAGGCCTCCCGCTGCAGATGGTGTGAAAAGATGAAAGAGGAGACACTGAGCAATGAAGAGGTGCAAAAACGTCTTCAAAACTATATACTGGTGAAGGTATTGAGAAGTGACAAAGAAGAGATGAAAGTACTGCCTGAATCCTATTACCCGGCACCTTCCACTTTTTTTATGACACCCGATGGTGAGATCATCGAGAGAGCGATCGGTTTTTTTGAGGCGGAAGACTTTATCACCTATATCAATGATGTAGAGGCAAACTAGTACCGATGCTGTTCGAACGTCCCCAGTTTACAGAGTATGTGATGGCAAGGCTGGTGACATTGTCGCTGACGATTTTTGTCATCATTTCGGTGATCCTGGCGATTTTCATCACTGATACAATGACCCTTGCTTTGGTGATCTTCCTTCTCTGGCTTGCTTTTACGATCTTTGTCTTTGCGATCTATCGGGGGGCAGCCAAGATGCAGCGCGAGCTCGGTAAAATCAACAAATATCTCAAAATGCTCGATACGGTGGATACCATTGATCTGGACAGGCACTTTTTTACCAGGGAGTTCGAACAGATCAATCAGAACCTCACCAAGGTGCTTGAAAAATCCAAAAAAAGAGAAGAGATCAAACAGCGCTATAACACGAAGCTCAAACTCAAAAACCAACAGCGGGGAGATATGATCTCGGCGATCGCGCATGAGTTCAGAAATCCTATTGCTTCAATTATAGGGTATGCCCAGACGTTGCAAGAGGATAAAGATATCCCTCCGGCACTGCATGACAAGTTTCTGGGAAAAATATGCAATAACGGCGACAAGATAGAAGCACTGCTGGGCAGGCTGGTACTCTGGAACAAGTTTGAAAGCGGCGAAGCCAAACTGCATCAAAGTACTTTTGATCTTTTGAGCCTTACACAGGAGGTGAAAAGTGCACTTGTTGATGATAAGTATAAACAGAGGAAGATCATCATACAGGGTGAACCGCGTCAGGTAGAGGCAGACCGTACTCTTGTGGAGATCGTCATTAAAAATCTGATCGAAAATGCGCTCAAATACTCCAAAGAGAATGTTGTGGTAACCATAACCGAGGATACCTTCTCTGTGAGTGACAGAGGTGTGGGTATCTCTGAGGAGGATATGGAGAAAGTGACGAAGAAGTTCTACCGTTCCGGTACGCACAACTGGGACAATTCAATGGGGCTCGGACTCTCCATCGTCAAAAAGATCCTTGCATTGCACAATACAGAACTTGAGATCCAAAGCAGACTGGATGAGGGTTCCACCTTCTCATTTAAGATCTGATAATATTAAATATCTTAAAAACTTATATCAAATATTCACAATTATTTTATTTGATTACATAAGACAATTTGATTTATCAGATGAAGCTAACTAAAAGTTACAATTTAAAAAAAAGCAATTTTCTTTTCTTACAATAACCATTTTTTTATTCAAAATTCAATACACTCTTACCATGCAAGACCCCCTAAAAAGACTATTTAAGGGGTGCTTATGATTATCATAAGCAGAGCTAAATTTAAGGAGAAGACATGAAACTAGGTTTCTTGGTTGACCTTAACCTCTGTATGGGTTGTAAAGGTTGTGAAGTCGCTTGCAAAGTGGAAAACGATGTTCCGCTGAGCTCTTGGCGTTTGCGTGTAAAGTATATTGATATCGGTACATTCCCTGATACCTCAAGATCCTTTACGCCACTACGTTGTAATCACTGTGAGAATGCACCGTGTGAGCGTATCTGTCCGGTTTCTGCATTGCACTACCTTGAAAACGGTATTGTCAATGTGGATAGCGAAAGATGTATCGGATGTGCAGGGTGTATGATGGCCTGTCCGTATGGTGCGATCTATATGGACCCTGAAACGAACACAGCAGATAAGTGTACCTACTGTGCACACCGTATCGAGAGCGGTATGATGCCGGCATGTGTGGTTGTCTGTCCGGTAGAGGCGAATATCTTTGGTGATGTAGAAGATGACCATTCTCATATCTCCCAGTATATTATGGCGCATCAGGGCGGTGTTCAGGTACGTAAACCTGAGAAACATACCGATCCAAAACACTACTATGTGGGTGGTGGTACCTATACACTTGATCCACTGGCGCATCAGAGACTTGAAGGACATAACCTCTTCAACAACATTACGCATCTAAAGCACAACGGTGATCCGCACCATGGTGTACTGGATAGATTCCTGGCGCCATTCACTTCACACGGTACGCATGATAACAAGAGCTTCATGAACTTTGATAATACCCATGAACAAGAGGGAGGTCACTAAGATGGTAGAACATACAATTAACGCAACACATGCAGTCGTTACGCTTGATGTAGCGCTTCCCGGTATTATCTGGGGATGGATGATCACACTGAACATGTGGGCGAAGAGTATCGGTACGGGTGTCGTATTTGTAGCAGCATATCTATTCTTCAGACACAGAAAAGAGGCAATGCCCAATCTAAGATGGGCAATGCCAGTGATCTCATTTGTAGCACTGAATGTATTCCTGCTCTTTACGCTTGTGGATCTTCACCAGCCGTACAGAATGATCAATATTTTCCTGCACCCGCACTGGACTTCAGCGATCACTGTTGGGGCGTGGATGGCATCGCTCTTTACACTTCTGATCACGATCCTTATGGTGATCGGTCTGGCAGATCAATTTACAGAATATTTCAAAAGAGGATGTAGAGTAGCCCCGGTGAAATCGCTCATGTCATTTGCAGGCAAAAACTCCGGTACATACGAAAAGATCTTACCGTTCGTGGTATTCCTCGCGGTCCCTGTGACGGCCTATACGGCGATCATTATGGCAGAATCAAGTGCAAGAGAGCTATGGCAGGCACCGACTGAAGTGATGCAGATGATCTGGGCAGCACTGATGGCAGGTTCGGCAGCGCTTATCATGGTATCGGGTTCATGGAGCCAGGAAGCAAGAAAAGACCTTGCCCTGATCCTTTCGATCGCTGTATTCTTCTCCTTTGCAATGTATATGGGTGAGTACTTCTTCTCATTCAAATCTGCTGAAGCCGAAGCAACGTTGGCCTATGTCCATGCAGGCGGGGAATACAATGTAGAGTTCTGGTTTGGTATGGTGCTCGGATTTATCGCGCCTTTCTTCCTTGCAACCTCTACAATGAAGAACGATAATGTAACGCTGCTCAGATTTGCAGCTATCTTGGCACTTGTGGGGCTCTATCTGGCAAAAGATGTATGGCTTAAAATTCCACAAATGCTACCATTGAGTTAAGGAGAGAAGATTTATGACAAAATCAATGAACAGTACGACAGATAAAAACTTTATCGAGAGTAGAAGAAGTTTCCTTAAGGGTACGGCGTACTCTGTAGCCGGTGCAACACTTGCGACAGGAGTATTCAAAACAGTAGCAGAGACTCCGGCGGTAGCAGAGACAAAGTTCACACCTACCCCGGCAACACTTGCTTTCTATCCGCCGTTGGAAGAGTGGGACAGCTTTACCGAGCTTGACGGAAACGATTGGAAAAGAGGTGGTACGCTAAGACATGGTGTACAGAGCGAAGAGAACCCGAACGGTATCAAAGCGACTGAGTATATGCTTGTACCGACGGCATGTTCGAACTGTGAAGCTTCATGCGGTCTGACTGCATGGGTGGATCTCTCTACCTACAAAGCGGGCGGCCAGCTGGCAGTACGTAAGTATATGGGTAACCCGCTTCATGCGGGATCACGCGGTAGAAACTGTGCGAAAGGGTATGCAGCCCAGTCGCAGATGTACGATCCTGACCGTATCCCATTCCCTCTCAAAAGAGCGCCGGGTTCAAAAAGGGGTGAAGGTAAGTGGATCAGAACCACATGGGATGAAGCGATGGCTGAGATCGGCAAGAAGATGCACGATACGCTTAAAAAAGGTGATGAGATCTCTAAAAAATCCATCATGTACCATGTCGGCCGTCCAAATGAGAACGGATTCGGGCACCGTGTCCCACACTCCATGGGAATTGACGGGTACGATTCTCACACCAACATCTGTAGTGCCGGTGCCAGACAGGGTACGATCCAGTGGGCAAATGATGACAGAAACTCACCGGATTGGGCAAATGCGAAGCTGATCTTCCTTCAGTCTTCTCACGCGGCAGATGCGGGGCACTACTTCCAGCAGGCAGCAGGTCGTATTGCAGATGCACGTAAAAAAGGTGCAAAACTTGTCGTTATGGACCCAAGGCTTTCCAACTCAGCAGGGATGGCAGACCTATGGGTACCATGCTGGCCAGGTACGGAAACAGCACTCTACCTCTATCTTGCAAACAGAATCCTCAATGAAAAAGGGATCAATGGCGAGGATCTTGTGAACCACGAGTTTGTAAGAAACTGGGTGAACTGGGATGAGTTGATGGATAACAGAGAGTATCTTGCACTGCTTGTAGAAAAAGGATACATCAAATCCGTACCGGCAGGAAATTCGTATGAAGATTTCATCGAAATGGCTAAAAAGATGTACTCTCCGTATACACTTGATTTTGTCGCTGAAGAGTGTCGTATCGAGAAGCGTATCGTTGAGAAGCTCTACGATATGTTCATCGATGCAGGCGAAAGGGTAGCCACCTATATCTGGAGAGCGGGACCGATCGGACACAAAGGAGGATGGATGAACGCGCGTTCAGCATTCTTCCCGTTTGTACTTCGCGGTGCCATGGCAGGGGATAAAGGCGGAATAAGTATGCACCACTGGCATGTGATCTCTGTAAACGGCAAGGGTGACAAAGCAACCGAAGCAGGTGATGCTCCAGGCAAAGTCGATGTATGGAATGAGTTGACTTGGCCGCCTGAGTATCCGCTCAGCTCCTATGAGATGTCGCATATCCTGCCGCACCTTCTTCTTGATGAGGAGTGGAGAGCGAAGTGGAATGCCAAAGGATTGAACGTACCTGAGAAGCTTGCGGTGTGGATCCCTCGTATGTACAACCCGGTATGGATCAACCCGGATGGATTCAGATGGATCGAGGCGTTGAAACGTGAAGACAAGATAGAAATGTCATTCAACCTCTCTCCGACCTGGTCAGAGACAAACTGGTACTGCGACTATATCCTGCCGACAGGTCTGGCTGGTGAGAGACACGATCAGCATTCAGAAGCGACTGAGCCGAAACGATGGCTGAGCTTCCGTAACCCGGCGCTGAGAGTAGCACTTGAGAAGATGGGATGGAAGCCGAAAGATCCGACGCGTGCGACACTTGAAGCACATATCAAAGCGGGTCTCGGTGAGATCTGGGAAGAGGTAGAGTTCTGGGCAAATATCATGGTACACCATGTAGATCCGGACGGAAGCCTTGGTATCAGAAAACACTGGGCATCCAAAGAAGATCCAAGCCGTGCGGTGACAATCCCTGAGTGGTATCAGGCGGCATTTGATCTCCTGCCGAACCTTCGTGCGGCAGCAAAAGCAGCATACCCTGACTCCAAGTATCCTAACTATGAGATGATGAGAGACAGAGGTACATGGCTCGAAGAAGACAATATCTTCAGACCTCAGGAGAGACCGCTCAAAAAAGAGGGGGATGCATATATCGCGCATGGGCACAAATATGAAGCGCACGAAGTTGAGAAAAGCGAATACGGTACACTGCTTGTGACTGACCACCAGACAGGTGAAAAACAGGCAATCGGTATTGAGCGTGACGGCAAGATCATGGAAGGGTTCCATACCCGTTCGAAAAAACTTGAATTCTTCGCATCTTACCTGGTTGAGTGGAAGTGGCCCGAGTATGCTATACCGATCTATCCGACAACCAAAGAGGATAGGGTGAAGATGACACATGTTGTGACTCAGGTACACCATGACTTTATGACCAAAGAGAATGAGTTTGCACTGAACACGATATTCAGATTGTCCTATAATATCCATACACGTTCTGTGAACTCCAAACACCTGATGGAGATCTCTCAGAACCACAACCCGATCTGGATCAACAC
>Ga0116197_1000051_pt1 | contig 22267 bp, 23 predicted proteins | sample ZodSprsou2mmetaG_FD_94480 | JGI IMG/M metagenome (GOLD analysis project Ga0116197, IMG submission 94480) | Hot spring sediment microbial communities from Zodletone spring, Oklahoma to study Microbial Dark Matter (Phase II) - Zodletone Spring... ...
CTTTGCAGTATTTTAAATCTATCTGTCTTGTGTTTCTGATATGGGGTTCATCACTTTATGCCGATGTGATTGATATCGCCATACCACAGCACAATTCTCTTTTGCCTCAGACTAAAATCTACCTGGATGATAAAGCATTGAGTCTGGAAACGCTCATCTCACAAAAATGCTTCCAACCCTACAATAAACCTTATATCAATATCGGAGCATCCAAAAAAACAGTTTGGCTCTCCTTGGAACTTACCAACAAAAGTCAAATGCCTGTCCGTAAAGTTTTAGTACTAAGCAGTGCACTGTTGGAAGATATCGCTCTGTATAATGGTAATAATTTGAACCAGCCTATATATAAAGGTGTTTCTCATATCAGTGAAAAACACATCACAATGTACCCTTTCTTTGAAATAGAACTGCCTCCCCAATCCACATACCAATATTACCTTGAGATCAAATCAAACTATAACCCTGTCGACTTCGGACTCTGGCTTGTACAAAAAGAGCATTATCGTATACAGGACAGATCACATCAACTGATCAATCTTTTCCTCATAGGTATGGTAACCGCACTGATGCTCTATAGTCTTATGCTCTCATTTTATACCAATGATAAAAGTTATTTTTACTATAGCGTCTATCTTTTAATGCTTATCTATCAGCAAATGACCTATCTGGGACTGACGCAAATCTACTTTCCTGTATGGTTTATACAACTTGATATTCATCTTACAGTTATCAAGATCGGTCTTCTCATCATCACTGCAGCGCTCTATTCGATACATTTTCTAAAGATCACTCAGATGCCTTTTTTGTATCGTGGGTACAAAATGATCATCATGATCGCTCTTATACAAATGACACTGCTGTATCTGCCGGGACTTTACAATCTAAACATCGTCATCGTGACCGGTACATTTTTTATACTTTACAATCTCGGTGCGGGTATCTACTCCTATCACAAAGGCAATAAACAGGCACGCTTATTCATTCTGGGATTCGGAATTGTATTTGTATCCTATCTGTTTATCATTCTGAATGCACTCGGAGTGACCTCCATCATGCAGGATTTTCAAAATATCCTGATGCTGGGTACCGTCTTTGAAGCGTTTGTTCTCTCCCTGGCCTTTACGGACAGATATACGATCCTGCAAAGTGAAAAAGAAAAATCTGATCTACGTTTTTTAAATGAATTTCAAAATCGTACGAAGATCATAGAAAACGAGGTTATCAAAAAAACTGCCCAGCTCAACAATGCTCTAGCATCAAAGAAACTGCTTTTAAAAGAAATGCAGCACAGGGCCAAAAATAACCTACAGATTATACTCTCCATCATACGACTTGAAGAGGATGAAAGCGAAGACAAAAAAACATCAGAAAAACTTTTAACAATAGAGCACAAGATCAATGCCATTGCTGAAACCTATGATCTTTTACTGATTACGGACAATATGGAAGAAATAGACATGAAAGAATACATCGAGTCCTTACTTGAAGATGTAGAAAATGCCTACAACCACCATGGAGATGCTATAGAGATTCAAACCGATATCCATGCTAAAATGCCCTTAAAAGAATCATCTTACGTCGGCCTGATCATCAATGAACTGGTTACCAACTCTTATAAATATGCATTTAAAGCAGAAGGTATCATCAAAGTTTCTTTGTTTCAGAAAAACAACCATTTTCTTTTGACGGTTGAAGATAACGGAACGGGGTTCAAGCGTCAAAAAAAAGAATCCTCCTCGTTCGGACTTCGGCTCATTCATGCACTTGTTTATGAACAGCTGGGAGGAGTAATGGAAAAATTCACCAATACCCACACCAAATACATTATCAGGTTCACATTATGAAGTATATAAACATTCTCATCGTTGAAGATGAAAGCATTGTAGCTATGGAGATCAAAATTTATCTGTCAAAACAAGGATATAATGTTATGGGTATAGCATCCAATTCAAATGATGCACTCAGTATCGTCACTTCACACAAAATAGACATCGTCATGATGGATATATCCATCAAAGGAAATAAAGACGGTATTGAAACCGCTTTGATGATTAAAAAACATCATCCTATGATGCAGATTATTTTTCTTACCGCTTACAACGATGAGCATCATATAGACAGAGCTATAGAGATCGACCCTGTTGCCTATCTTACAAAACCGTTTGATAGAAAAGAGCTGAATGTATTTTTAAAAATCGCAAGACATAGAATAAATAAAGAAACGCATACACGAAAATTCGATAATGAACAGATCATTCTCGATCATGAATTTTCTTATGACCTTGCCAATAAAACACTCTACTGCTGCAATGAGATCATTAACCTTACAAAAAAAGAAAATGCTCTCTTAACCCTGCTTATTCAAAATAAAAATAATCTCGTAGATTTTTATACGATTGCCAACCAAATATGGCCGGATAAATTCACCACGGACAATACCATCAGAACCCTTATAAAAAGACTTAGACAAAAGCTCAAATATAAATTCATTCAGACAGTATCAGGAGAGGGCTACAGACTTAACTTATCCTTCATTTAACTTCTCCTTCTATAAACAATTAAATGCATTACTGTTATCATCGATGCAACAAAAAGCAGTATCACCCTGCTCCAGGAAATCACCAGAGCGGAACAAAAACTCTTTAGTATGCAAGTCCTGCTTGTCTATATCGAAGCGGGCAAACCATGTCGCATCCCGGAAAAACTAAAAAATGTTTTAATGGACTTCAGCGAGTAAATTGTGCATCAGTCGCCGTCTTCCTTCTTTTTTTGACACTCACTGCAGATACCATAGAGTTGCATCAGATGATCGGTCAGAATAAATCCGTTCTCTTCCGCAATCTGCTGTTGAAGCCTTTCGATCTGTTCATTTTCAAACTCCACGATCTTTCCGCACTCACTGCAGATAAGATGGTCATGATGGGGTTTATTTGCGATCTCAAACTTTTTCCCCTGTGCCCCTAAAGAGATCGAACTCACAAGCCCATTCTCCTCAAGCAGTGAGAGCGTACGATAGACCGTTGCAATCCCAATATTTAACTCAGGATGCTTCTGTTTTACCAGCAGATAAAGACATTCGGAAGTAAAATGCTTGGGATTATTATAGAGCGTAGAGAGTATCGTCTCTCTCTGTTTCGTAAATTTCAAAGCGTTAGCCTTAAGGATCCCCTTAAACTCCTTAAGCAGTTCGTCATAGCTCATTGTTTCAAAATTCTTCATCAGAATACCTTTTTGATAGTGATATTCATATCTTACCCAAAGCATGTAAACAGTACAAAGAAAAATGATAATTAATGTCAATTTAATAGCTTATTAAGAGAAATAATGAAATACTTCGTCGTTATTCTTAATATTGATATCTAATATCATTATTATATGAGGGGAAGGGTTCGGATTTGTGTATCAATGATCTAGAGAGATGCATCCAGAGATATAAAGTGAATAATTCACAGGCTAGAGAAGTAATATTTCGTGTGCTTCTGGAGACAGAGTCGTGCCTCAATGTACCGGAGATACTCGAAAGCACCAAAGAGAGATATCCCAAAAAGATCTCTGCCAACACTGTCTACAGACATCTCAACTTCTTTGTAGCGTGCGGTTTGGCGATAGCACTGCAGAATGAAAGCAAAAAAACATACTACTGCCTGGTGGATCAGAACAGTAAAGTATTTACGATGTGCCCTAAATGCGGCCTTATACAAAAGGTCAATAAAAATGGCAATCCATTCAGTGTTTTGAGTAAGGAGTACAGCCAGGCAGAATATATCACAATACATCAAAAATGTGAAAGGTGTGTTGAACGGCTCAACAGAGAGAAGGTATAGAGATTTTGTATATGATGTTTTGTTACGATTTCATTGTTTTTTCCTTTGTAGTTTCTCTCTTCTCTCTGTTGAGTTTTTTAACTCGTACAAAATACGCATAAGGAATAAAGATGGCAAGTTATATGTTGAGAATAGAGTCGAAACAGATATTGGAACGGTTTGGCGTACAGCATTGCAGTGAAAAACTCGTATGCCCTATCCTGAAAGTACTTCAGATGAGACACAGAGACCTGGATATTCATCAGGCAGTCGATATCATAAGAGAGCTCATCGAAAACTAATTTAACCTGTCAGGATTTTTTAGTTTCATCAGAGAGTATAGTTTATTTTAGCCTTCCTTGTTATCACAGTTTCCGTGGTAACATAATGGCCATAAGCCGAACCGGCATCATATTTTACGATCCTGTACCTATACAGGATGGGCTTTTCAAGCCCACCGGGACCCTTGATATCGATACATCCGTCTACGGATTTGTCCCGCCTGGAAACACCGCCGTAGTAATGAACACGGATACCATGAAAAGAAGTCATTAAGGGATTATAGTCTGCAATAGTGGATATATCACACAGAAAAGAAGATACGGCATATAAGATTTTAAATTGCCGTATCTTTGATTTTGTTTATCTACTAGCTAAAATATGGCCTGATACTCTCAACCCATTTGGCTATCCGCTCTTCTGTCAGATCATCCTGGTTATCCTCATCGATCGCAAGACCGACAAACCCGTTCTCGTTGACTGCTTCAGACTCTTCGTAGTCGTACCCGTCCGTCGGCCATCCGTCACCGACCACCTTCGCCCCGTTTTTTACAGCAGTTTTGTGAAGTGTTCCCATGGCATTGACAAAATAGTCACCGTATCCCTCCTGATCTCCCAATCCGAAAAACGCTACTGTTTTTCCCGAAAAGTCCAGCTTTTCATAAGCTTCAAAGACATCATCCCAGTCATCCTGCAACTCTCCGTCTCCCCATGTGGAACTGCCGATGATAAGATGGCTGTAGTCGTTCAAGCGTTCTACACCGACATCTGCGATGTCATGGATATCCGCTTCAAGCCCCAGAGCACTCAAAATATCCTCTGCTACACTCTCCGTGGTTCCGCCCGAACTGCCGTAAAAAATTCCAATTGACATAATCATCTCCTTCTTCTAAAGTAAATTTTCATTTTGTTTTTCTGCTTAGTACAGAGTGAAAATGAACAGCAATCACTTTTACTCTGTACTATGCTCATTATAAGCAGCTAAAAACCCCGCAGGTCAAGAGCTATACAAACGCATTTCTAAAAGCGTTTTAACATATTTTTATCGATGCGTTTTTCCTGCCTGGTGCAGAACGAGAATGAATAAGGGACCACTTTCACATTGTACTCCTCCTCTTCAAGTGAGACCTGATGAGGGATCCTGACATTGATATGTTTTTTGAACATTGTATGCTTGGGATAGACCAGATAGATCTGTCTGATCTTGGTATCATTGAGAGTCTTCAACACCGTCTGCATATGCTCAGCTACCACAGGTTCGTTGCCAAGATTGTCCTTGTCAATCATGTGATAGGAAGGGATCAACAGGGTATCCGGCACTTCATCTCTGTGATTTTGTATCACGATACTCTTCTCATAAAGCAGTACGTTGTTCTCTCTGTTGACCATTTTTGCCCTCTCATAGACCAGATGCAAAAACATATCATCAAGGCCAGCAAGAAACCTGAACTGCTTTCCATCAGAGATCAATGCAATCCATTTTGCCGCCTCTTCTACCGAGACAGAAGGATCTATGACTTTTTGGTATCCTCCCCGGACAAACAGATTGATGTTATGGGAGGATTTGTTTGGTGTAAATGCAGTGGTGACCGGTGACTTCCAGGGAAAGATACAGGGCACAAAGAACATCTTTTCGATCTTATTTCTCAATATCTCATAGATATTTTTTCCCTGAAGCATCTCTTTTTTTCCGATCTTCATTTCTTTACCTACATAGGCATTAAAAAGATGAAAGAACATGATTCTCTTTTCACGCTCACTCGAGAGCTGTTTGCTGTTGGGAAGGTACTCTTTGATCTTTCCGTTTTTCCCCTGCTCGAATCCTACGATTGTCATATCATTCTCCTCAAATATTTTAAGGAGTATAACAAGAGTAAGATTAAAATTTATTGAAATTGATAATAACTATCATATTAATATTATTTTTATCTCAGTGGTCTGCGTACCTCAAAAATATTGCCTTCGATATCGATACCCTCACATACCTGATATCCAAGATCTTCCCACTCTTTATGATCCGGATCAAACGAACCGCCGCATTTGATCGTTTTTGCTCTGTAGTCAGCCATCGGTTCTTCTATCAGAAAAACAGGCCTGCAACATATAGGCTCACTTACCACTCTCTTATTTCTACTATCAGCCATATCCGCATCTTCTGCTTCCACAAGCAGAAGTTCCGCCTCACCTCTTCGCAGTCTTGCATAGTTTGAAGCACGCAAGGAGTAGAATACTTCACTTATCGCAAAACCGAAAACCTGACGATAGAAATTTTTCAATCCCTCCAGGTCCTGAGCATAAAGTATCATATTTAAATTTTCCATTTCTTCTCTTTTTTTCTACATCCCATATAACTTATCGGTACCGATCATCTCCACTATCTTTAGCATATACATTTTAATATATAATTGTAAATTATTTGTTAACTGAATCTTAAATTATTATTTTATTTATAATCCGATACTACTCAAATTTACTTCTACAGAATGGTCAAATAGATAGACCAGGAGAATGCCAAGCGAGAGGAATGGTACAAAGGGAACCTGCTTGTTGGCATTTTTGGCAAGAAGGACAAATGGGATACCGATAAAGGAGGCGATGAAGAGGGAAAAGAGCGCCAGTTTGATGCCGACCATGGCGCCCATTGCTGCTGCGATGATCACATCCGCCTCACCCATCGCCTCTTTCTGCGTAAAGTAAGAGACATAGTACCGAAGCAGTATCATAAATCCGGCTACGATCAATCCTGCCTCCAGCGACTCCCAAAGCCCCCCTGCAACAAACGAGACGGTCAAAAGCCCCAGACTCATGCTGTCAGGGATCGCATGAAAATAGTAATCCACGACAGAGAGCACCAAAAAAAGCGAAAATACCGCTGCGACTATAAACATTTGCAGGCCAAAACCACTTTTCAGAAAGACCAAAACAAAGATCACCACTGACAAAACCTCAACCACCGGGTACCGCATAGAGATCTTCTCCCCCAGACCTTCAACGATCCAGTGCATATAGAGATTCAACACTATCCCCGCTATTACACCTGCTGCTATCACCGCTGCCCATTCAACCATTTTTCATCCTTGATTTTTTTTACCGATGTACGAAACGCATTTCGCGCCTCGCTCATTGGTTTGTCCCGAGGGAAAACACCGCCCTGCAAATTTTTTTGTCACATTTCCCTGTAGGGTGGGCTTACCAGCCCACCGGGATCCTGGGTATCCTTGCCTTCGTCCGGGATTTGTCCCACGAGGAAATATTGCCGGCAGCGTGGGCTTAAAAGCCCACCCTACAAGATCAACAAAAGCTTTTCAAAGAAAAGCACACCACCACTCACCACTCAACATTCAACACTATTCACTTCATTGCGCAAAGCGCAATGATCATCCACCCGTTGCCGACCACATCGAGACCATCCCCAGTATCAGCGCCGTAGCGATATATCCGACCATCCCCCCTATCACCAGAGTCATGACAGGACCTATGGCACCTTTCAGCGTAGCGATCTTGATATCTGTCTCCTCTTCGTAGATCTGTGCCAGCTGTGCAAAAGCCTCATCGATACTACCGCTCTCCTCCCCTGCATAGAGCAAGTCTGCATAGATTACAGGGATCACCTTTGAGCTTTCAAAATGTTGGTACATACTGCTCCCGGCAATGATGCTCTCCTGTGTTTGCAGGATGACCCTCTTGATCGGAAGAGAGTTTATCCCTTCATTGGATATCCTCAACCCGTCAAGCAGCCCCACACCGCTTCCGAAAAGTTTCTGCATCGAACCCGAAAAGTTCGCCAGCGTACCGTAGAGGATGATGGGGCCAACCAGGGGCATCTGCAAAAAGAGATAGTCCATCGCATACTTAAATCCCTTGATCATCTTGTAGAGCACCACAAAACCTGCGATAAACCCGAAACCATAGATCAGGATATCTTTCCAGTGCGCCATCATGAAATCAGAGAAGACAAGTACGCTTTTTGTGATACCCGGCAGTTCCGCCCCTACACTTGAGAGGAACTTCGTAAATGAGGGGATCACCTTCAGAGCCATAAAAAAAACGACGCCCAAAGCAAAGATCACGGAAAATATCGGCATTGCCATCGCACCCTTGATGCTTCTTTTGAACTTCTCCTTCTTGTCAAGCATCGTATAGACCTCTTTGAAGACTTGCGGCAGGGTACCGCTGTTCTCCCCCGCAACGATCATCGCACGCGTGGTTTTGTCAAAGAACGAGGTATAGTACTTTCCGATCTCCGAAAAGTCGCTCCCCTCCTCGATCGATCTGATCGCATCTGTCAAAAGCGATTTCATCGGGCCCCTGGAGGATTTTTGCAGCATCATCAGCGCCCTGAGCAGAGGGATCCCCGAACCCGTCAAAATCCCCATCTGCCTGAAAAAGTTCAATTTGTTCTTTTTGGGGATACTTCTTACATGGTTCCTGTAAAAATGCGCCCATCCTTTTGTCTGCATCGCTCTCCCCGGCCTATAGCATTTTTTTCACTTCTTCAAGCGATATCTTTCCTGAAAGGAAATGTTTCTTCGCCTCGTCAAAAAGCGTGGACATTCCAAGCGTTTCAACCGCGTATTTTTTGATCTCTATATCGCTTTTCCCCTCATTGATCATCCTGCGTATGTGCGTATCCACGATCAGAAGTTCATAGACACCGACCCTTCCGGTGTAGCCTGTATTGTTACACGCTACACAGCCGGTAGGGGCGTAGACTTCAGAGGGGTTATCGAGTCCAAGCAGACTCATCTCTGCCTCATCGGTCATATAACGTCGTTTGCAGCTGTTGCACAGTACCCGTGAAAGCCTCTGGGCGAGTACCCCGACGACCGATGAGGAGACAAGGAACGGCTCTATCCCCATATCCACGAGTCTGGTCACGGAACTGGCGGCATCGTTCGTATGGATCGTGGAGTAGACCATGTGCCCTGTCAGTGAGGCTCTCAGTGCGATCTCTGCGGTTTCGGTATCACGGATCTCACCCACCATGATGACATCGGGGTCCTGTCTCAGCAGTGCCCTCAGGGCATCGGCGAAGGAGACCTTGTAGGCGTCGACCTGGACCTGGTTGATCCCCGCGATCTTCGCCTCTACGGGGTCCTCGACCGTGCTGATATTAATCTTGTCCGATTTTATCTCATTGATGGTCGCCTGAAGGGTCGTCGATTTACCGCTTCCCGTAGGCCCGGAGACCAGTATGATCCCGTGCGCCTTTCCGGTGATCTCTTTCCATGGCCCCAGTACATTACCGCTCATACCGAGCTGGGTAAGGGTGACACTGGCGTCACCCCCCAGCTTTCTCATGACGATCTTCTCCCCGTAGATCACCGGCATCACCGAGACCCTGAACGGGATATCCTGCTCTTCCCCGCTCTCCTCCTCTTTGTAGGCAAACAGGAGCGCGCCATCCTGGTTATCTCTCTTCTCGGCGATATCCAGCTGCGAGATCAATTTGATCCGAGAGGAGAATGAAGGGAAAAATGCCATACTGTACTCACCAAAAAGATGCAGCACGCCGTTCAGCCTCATCCGTATCCTGAAGTTGTGTTTCTGCGGCTCGATATGGATATCCGAGGCATTGAGCTTGATGCACTTTCGGATGACCTCATCGACAAACCTGATCGCCCGCTGATTTTCCGGGACTGTCTGAAGCTCCTCTGCGGTACTGATGGAAAAATTGGCACGGATACCGATGTTTTTTTTCATCTCCTCCCTAAGGTCAAGATAACGTTTTTTGTCTGTCACCACGCGTTCGATCTCCCCCTGAAGTTTATCTTCTATATCGCTCCACGCCGCATCAAATACCGGGCCCGAAAAATAGACTCTTGCAGCCTCTCCCTCTTTCACTGCCGTGAGTACCCCGTACTCCTTGAAGAGCTCATCCTCCGCCGCACCGCCGGTAGGCTTGATCTCCTCCTCTTTTTCGGCGATCCTTGCCCTGCACTGTTTTGCCATAAATGCCAGGATCCACTCCTCTTCCACGATCTCCTTTTCCCGGAGGCTGTCGAGTATCGCTTTTTTCCTGAGGTTCTTCTCCTTGAGCAACGCGGCTTTCTGCTCGGTGGAGATGATGCTGCTTTTGGTCAGCTCGTTCAGAAGGATCGATTCGAATTCTCTTAGGTTTCTCATTGTTTGCACTGCCTCTCTATTTTATCTCTACTGTTTCATCAGGCATAAAAACTTTAGAAAAAGAATCACCGACATACCAACCTGTAGCGTTGTGTTCCAATACAACAACCTGTTTTTCACCCGCTGATATATAAAATTCTGATGTAAAATCAATATCTCCACTAGAGTACGAATAAGTGGTTTTATGATTATTTATATAAAGTTCACAATTATCAATAGGATAATCACAATGAAACTCATATTTGATCACCCCTACATGCCAACTCAAATTATTGCCTATCGTTGAATGATCTACTCTGAAATCATAGGGAATATATTTACCGGATGCACCTCCTGTACAGTTAGCATGTGTTGTATTATGTTCACTGCAAGTTTCACCACTTGAACCTTCTGCATAGTAGAGCATAGGAGAATAAATGATCGCTTTTGTTTCATTGACATCAGTACCCAAATCCAAATCTATTCTCATATTTCTGGGGATAAACTGCTCTTTACGGTAAGTGAGATTATAATCCTCTGCATAGAGTGCTTCAATACTTCCTTCGCCTTCCCTGAATTCGTCAAACTCCTCTTTCAGATAGGAAATGCTGCTATCCTTAAACCTTCCGTCACTTCCTGCAGATTCAAGTCTCAGAAATGACTCTCCGTTTTCTATTGAAATATTAAGTTCAGAATGCGTTCTGATTACCTTACTCCAGCCGTCTTTGACCGATCTTTCATCATCGCTGTCTGCTCCTTCCCCTATATAGCCTCCATGGTGACCGATATACATCGCAGAAATTTTGAGTTTACTAGGTTCAATTACATCTGATTCTAGTCTTGAGTCAATATAGTCTGTTGCATCTGCCTCATCAAGAAAAGGCATGGAGATATTATAATCGTTGATCTTATGACTTACAACAGCTGTAATCCGGTACTTCCCTAATTTATGGATTCCGGGAGCATCAATTCTCTCTATAAACGTGGCATTATTCTCAATATTCAACAAAAAGTGTGCATTGGGTGGCATCGTCCCGAAATCATTCAGGAACCCGGTAAAAATCCTTCCCTCCTCCTTCTCCGCGATCCCGTTCTTCATCGCCTTCATTACCTGCTTGGTATACTGCAGCGCCTTGACCTCCCCGGTGTCCTTGAGCACGACCAGTGCAGCGGTGGAGACGATGCCGATGATGGTGATGACCACCAGCAGCTCTATCAGTGTAAATGCCTGTTTTGTTTTGTTCACTCTCATTCTGCATCCCTTGGGTGGAAGTAGCTTGTCAGGTTGTGCTCGAAGATATAGAGCACCGAATCGTCATACCCTTTTTTACTATAGTCGATATCCAATGTATTGATATCCGTATCCCTCCTTCTGTTCTTGCCGAAGGAGACGATACGCGCATACTTTGTACGTGCCGAAGTAACCCCCGCACCCGCAAGCGCCTGCTTCGTCGGTATCTGTATCTCGAAAGGCGTCCCGAAAGAGTCCAGCACGATCATCGAACCGATCAGGAAATCCCTATATTTCCTGTTCTCATACCACGCATCCATTTTGATTTCCCCGCTTGTCCCCAGTGTTCCGTTAAAGTCGGCAGCCTGGACAGGGTAGAGCAGCTTGTTGGCTTTATCCGCATTCCAGCTGCTGTCTACAACATGCAGCGTTTCAGCCGCGGCATAGTCACTGCCGTAGTAGAGCTTGATATCCTGGTCGCTGAAGTAATATCTATTTCCATCTTCATATCTTGTTGGTGTACCATCATTGCCCAGTGTCTTGATATTCTTGCTATGCAAAAACCCGTTACCCCCGAGATACCCGCCTCTCCAGCCACCATTTTTGGGATCGAGCTTCTCCCGGATGATCTCAACAAGTCTGATTTTCCTGTAAGTTCCGTTACCGTTGTCTCCATCAACACCAATATCCCTGATAACCGTATCATCAAACTTATAGTGTCTGTCGACAAAAGCGATCATATTTCTGCACGTTTCCGAACTATCCATATCATTCCAGTTGCTCTCTTTTACTACACAGTTTTCAAACGGATAGATCAGCAGCGAGACATTGTCCGGCACGAACCCCACATCGTTGTAAAACTCCAGCGCAGCGCTCTTGATCATCTGCATCTGGGACCTGTCTATACGATAGCTTGCATCATCCACCACGCCTGCATATCTGGGTGCGACAAGCGCCACCAGGAACCCCATGATGACGACTACCACAAGGATCTCGATCAGGGTATAGGCCCTGCGTCCCCTGATCCTGCGATATCTTTTCATAGCGGTGGCATCTGCGGATTTAGCGGCGACTGGTTGTCTCACAGCATCGCCTGCACGATCTTGATATACTTGGGGTCGACCTTAATCCGCTTGTCTATTGTGTAGTCTTTCAGCGCACTGTGCAGATAGGCATCCCTCTCTATACTCCCATAGGTCAGGTACGCCGTATTGCCCTGGTACTCCACCCCGTACTTCAGGATGTTCAGGTGTGCCTCTTCCCCGCTTTTTCGCATCTGAAGGTAGATATTTTTCCCCTCCCTGTCCACGGCGATATCCGTCAGCTTCCCGAATGTTTCGGGGACGTATCTGTTGAGCCCCATAAGCAGGTAGGTCTTGGAGCTGAATACTTTTTTTGTCAGTTTTGCTATTTTTTTGTAGATCATTATCTTTCCTTTATCGTTTGATTTGTAGTTTTGGTTTCTCTTCGTGTTTTTCTCTGGCTGCGGAGTGCAGCTCCTCTTGTGTCTCATCCTCCTCCTTGAGGATATAGCCGCTGCCCTCGACACTGTTCTCCAGGAAAGAGATCCTGAGCTTCAGGTCATCGGGCCTGCTGGCTGCCCTCAGCGCATCATCCAGGGTAATCTCGCCGTCACTGTAGAGTTTGAAAAGCGATTGATCAAAAGACTGCATACCGTGTATCTCCCCCTCTTCTATGGCATCGATGATCTCATGGTTTTTTTTCTCCATGATCATCTGGCTGATCCTGCCCGTGTTGATCATAACCTCCACCGCCGGGCAGCGTTTTCCATCCTTTTTCCTTACAAGGCGCTGGCAGATCACTCCGCCCAGTACCGACGCCAGTGACATGCTGATGCGGTTTTGTTCATTGGCAGGGAAGGTCCCCACGATCCTGTCGATGGTCTCCCTGGCATCCAGCGTATGCAGAGTAGAGAAGACCAGGTGCCCGGTATTGGCGGCATGCAGTGCGATCTCGATCGTCTCAATGTCTCTCAGCTCCCCCAGCAGGATGATATCGGGATCTTCTCTCAGTGCAGCCCTGAGCGCCCTGTGAAAGCTCTGCGTATGCTCTCCCACATCCCTCTGCTCTATACTGCAAAGCTTGTCGCGGTGTACGAACTCTATGGGGTCCTCGATCGTGATGATATGGTGCTTCCTGGTCTTATTGATCTCGTCGATGATCGCCGCAAGCGTGGTCGACTTCCCCGAGCCGGTCGTTCCCGTCACCAGCACCATCCCCTTGTTGAAGTTGACGAACCTGTGCACCGCCTGAGGCAGCATCAGGTCATCGATACCCATGATCGCTGTCGGTATGATACGGAATACGCACGCAAAACCTCTCAGATGGTAGAAGATATTGAGCCTGAACCTCTCACCGTTCACGCTGATATAGTGGCTGTCAAGCTCTTTGTTCTTCAGCAGTATCTCTCTTTGTTCTTCGCTCAGGACCTTGTGGATGATGCCTTCAAAAAAGTCGTCATCCAGCACCTCTTCGGAGAGATACTCCATTTCGCCCGAGATCCTTGACTTTGGCCGGGTATCACTTTTGATGTGCAGATCACTTCCGCCAAGCCCCATCATCCTCTCCAGCAGATTGTCAAGCAGTTTTTTAGCGTCCATAGACTTCCATCCTTATATCTTCTACAACAAAGGCACGAAGGTCCTCACCGTCTTTTTCTCCGTCATAATCCAAGGTCTCTTCTACTTTCAAGGTCCAGTCCCCATCGGCAGGCTCGTCCAGAAATGCATTGGAGCCCAGACGGGTCTTATAGAACTCCGCACCGCTCTCTATACCGTTAGGGGCATCCAAAAGCACGGTAGGTGTGCCGCCGGGTGAATAGAGCGTAACCCTTATATGTGAACTCTCAGGCAAAGGGTCACCTTTTGTCAGTTTAAGCGACCACGTTGCATCCCCCTCTGTCACTCCATTGTTAAACCCGAAATAAACCCGGCAATCCTGATCGAGGAACTCATACGATATATGCTCTTTGACGCTGGCACTTCCCGAAGTGATCTTGATATCTTTGAATATCCCGACATCCGTCCCCTCGCAGGTCAGGTTCACGTCCATTTGTGTTGCCGTAGCATTGATATCGCTCATCTTGAAATCAAAGTTATAATAGCCGCTCAATTTCTGAGGATCATTCTGATCGTTGTCAAAGGTCAGCTCTTCAGACTCCACCTCTTCCAGACTGAACTCCAGGTTCACATACTCTATATCCTCTATGGTACTTCCCGATATGATTATATTGCGTTCGGCTTTGGCTAGGTTCTCATCGCTGCTGTCGTTATAAGAGTAGGCATCGGAGACATTACCGTTATAGTCCCTTTCCTCCTCCGCCAGATTCGTCCAGCCGACCGCCAGCTCTACCGCGGCTTGTGCATCTGTCCGCCCAAACCCGTAGGTGTTGCTGAAACTGTGTCCAGCGGCATTCATACAATACCCGGTCTTATCCAACAGGCAATCCGAGGAGTTTGTATAAAGATAACCGCCGTTCTTCTTTGCCGTCGTTGCCAGGATATAGCGCACATCCCGCCATGTCAGCTCCGGATTCGCCTCCAGCATCAGCGCCGCCACACCAGAGACGATCGGCCCAGCTGCAGATGTACCGTTCATACGGTTGGTATAGTCGTAGTTCTCGTTTCCTGCCGTATCGAAGTGATAGTCTATACCATTACTTCCTCGATAATCATACCCATGCGATTCCCCTGTCAGGTCCGTGGTAACGACCATATGCTGATCCACTTCCAGGTACGGCATCTGTATATATCCTCCCGGAGCATTGACCAGAAGGTTGGCACCGGCAGTAGAGTAGACAGCGTAGCTGCCGTCAGCCTTGCTTGCACCCACGACGATGATATATCTCTCTACCTGATCAGGATCGAGATTGGCGTTCCAGTAAGGACGGATCGTCTCATCAACCCTATGGACCCTGTCGTTCCCCGCTGACTTTATATAGATCGCACCTTTCCCGTCACGGCCGTGTGCAGTTCCGTAGCCCAATTGGTTGGCGTACTGGTAGTAGGGGCTTCCGATAGTATCTTCGTTTTTGTAGACCGTTCCGGCCACTTTTCCCCAGCTGTTGTTGAAGATATCGATACCACCATCATCGATGCCCTGGACAAGACTTTCAAGCGAAAGCGACCAGTCCGTGATACCTTGCGACTCGAGCATATTGATCGATACCAGGGAGGCATCCGGTGCCACGCCCCATCCGCCTATACCGTTCTTTGCCGACGCGGCGATGATACCCGCTACGGCGGTGCCGTGCGCATTTTCAGGGTTGGACGGCGTGGTATCATGTGACTGGGTAAGATAGTTCCAGCTCTGCCGGATATCGATATTCTCCACCAGGTCGGGGTGGTTGATCTCCACCCCCTGGTCGATCACCGCTACGGTCACCCCCTTCCCGGTATAGTCGTTCCAGACGTCTTTTACGTTGATATCGTTGCCAGCCATCGCATCCCAAACGGTGTAGTCATTGCCGCCGTTGTTCTCAAGGTGCCACTGGTACTTGTAGAGGATATCATTTCCCTCTTCCCTTTCTGCCCTCACGGCATCGGGAAAGTAGCTTTTGAGCTCATCTCCCAGGGCAGATTTTTTTACAAAGTAAAGCTCCCATTCATCATCGCTGCCGGGAACATCGATTGTGATATCGTAGACGCCGTCTGCTTCTATATCATAAATCCTGTAGGTGCTGCTCTCATCCATCGTCCCGAGTGACTTTTTGGTGATATAGAAAAGTGCTCTCTCTCCTTTTTTCAGAGAAAAAAGCGCATCGGTCTCCTTGTCCTTTTCATAAAGAGACACATGCTTGAAAACAATGATATTGATCCCTTCTTTCAGACTCAGGGTAAATTTCTTGTCCCCCGTACCGCTTTTTTTCGTATAGGCTTTTACCGCTGCCTCGGGTCCGCCCGCTATGCTTATTATGAGATCATCACGGTATTCTGGCGGCATATCATCAGGGCCGCCGGCATACCCGTCCCCGCATGCGCTCAAAACAAGTGCGCTCACTCCGTAAAAAAACCATCGCAACATTCTCTTCCTCCTCTTTTTGCTTACTTCGCCGCTGCCGATTTCGGTTTCGGCACCGGCGATGGCACCGGTTTCGTCGCAGGCGCCGGTTTCAGTATCCTTCCCTGTACTCCATCCTCTATCACGGGCATATCCACCTCGACGGAAAACGCCTTCTCTTCCTCATCCAAGATAAAGTCCTTGATGATATACATCCCCGAATGGATATCGCTGATCTGCCTGTCGTGTCTGGCACTCTTGCCCTCGAGTTTTCTCAGCTTCTCCTCCTGAAGCGCTGTTTTTTTCTCGAGTCTCTGCAGCTTCTCCTCCTGCAATGCTGATATTTTGTCCACTTCGCGGTACTTCCGGATCAGCTTGACCACGGCTTTTTTCAGCATCAGGTTTTCCTCTGAGATCCGGGTTGATTCCGACGGGTACCCGGTTGCGCCCGGAGCTTCAGGCTGTGCACTTGTAACTTTAGGCTGTACCCCAGGGACTTTGGGCTGCGCGCTACGGGTTGTGGTGCATGCGGACAGTACAAATGCCGCGATCAATAGGCTTAACGGTTTCATTCTTCTAAAAACTCCTTGATCTCGCTGTCATATACGGAGTGCTTTTGATGCACCGCATTCCGTCCGCTTCCCGATGTGAACCTGTCGATCTTCTGATATCCGTCAAAGTGTCTTCTGGCATCCCTGATGTTCTCTTCCCCTCTCGGGTTTTTCAGGTCCACGATGGTCGGCGTCAGGATAATGATCAGCTCTTTTTTCTGCGTGCTCTCCTCTGTCTTTTTAAACGGAATTCCAAGCAGCGGGATATCCCCCAGTATTGGGGTCTTGGTATCTTTTGTCGAGATCGTATCCCTGATAAGCCCGCCGATGACGATGGTCTTCTTGTTGGCGGTGCTCAGCACCGTATCGATCTTCGACTCACTGACACTGTCAAAGGTGAACTTTTCGGTATTGCCCGTTGCCGTCGGCACCTGGATGGTCTGCGTATTGCCGCTCAGGGAAGCGATATTGACCTCGATCTTCAGAAGTATCTCATCGGCACTGTTGATAAACGGCGTGATCGCAAGCTGCGTTCCCAGTTTTTTGGTTTCATAGATCGGTATGGGCGGCACGACGACCGTACCGCTGTCATAGGTGGTGACCGACCCCTCCTTGACCCCGGTAATGATGGAGACCTCTTCGGTGAGATCCAGGTTTGCAGAGACCCGGTTCATCGTAAGCAGCATGGGTGAGGAGACGTAGGTCGCCCGTCCTTCGTTCTTTGCGATATCGATATTGGCAACAAGCTGCGAGTCCAGGAAGGAGTAGCGCAGGTTGCCCGCACTGATGACACTTTGCGGATTTGGAGAAGTGGGCACCAGCTTTGAGTCCCTCAGCTGGAAATCAAAAATCGAGTTGAACCCGTCTCCTACCGTAAACTCGATCACCTGCCCCTGTATCATCACCTGCTTGGAGGGTCTGTCTATCTCGCCGATAAGCCTCCCTGCTTCGCTGAGCATCTCCCCGCTGGTGGAGAGGAAGTAGATCTTGTTCTCGTTGTAGAAGGGTACGATGATCAGCACATCTTCGGGCGTGACCTCCTGGTACATCATCCCGTTCTGTCCGCCGTATCCGCCCTGCATGCCCCTTCTTCCTGCCGCACCGGAACCGCCCGCACCGCCGAACTGGTCGGGGAAAAGCCTGAACTCCATATCCCCGTCCTGTGTCTGAGTCTGGGTTTGTGACTGTGTCTGGCTATCCGGTACAGCCAGGTCCGGCGTGGCGTTATAGAGGTTTGAGTAGAGCTTGTTTTCGGTGGATGTCCGGACCTTTGTCCTGCCGGGCATCATATCCTGGAGGAACATCACCGCATCGGAGACCGAGGCATACTTCAGTGTCACCCGGCTCTTTTTATATCTCCCTTCGGCAAAGCGCGTTTCAAGATACTGCCTGCTTGAGGTGATATAGATGATGCTGTTCCTGATCTCGTAGCCCATGCCGTACTGCGTCAGCATACTCTCCAGCAGGTCGTGCAGGCTGGCGTTGTTCAGGTGCACCGAGACGATCTCCCCTGACCGCGCGGGCTCGATGGAAAAGTTGACGCCGTACTCTTTGCCCAGGAAATCGCAGAGGTTTTCCAGGCTTATCTTGTCAAAGTTGATATAGTCTATCTTGACGGACCGCAGGTTGAGCTCTTTGGCATAGAGGTTTACACACAAAAGCGATACGATGATCGCGGTGATGATCTTATTTGATTTCATATCTTATAGGTTCTCCGTTGTTGATTGATACCAGCACATGGTCGGCTTCTATCTTTTCTATCAGAAACGTGGTCACGAGGTCCGGCGTATTGATATCTCTTTTCTCTCCCTCTTGCATATAGACATATCCTTTGTCCCCGACCTTCATCATGACATGCTTCACCCCTGCCTTGTAGAACACCCCCTTGATCTCCACCTCCAGGAAACCGTAGGTGTCTTTTGGCAGCAGGTAATGCTTGCCCGTCTGGTCCATATATCTTTTGCTGACAACAAAAGGGTTCCTTTTGATCTCCCACTCCTTTGCCCCTGCCGCTGAGAGGAGCAGAAGCGCTGCTGCTATATATCTCATATTTTCAGTATCCCTATCTTGATCTTGAGGTCGATATGCATCTTCCTCTCCTTGAGCTCTATCTTGTACCCCTCGATATCGATATCCGCCTTGATCGTCTGAAGAAAGTCAAAGAACTTGATCAGGTTCAGGTAGGACCCGCTTATCGTCAGCGAGATATGGTCATACGATCTGTCCAGGTCGTACTTGTAGATGTTGAACGCGGAGCTGTTGAGCGTTTCGAGGATATCCACGGCGACAGTGTACTTGTCCTTGTAGATCTTTTCGTCATAGACCTTTGCGCTCTCCCTCACCTTGTCATACTCCTCTTTGAGCTTCTTTTTTTTCTCCTCAAGCGCCTTGACCTCTTTTACCAGTGTTGCCTTGTTTACGCTCCTGATATTCTGCTCCACCGTATCGATCTCCGTCAGCAGATGCCTGATGTGGTAGTTGTAGGCATAGAAGATCAACCCCGCCCCGACGAGGGCGATCACTACCGGGAAAAAGAGTCTGTGCTTGAGGAGCAGTGCCGCTTTCTCTTTCATTATTTTATCTCCAGCTCAAAGGTGTTGTTGATCGTGTCGCTGTAGTACATTTCCTTCCGCTTCACCCTGAGGTTTCCGTTGTTTCTCATGCTTCGCTGCGAGACCCTGAGCACCTCTTTCTGCGCGCGGTTCAGCGTCTGGGCGGCATCCCCGCCTGTTGCCTGCGGGATGCCGGATTCGTGTACCCCTCCCGCCTGCGCAAGCTGCGGCAGGGGATGGGTGTTCCCGCCCGATGTCAGGAGCATCTCCTCAAAGGAGGCCTCTTCCTCCTCCATCTTCTTGATCCTCTTCATGTCGTCTTTCAGGGAGACAAGAAAGACACGCTTGCCCCTGATCTGAAGCTCCTTGATATAGGCAAGCAGGGATTTTTCATGGAAACACTTCCCCGCAACGACGATCGTGCTCTCCCCCGCAGCCTTTCTTCTTTTCCCAAGGTTTGAGACGAGATACTTCTTCTCTATCTTGGTCAGGATCATGTCATCGGGCAGTTTCTGGGCGATCTCATGCAGGATCTCCGCATCCTCCGATACGGTTCTCGAACCGAACAGACTCTCCAGCCGTTTGTTTTCGTCCTCGCTCTTTTTGATATTCGACTCAAGCAGCTTGATGTTCTTCTCCAGGCTTTTCTGCTCTGAGGCAAGCTTGGTGGTCTTGCTGTTGGTTTGCTTGAGCGTTTCAAGCTCGTTGCCAAGGTAAAGATAGGTGCCGTATACCATGAGAAGTACCACAAAGAGGATCACAAAAGGCAGCATTTTGATATTCTTGTGGATGTAGTTGTAGAGTGTCAGATGCTTCGATACCCCCGGTACATCGGGTGTGAACTGCTGGCCGAAAAGCGCCAGGTAGGCCGCTGAGATGATCGTGGCATAGCACCCCTCGAGCGACACCTCCCTCTCCAGCCTGATGATAGATTTGGGCAAGTCCGCCGTGTAGGAGAAGGCACGTATCGTAACCTTGTGATCCCCATACGCCGCTGCATCGTCGTCCGGGTTGGAGAGCTTCTCTTTGAGCCCTTCGTAGTACTCCCCCGAACCGCTCAGGATCACTTCATGGGCACCGTACGCCATCAGCAGCAGAGAGTCGTACTCTTCGCTGAGATCGAACTCCATATGGTCAAAACCGCTCTCTTTATGCTTCTCCACGACATAGGCGCTCTTTCCGGATACGTGCACCCGCAGCCTTGTATGCATCTCTTCCGCACCGAAAGAGACATAGAGCAGTGCATAGAGGGTGTACATCCGCATAAAACGGAAATCCGACGACTTTAGATACTCCTCGATCTCGTCATAGTACTCCTTTTCGACCATTGAGACGGCATAGACGGTCTCATCTCCCCTCTTCTCGCTTTTGACGATCCTTTCGGCGATGCCTGTGTAGATCTCGTCGCTGTCGTACCCGGACACGGAACGGATCTGTTTTTTGAGCATGTTCTCTGCCGCGCTTTTGTCGTTGAACTTGGAGTGCGGTATCGTGACCTTGAGGAACTCGCTGTGCCTGTTGTCGATCAGGATGACATCCGAGGGGAGCGCATAGAGGATGTCGTAGGTGAGTATCACAAGAAGGTTCTCAAAGGAGTGCAGCCATGCGCTGTCAAACTCGACCTTTTTGCCGAGCACCCCCTCATAGATCGCATGCAGCTCCCCGTAGGTATATTTTTTGAGGTGTTTGATATCCAAGAATGCACCTTTTCTTGATGCGATCGCCGCGATCACACAATCCTCCTCTATCTCGATGGCAAACACGGAGCTTGGCGAAAGGGAGGAGAGCAGCGTCTCACTGAGGTCGATGAAGTTGAAACGGAGTTTTTTTATCTGTGCCACTGCGGAGGTGGAGGGCTCGGTAAAGCTGTCGTCAAGGTCGACGCTCAGCAACGACTCTTTTGGCCTCTCTGCACTTTCGAGCCTGTCAATGATCTTGGCTTTTCTTTTTTTGTCACTTCTGAAACCGAACAACCCCACCCCTTTGAATTATCTGAAAAGCATTTTAGCAGATTTAATATTAATAATGCTTTTCATTATTGTTATATAATATTTTTTATATCTCTTTGATATATGAGAGAACCTCGTCACTGCTGACCTTGCCTATAAATTTGGCTTTAACCTCCAATGTTTTGGTGTTTACAAGGTAGCTTGCCGGTACGCCGGTATGGTCAAAATGGTTTCTGAACTGCTGCGTTGCCCGGGAAATGGGATACTCCGCCCCGTACGCTTCGATAAAACCGCGCACCTTCTTTTTCCCCTCGTAGGTGTAGGCGATGACATTGAGCTTCTCGTGGCGGTTGAGTGCGTTGAGCTCGCCCACAGATGCCTTGCAGAACCTGCAATTGGTGGTAAAAAACTCCAGCAGCGCATAGGGTTTCTCTGTAAGCGGAGGCGTATCGCTCAGATAGGGTATGAACGCTATCTCATTGAGGATTACCGGCTGCCCCATCTCCTGCACAGCTCCCCCCTTAGATTTCTCCGGCAGCATAATGCCCAAAGTCACGACAGCAGCCAGCACGCCAAGAAGCAGCACCAGTCTTCTTCTGTTCTCTTTTTCTTCTACCTGTTTCATTTTTTCCTCCTCTTTTTTATGCTAATTTGGATCTGAACAAAGTCCAGACCCACGCTAACGTCCTCAGCGGACGGCTCTTGTGCGACTGATCGCACTCTTTTGGCTAATTTGAATCTGAACAAAGTCCAGACCCACGCTAACGTCCTCAGCGGA
>Ga0116197_1000052_pt1 | contig 22030 bp, 20 predicted proteins | sample ZodSprsou2mmetaG_FD_94480 | JGI IMG/M metagenome (GOLD analysis project Ga0116197, IMG submission 94480) | Hot spring sediment microbial communities from Zodletone spring, Oklahoma to study Microbial Dark Matter (Phase II) - Zodletone Spring... ...
ACGCTGCAACTGTACCTACGAATGTATCAGAAGTTTGGTAGTAAACTACACCTGTTCCTGAGAATTCCCATCCAGATACTGCCGGAGCCGGAGTTTCTACTGCTGGCTCAACTGGAGCGATATCTCCACCTGCCATAATCATTGATGACGCTACTACTGAAAGTAATAAAGCTTTTTTCATTGTAATCTCCTTGATTTTTTTGAATACCCCACATTATAGCAAACAAACCAAAACCGTGTCAATAAAAATAAACAAAAAGTTAACAAATCATTAATCATGCTGAAGGATGCCCTGAATTACGTGCTTTGAAGCGTTTTTAGCAGTATGAAAATTGATATTAAAAGAGGATTTTCTGTTAATTTAGAGGCTAAATTTAAGAAAAGTAAATGTTTTTTTGATTTTTTTATGAAAATTATAAGAATTAAAATTATAATTATGGTGGCGCTGGACGGAATCGAACCGCCGACACAAGGATTTTCAATCCTTTGCTCTACCGACTGAGCTACAGAGCCATCTGTTGAAGTGGATGAAATTATAGCTGCCTAAACTTAAGATTTGCTTAGTTTAAAGAAGCTTTTATTTCTATTCTCTTTAATAACTGTTTTGTTTTAGTTGTTCGTAGATTTTACGTGCTCTAAATGAGGCGTACATCCAGTACGTCGAACGCAGACACGTGAAAGATGCGTACAAATAAGACAAAAAAGTGGTACGACCATCAGGATTCGAACCTGAGACCTTCGGTACCGCAAACCGATGCTCTATCCAGCTAAGCTATGGTCGCACATTCTCATAAAGAGGATGGAATATTACCATAATATTCTTTATTTAGCAAGTGGTTTTCTTTTTATTTGTTCAACTTTTATATATTAATGTTTCTCGTCATTCCTGCAAAGATGAGAAGCGTCAAGTAAACGTGGACAGTGAGAGTCGTGAAAAAAATGACAATAGTTTGTCATTTTTAGACTCGGAACCGGAGTGGTCGAAGCGAAGTGAAGCCACGCTAGCAGTTTGTAGCTTCGGAACCGGAAGTGATGTTCACTTGTACACCACCGAAGGAAAATCCAGATATGAATGCACTCAAGCATGTGGATCCCCGATCGAGTCGGGAATGACGAAGAAAAATCTCTATGTGCGAAAGTTGGGTGAATGGTTCTAAATAGATTCCAGTACTTCTGTCTGCTCTTTTTTGATCTTGTCGAACTTGACGATAAGCTCGATCCTGCTGACGGGGATGCCGAGTCTGTGGGATATCTCTTCCCTGCTCTCCCCTGCCTCTATGCCTGCCATCACTTCATCGCTGACCGAAAAGTTCTCGATCACTTCCTTGACGGCAACACGCGAAGCTTCAAGGTTGGCGATCGTACTGTTTTTCGTCTCAAGGACCTCATTGAGAATACTGTTTGCTTTTTTCAGTTTCCTATTTTCCCGGATCAGCCCTAAGAGCACCAGCACCAGCAATGCCAGCAGCCCGATCACAATATAATCGAGCATCGCCATCACAGCACCTCCAGAATAATAAAAGCAAGAAAGACAAATCCAAGATATCCATTTACGGTAAAGAATGCCCTATCTATCTTTGTAAAATCTTTGCTGACCAGATAGTGTTCATAGGCAAGCATCAGTGCGGCAAATACGATCGCCAGCACTGCAAAGAGCCCCAGCTTAGCCTGCATGACAAAGAGTGACCAGAAAGCCACAGCAAGCAGATGAAAGCCTCTTGCGATCCACATCGTCTTTATCGCACCGAACCTTGAGGGGATCGAATGCAACCCCTGCGCTTTGTCAAACTCCATATCCTGAAGCGAATAGAGCAGGTCAAATCCCGCCACCCAGAACATCACCCCCCCCGCAAGAGAGGCGGACCACCAACTGACCGTTCCAGATACGGCAACCTCACCTGCGATCGGTGCCAGCCCCAGGCTGATACCCAGTATCAGATGCGCCAGTGCGGAGAAGCGTTTGAAGTAGGTATAGGCACCGAGTACAAGAAGTATCGGGAGTGAGAGCAGCAGTGCAAGGGTATTGATAAAGTAGGCAACTGCTATAAATGCCGCTGCATTAAGAAAGATAAACCAGAGCATTTGCGCTTCAGATACTCTTCCGTCTACAGAGGGTCTGTTCTTTGTTCGCGGGTTGAGCATATCAATATCACGGTCCAGATAGCGGTTAACACCCATCGCATAGTTTCTTGCACTGACCGCTGCCAGTGTACCGAGCAAAAGGAGCTTCCACCCGAACCATCCCGAATCATTCAGCTGTGCAGATGCCACAAGCATCGCGATAAAAATAAACGGAAGTGAAAAAACCGAGTGCTGGAACATCACCAATTCGGAAAAATCATTGATCAGTTTTTTAATATTCAATTTTAATTTCTACTTTCTAATTTTTAATTTTAAGGATGCGGGATTTTGAGTTTTGAGTTGAGTGACCATGCGACTACTGCTACCAGGAATGTGATGATATAGACATTTGCTATCAGGCCGTAGCTATAGGTCAGATAGAGGACCCACAGGAGGATCGCCCCCAGCGGCGTAGGAACCCCCTCGAAAAACTTTGCCACTTCACCGGCATCGGTTTTGAGGTTGAACTCCACCAGTCTTCTCAGTCCCATAATGATATAGAGAATAAAGACGATCCCGACGATCAGCTCCTGAAACACCGAAGTGATCCCGCTGCCAAGTGCGTAAAAGAGCAGAAATGACGGCATCACCACAAAAGAGAGAAAGTCCGCAAAACTGTCCAACTGTACCCCGAACTCTGTAGAGAGCTGATACCTGCGTGCCAGCTTTCCGTCAATGATATCACACGCCCCTGCGATCCATGCCAGAATGATCGCAGTAAAAAAATCACCCTTGACAATAAAGTAGATCGCTATGACCCCCAGAGAGATATTGGTGAAGGTTACCAGGTTGGCAATATTGAATCGGTTGTTCTTGTCAAATAAGTTCATACATACCTCAGAATAATTTGCCTCATTTTACCCTTTTTGCGGTTATGGTATGATTACGCTTATGAATGAAACGATCAAACAACTAGTACTCATCGGTCCTACGGCTTCAGGGAAAACCTCTCTTTCGATAGAGATAGCACTGAAAAAGAATGCCTATATCCTGTCACTGGATTCGCTCTCTATTTATAAAGAGATCGATATTGTCTCCGCAAAGCCGACGCTCGAAGAGCGCGCAGGGGTATTACATTTCGGTATCGACCGTCTCTATCCCAATGAGCATTTTGATGTCACGACTTTTGTCAAACTCTACCAGGAGGTCTATCAAAAGGCCGTAGATGAAGAGAAAAATCTGGTGATCGTAGGCGGCACCAGTTTTTACCTTAAAATGCTTATTGAGGGGATCAGTGACCTGCCTCCTATCAGTAAAGCTGCCGGGGAAAAAACAGCCAATATGCTGAAAGATCTACATCAGGCTTATCAGTTTTTGTATGCACTGGATCCCGACTATATGAAACGTATCTCCCAAAGTGACAGATACCGTATAGAAAAAGCACTCAATATCTACCTCGAAACAGGGATGGTACCATCGGAATACTTCCGTACCAATCCCCCCGCCTCTGTCATCAATGGGCCTTTGACGGTCTACCAGATCGACATAGAGAGGGAGGAACTGCGCAAACGTATCTCGCTGAGAACCAGACTGATGCTCAAAGAGGGCCTTATCGATGAGATATGTATGCTGGAGAAAAAATACACACGCAGCCCAAACTGTATGAAAGCGATAGGGATCAAAGAGACCCTAGATTACCTGGACGGCATCTATGACAGAGAGATGCTCGAAGAGAAGATCACCACCAATACTGCACGCCTCGCCAAACGCCAAACTACATTCAATAACTCTCAGTTTGAAGGTGTCATCAAAGGGAGTGTGGAAGCGTTAAAAAGTATCTTATTGTGAGTCTGTTGCCGAAATAGTACTTGTACCGAATAAAAGAGTTCGGTCGGGATACCCTCATCCCTACAAGAGGATATCATATAGTGTCGTCGGGGTAAGGATACCCCGACCTACATTAGAGAATAATTTTTCTAAGGAAGGTGCGTAAGCAAACACACCTAGTATATACTAGCTGAATTCAGTATTCTAAATATTACTTACTATCTGCTACCTGCTCCCTACTATCTCTTTAGTATCCGCTTGCACTGATCATATAGTAGATATAGGATACCAGAGGCTGGATATAGAAGATCGCTCCCAAGGTAGCAACGGTAGCAAAACCGATAATGACCATAAGCGGTCTAGAGATGTTGTAGTAGATCGTATCCACATCTTTGATCGGATCCTTCAGGAACATATAGACTACCAGTTTCAGGTAGTAGTATGCCGCGATCACCGAGTTGAGACCCATAACAAGCGCCAGCCAGATGTACCCTGCGTTGACCGCTGCCTGCATCACATAAATTTTGCCCCAGAAGACAGAGAACGGAGGAACTCCTGCAAGCGAAAGCATAAAGAGCCCCATGATCACTGCGCCTACCGGCATGATCTTGATAAAGCCGGCAAATTTCTCATACGGGTGGTCATATCTGTTGTTAAATCTTCTCATCTTGTGGCGAGAGATCCAGAGCATTGCAAATGCACCGAGGTTGGTAAACATAAAGAGTGCATAGTAGAGGAAGATACTTGTATTCGCCTCTGTCGTATCAAGTGCCAATGCAGCCATGACAAAACCGGCATGTGAGATAGAAGAGTAGGCAAGCATACGCTTCACATCTTCCTGGACAAGCGCCATGATATTGGCAAGCGTCATCGTAAGTACCGCTATCACAAGGATCGTTGTTCTGATCGGCTCGATCCCCAGATCAATAGCCATACCAAATACTCTGATCGCCACAACAAATGCAGCGATTTTCGGAACCACAGACATATACCCGACAAGCGCTGCAGATGCTCCCTCATAGACATCCGGTGCCCATGTATGGAACGGATAGAGTGAGAGTTTAAATGCCAGTGAAACAAGGATCAATATAAAACCGCCAAAGATTGCGATCATCAGATCTGTTTCACCTATACGTGTTCCAAGTACTTCAGCGATCTTATAGATCTCGATCGATCCTGTAAGCGCATAGATCATCGCTGAACCCATCGCAAAGAAACCGGCTGCCAATGCACCCATTGTGAAATACTTTACTGCCGCTTCATAAGAGTTGCTTCTGTTGTGCAGTGCGATCAGTGTGTAGAGTGCCAATGATGCCGTTTCAAGTCCGACAAAGATCAGGATCAGGTTATCCGAAGCCACCATGAACTGGAATCCCGCGACCATGAACAGGAAGAGTGCGAAGAACTCCGGATAGGAGTACTCGTGGAATCTTTTTGAACTCAGTGCCAGCGGAATGAATACGATAGAACCGACAATGATCAATACCTGCGAAACGATCGAAATACCATCGATCAGTATGACATCAAAGAAACCTCGTTCATTGAGATTAAGACCAATCACTGAACCAAGATCGATCAGTAATACAAGTACCGTCAACATGACATAAAGAGACTTGTGAAGCCCATCTTTAAACAGATCGATACACAAAATAATCAAACCACCCGCAATTGCGATCAGCATCGGCGCGAGTGTGATAAGGTTTAGACTTTCTAAACTTACGTTAATAGGCTCTAGCATTATTTTGCCTCCTTCGTTGATTTCGCTACGTGTATCATATCTTTTGCCTCTTGCGTGATCGCTTTTTCATCCATAAAGTTCAACATCGCTTTGACAGAGTTATCGATCGGGTCAAGGATAGGCTTCGGATAGATACCCAGCCAGACCACGATTGCCACTAGCGGTACAAGCGACCATGTCTCTTTGGCATCAAGATCTTTGAGGTTTCTGTTCTCCTCTTTTGTGACCGGACCAAAGAAACTCTTTTTAAAGAGCGAAAGCATATAGACAGAACCGATAATGATCGATGTACCTGCAAGGATCGTCATGATCGGAGAAACCTGGTAGAAACCTATCAATACAAGGAATTCACCGACAAATCCGATCGTCAGAGGCAATCCAACGGAAGCCACCAGCATGATACCGAAGATCACTGCATATTTTGGCATGACCGCTGCGATACCGCCGAACTCGTCCATCATCTTTGTGTGTCTTCTGTCATAGATCACGCCTACAAGCATGAACAGCGCACCCGAAACGATCCCGTGTGAAAGCATCTGGAAGACAGAACCGCCGATACCTTCGGCATTCATCGCAAAGATACCGAGCATCACGATACCCATGTGGGATACCGATGAGTATGCGATCACCTGCTTCATATCTTTCTGTGCATAAGCCACCATCGCTGTATAGATGATCATGATGATAGAGAGTACCGCGATCGGTGTGATCCAGATCACCGCAGCATCAGGGAACAACGGAAGCGAGAATCTTACAAACCCGTATGTACCCATCTTGAGCAGCACGGCTGCAAGGATCACAGAGCCGATCGTCGGTGCCTGGCCGTGTGCATAGGGAAGCCATGTATGGAACGGGAACATCGGTACCTTGATCGCAAACCCGATAAAGAATGCGGCAAAAAGCCACATCTGGTAGCTCACCGGAAGAACCAGCGCGTACCAGTCAGTCAGCGCAAAGCTCCATACGCCTGTAAGACTCTGATAGGTATATGCCATAAAGAGCATACCGACAAGCATGATCAGTGATCCTGCAAAGGTATACAGGAAGAACTTGACCGCTGCATAGACTCTCAAGGATCCGCCCCATGCACCGATGATATAAAGCATCGGTACAAGAGAAAGCTCCCAGAAGAGGTAGAAGATGATCGCATCGAGTGAAACGAATACACCCACCATCGTCATCTCGAGGAAAAGCAGTGTAATGATCATGTTTTTCACATTCTCTTTTACGCTCAAACTCATGATACCGATCAACGTCATCATCGTAGTCATCAGGATGATGAAAAGGGAGATACCGTCAACACCCAGGTAGTAGTTGACACCGAAATCCGGAATCACAGGAATGAGCTCTACGAACTGCATCCCCGCATTGCTGCCGTCGAAACTGAACCACAACCATAATGAGAGAAAGAACTCGATCGCTGCTACAGTGATACCGTAAACCCTAGCACTGTCCTTGTCTATCACAAAACCCAGCAATGCTGCGATTGCCGGGAAGAATACCAATATACTTAAAATATAATCCATCTATCTACTCCTTAACCTATCATCGCCGTTACTGCTGCAGCTACCATGAGTACAACCGCACCTACAGCCATCCAATTAAGATAGTGTGACAGGTTACCGGTCTGCATACGTCTGTTGACATCCCCACTCCTATAAAGGAAATGTGCAATGCCATCTACTGTTCTGTCTACAATCTTCAAATCTACACCATGCCAGAATTTTTCTGAGATCATCGCATAGGGCTTGGAGATCATCTCTTCATAGAGCCTAGGGATATAGTATTGGTTTGCTAGAAGCTTATAGATAAAGCTATTCTCAAGTTTCTCATTTCGCTCAAGGCCTTTGTTGTATTTGAGATAGGCAAGTAAAATTCCTCCCACTGCAAAGAGTGTTACAATCGCTGTAAGCAGCCATACATAGTGGTGCGTATGTTCACTCATATGATATGCAGGAAGCAGACTTGTTACAAATGTCTCAAACCCTCCTTTGAAGAAACCGGCGATCACGGCAAGGATCGCAAGCGGTGACATCGCGATCAAGACGAACTTGTACATTTCATGCGGATGGATCTCATGGTGGTCATATCTCTCCGTTCCGTGGAACGTCAGGAATACCTGTCTAAAGCTGTAGAATGCTGTCATCCCTGCAGTCACGACAAGCATGATCCAGAGGATATAAGTCCCTTCGTTGAACGCGGTCTCAATGATCGCGTCTTTGGAGAAAAATCCTGCTAGCGGGAAGATACCTGCAAGTGTCAAAGAGGCAAGCCCCATATAGATATAGGTAGGTCTCATCACTTTTTTCAGTCCACCCATTTTGAAGATATCCAGCTCATCATGCATTGCGTGCATGACGTTACCTGCACCCAGGAAGAGCAGTGCTTTGAAGAATGCGTGCGCCACAAGGTGGAAAAGTGCGATCCAGTAGGCACCGAGACCTGCAGCGGCAAACATATATCCCAGCTGAGAAAGTGTAGAGAATGCGATGATCCTCTTAAGGTCTCTGTTGACCAGCGCCATAGAAGCAGCAAAGAAGGCAACAAAGGTACCAAGTGCTGCGATAAAGTAGCTTACTTCAGGAGTCACTGCAAAGAGCGGGTTCGCTCTGATCACCAGGAATACCCCTGCTGTAACCATTGTTGCAGCGTGGATCAGTGCAGATACCGGTGTAGGACCCTCCATCGCATCAGTAAGCCATGTGTGCAGCGGGAACTGCGCCGATTTACCCATAGCCCCGATAAAGAGTGCAATCGCTGCACCGTTCAAAATCCACTGATCAAGGTTTGGAATCGCTGCAAATACTGCATCGTATTGAAGTGAACCTACATTCCAGTAGAGGATAAAAAGGCCGACAAGCATACCAAGGTCAGCGATACGGTTCATGATAAACGCTTCATTTGCTGCCCATGATGGAGAGATAGAAGGGTTATCTTCTCTTGACTGGTCCGGCTTGTGGTACCAGAAACCGATAAGAAGCCATGAACAGACCCCGACACCTTCCCAACCGATAAAGAGACCGGCAAAGTTGTCACTCATAACCAATACCATCATCGAGAAGACGAATGCTGAAAGATATGAAAAGAATCTATTGAATGATTTGTCATGATCCATATAGCCGATCGAATAGACATGAACAATCGTTGAGATCAATGATACCATTGTCATCATCGTCACAGAGACCTGATCAACTACAAATCCGAATGGAATGTAAAGGTCTCCCATCCCGATCCACTGCATCATCGTCACTGCGATCGCTTCACCTGTAGTGAAGACTTCGACTGCCAGTGTCGCCGATGCCACAAATGATGTAAAGAGAAGAAGTGAAGCAATGACACCTACAAAAGTCTTTCTCTGACTCATCCCGAACATCGCTGCAAAGAGCGAAGAGACCAGTGGCGCAAAGAGTGCGATATATACTAAATTTTCCATCATTACCCCTTCATCGTCGCAAGATCGTCAAGATCAAGGCTTCCATGTTTTTTATACAGCACGATCAAGATACCGAGTCCCACCGCAACTTCCGAAGCAGCGATCGCAATCACGAAGAACGCAAACATCTGTCCGCTAAGATCATTGTAAAAGTGTGAAATCGCTGCGAATGCAATGTTTACTGCATTGAGCATCACCTCGGTTGCGAAGAAGAGCATCAATAGGTTTCTTCTTCTAAGTACGCCAATCAACCCTATAGAAAATAGAAGCGCTGATACGATCAGGTAGTGTGATAAACCTATCATTTCTCATCCTTTTGTGTCAAAATTTCATCTTCTCCCGCATCTTCATCCATCATCTCGGTAAGAGACTGATCCATCTTCTTCCCTGCAAGAATAATACCTGCGATCATCGCAACCAACAGCATAAGTGCGGCAACCTCAAACGGAACAAGATATTTAGTGAAGAGTACGATACCCACATCCTGTGCATTCCCTACTCCCTCATGCATAGGATAGAGCGCCTGAATGCTCTCAGAGTGGATCGGAGCGGCGAACATCAATACAAGCATCAATGCGCTAAGCCCTCCCAGTACAAATACTACGGCTCCGCTCGTATTCTTCTCTTTTATCTCCCTTGTTGCATCAAAGAACATCATCGCAAAGGAGTAAAGTGCCATCACCGCTCCCACATATACGATCAGCTGTACAACACCCAGGAAGTCTGCCCCCAGAATGAAAAAGAATCCCGAAATCAGTACCATACCTGATGCAAGAGAGGTCATTGCGTAGAGTACGTTATTGCTCATGACGGTAATCCAGAAGAGGATTATCGTCAAAAATGAAAAGAGGTAAAATGCGAACCCCTGAAATGTAAACAGTGATGCCAAAAAGTTTTCCATGACTGTCTCCTCCTTAATACGCCAACGGCGTTTTTTTGATGTTTTCATCAGCATTCGGAGATACGGCACCAAATCCGTCGTACTCTTGCTGCAAGCTAAGCTTGTCGATCGGTGTAAGCATATCCTCAAAGAGAGAGAAACTCGCTCTCTGCTCAGAAGCTGTCTCGTATCTCGGACCATGCACGATCGCCAGTTCCGGACAGACCTCTGCACAGTAACCGCAGAAGATACAACGGCCGAAATTGATCGTATACTCGCTTACCTCTTTACGCTGATTTTCATCGTATCTCGTATCCATAGAGATACAGTTTGAGATACAGATCTTCTCACAGAGTCCGCACCCGATACATCTGTAGTGGCCGCTCTCAAGCAGTCTGAGCATCTCATGGATCGCTCTGTATCTTGGTGAGATAGGAAGTTTTTCGAGCGGATATTTCACCGTATGCATCTGTCCTCTGAAGAGCGCATTGAACATCTCTCTTACTGTCACACCCAGACCGACAAAAAGTTCACCTTTAAAGGTTCTTTTTGCCACTTGCGCAAACTTTGCCATCGGAGTCTTCGGAGACTCCTGCAGGTCAAGTACCCTGTACTCCTGAGTCCCTACATTTCTATTTTTAAATTGTTCTAAACCCATCTTTGCTCCCTTATACCATTATCACTATACCAGTGACTACCACGTTGATCACCGCAATCGGCATCAAGACTTTCCAACACAGCCACATCAACTGATCCGGTCTAACGTGCGGCCATGCTGCTCTTACCCACAGCATCAGGAAGAAGAAGAATGCCACTTTCAGAAGGATCATGATCCAGCCTGCGATAAACCCGAAGTCGTTATACCCGCCAAGGAAAACGACTGCCGCAAGAATAGAGATCGTGATCATGTTCGCATACTCTCCGATGAAGAACATCCCCCATCTCATCCCTGAATATTCCGTAGCATACCCTGAAATGACCTCTGCCTCATGCTCAAGAAGGTCAAACGGTGTTCTGTTCGTTTCGGCAAATCCTGCGATCAGGAAAAGGATAAAGGCCACCGGCTGCTGCCAGACAAACCATGAAGTAAATCCGCCTGATTGTGCTTCGTTGAAATCAACCAATGAAAGCGAACCGACCAGCATGATCGGAGCCAGGATAGACAACCCTGTGATCACCTCGTAAGAGAGGAACTGGATCGCTGTCCTTGCGGCACCGATGATACCCCATTTGTTCGCCTGTGCCATACCTGCAAGCAGCGGTCCGTAGAGTCCTGCAGCCATCATACCAAGTACAAATAGAATCCCGACATTCACATCTGATGCAATCGATGGGACAAAAGTACCTCCAAGTACCGGAATAAACTCAGGGATCCTAAAATCCGGGAATACCGGTACTGCCGACAGTGCGATAAATGCCGTTGCCGCGGTGATCACTGGCGCTACTTTGAAGATCACGGCATTGGCATGCTGAGGAACGATATCCTCTTTGGTAAAGAGTTTGATACCGTCTGCGGCAATTTGAAGCAATCCGTACGGACCGACGTGCATCGGCCCAAGACGACGTTGCATAAATGCAAGAACCTTTCTCTCCAGATATGTCCCGAAACCTGCTACTGCGGAAATAATCGCAAGGATCAGGATCGCTTTAATCGCGACTCCTACGGCTGTCACCTCCGGTAGTTGTCCTATAAGTGTTGTTGTTTCCATCTTTTACACCTTCTTAATTGTTACATTTTTGTATCTAGACCCGCCGAAGAGATCATATATGCCTGCTGCAGCCCTGAAATCTGAAACTTTGACAATATCGCCTTCCATCTTCTCATCAGCGATCACATCCATCACGATGCTTCCCTTGTCAAACATAATTTCCACTCTCTCACCAAGCTCTTCTGCTTTTGCAGTACTTGCATAGACCCCGAATGCTTCAAAGATCTCATGTGACTTGTCTGTAAAGTCGTTGAACTGTCTTGCCGGGTTGCAGCGGTATGCGATCTCTCCCTCCAATGCTGCGGATTCAGCAAACTTTTCAACAGTCGGAAGTGCTGCTTCGGTTGATGTGATATCAAGCAGATATCCGCGGTTCTCTCTACCGTCGTTAGAGTAACCATATGGCAGATCATCAAATGCAACTGCTTTGTACCCTTTCTGTGTCGGTAGCATCGGTGTCCAGTCGATCGTAAGCTCAGGTGCCCCGACCAATACCTTCATCAGATCATTCAGCTCATATCCGTCGTATGGAAGCGCGGCATTGGTCGGTACCACTCTTTTTGACATCGTTGTAAATGTCCCTTCCTGCTGGTTCATTGCCGGCATATCAAGATCGCCGTTGCCCAGTGCAGAGAGTCTGAAGTCGCCGTTTTCGTTGTATCCTACCGTATATCCTGTCGCTTCATCGTCAAGATCACAGATCAGTGCCACACCCAGTGCATTGGATTTCGGCGGAGCCATCACCACATCGATGCTTGTTGTCGCCTCGATCAGAGCAATCAGTTTCGCGATATTCTCAGCTTTTTCATGGAAGTAGAGGTCCTCGCCCACCATCATTGAGAAGGACTCTTTTTTCTTCATCATCTTGTCAAATGCATCGGCAAAGTTCTCGGAATCGCCGCCAAGAAGGTCAACAAGCCCGTTCTTTTCGACAGTGATCTCTTTTTCCACTGTCTCTTTGACTTTTTTGCTTACCTCTTCCTCTTCGCCTGTCTCTTCGTTTTTGACCATCTCTTTGACTGTCTTCTCGACTTTCTCTTTGATCGTCTTGGTCTCTGAGGTTTTAAAGGAATCAATATAGGCTTTTACCTCTTCCGGGAGCTTCTGCACATCTGCGAACAGATCAAGGATCAGATAGAGCGCTGCCTCTTCAAGGCCCGGTTTATGGTTGAAACACTCGATACTTTTGCCGAATGAAGAGATCAGGGTATCGCCTATCGGATGGAAATAAAGCCCCGCACCTTTGTTCAGCTTCTGGACATTGTTGAACGCGTACTTCATGCCCGGGCTGTCATTTCTCAGTGCGGAACCTACCGAGATCACAAAATCGGCACGCTTCATGATCGTGTCCGTATCTGTTGACCAGAGTGATCTGCCGCTCGCTGCCTGATAATGATTCAGGAACTTCTGGAACGCTCTCACTTCAGGGTTGTAAAGTTTTACGCCCATCTTCTCTTTGAGCGTCTGGAGCATCAGTGCCTCTTCATTGGTGATCACGGAGTTGAATCTGATCGTTCCTGCTTTTTTGAATGCTTCGACCGCCGCATTGAATGCTGCTTCATCTTTGGTGGCATCCTCGTTTTCAAAGTCATAGGCAAAACGTGCTGCACCGTCCAGCGATACATAGTTCCATTCGTTTGTCACACGGAAGATCTTCTCTCTTCTGTCTTCGATCGATCTTGGCTTCGTCTCATAGTAGATCGCAAACCCGTCACTGGAGTGTGCCGAGACAGCAGGGACACGCTTAAGATCCCATGCATTTGACTGGTAAACAAAATCCCTGCTCACCAACGCACCTACCGGACATACCGCGATACATTCCCCACAGTCTGAACAGTTTGTCTGATCTGTGCCGTTGCTCGGTGCGATCAGAGACTTCTGAAGCTTGTTCCACATCGCATAAGCATCCTTTGGCATGCTCTCTTTAAATGCTTTGTCGATATCCTCGCCGCCTCTTTTGGTCGTAGTGATCGCGGCATCGCCGATCATATCCTTACAGACTGTCGTACAACGCTCACACACGATACAAAGGCCCGGATCATAGTGAAGTACCGAACTCCAGTTCTGCACCTCTCTCTTGGTATCCGGGATCGCATAGCTTTGGGAATCCACATTCAGCTCAAGGGTATAGTTCTGCAGTTCACACTCACCGCTTTTGTCACAGACACCGCACTGGAGCGGGTGGTTGACATCATAGACTTCCATGATCGCTCTGCGCTCTTCAAGGATATTCGGAGTATTTACCGTGATCTCCATCCCTTCTTTGACTTTCGCATTACACGCATAGACCTGTTTACCGTCTGCTTCAACCAGACAGATACGACATGCCAAAGTAGGCGAACATCTTGTCAAATAACAAATAGCCGGTATAAAGACTTCGTTGGCACGAGCAGCGTTAAGGATATACTCGCCTTCAACAGCCTGATACTCAACACCATCAATCTTGATATTCACCATGTTTTCTACTGTTTTTACTTCACTCATCTTAGCTTCCTACCTCTTCATTTTTGGTGGATGAAAAATCGACGCTTTTAAATCTATAAGAGGATAGCAAAGCAGCACTTAATCCCATATCATAGTTTGGATTAAGTGCGATATTCCCGCTCATAGATGTATCGATCTTAAACACACGTTTGAACGTCACACCATCGATTTCAAATAGCACCCTCTGACCGTCACCGAGTCCTGTCTCTTCTGCAAATGCAGCCGAACCCACCAGTTGTGCTTCACCTGTGACTGCCTCACATTTTGCCGTAAACGGCGAAAACTGTTCAACCGGGTTGCAGTGATACACCACAGGACCCAAATTTTTAGGGGACTCTACGGCCTGGATCGTTTGATCTGCCGGCACCTTTACCTCATTGAGCAGGTAGCCTCTGTGCTCTTCTCCTGTGATACCAAAGTGGTCCGGCAGATTGTCAAATGCTTCCTGCCTGAATCCCTGTGCTTCCGGAAGTGCTGCAGTATAGTCGATCGTATATTCCGCTTCCAGCCCCAGTGCATTGGCAATATCATTGAGCACATACCCGCCGTATGACTTGGCCACATGCATCGGTACTACGCGCTTGTCATTGCTGGTCAGGGTTCCTTCCTGCTGATTCATCGCCGGCATATCAAGATCGCCTTCTCCCAGCGCGGAGAGTGTAAAGTCACCTTTCACGTTATATCCGACGCTGTTCCCCTCGATTTCATCATCCAGGTCACAGATCAGTGATACACCCATGGCATTTCCTGCAGGCGGGACACAAACGACATTGAAACCTGCATACCGTTCAAACAGCGCAAGCAGTTTCGCGATATTCTCTGCCCTAGGATGTGCGTAAAGATCACTTCCCACAACAAGAGAGAAACCGTGTTTCTTGATCAAAGATTTTTGAAGCAGTCCGATCTCTTCATTGCTGATCCCGCTCTGTGCTGCAAGCGTCTCCGGATCCATTGCTTCCAGTACAGAAGCAACATTCTGAGGCATATCATCACTCTGTCCGATCAATGCCAGTACGAGCTGCGCAGCTGCCGCTTCTTCGCTTCCCGGCGCATAATGCATAAACTGAGTCACGATGTTCTTCATCTCCTCGTCACGCATCGGATGTAGATAGGCGACTCTCGCTCTGTGCCACTTGCTCGCCATATTGATATGGTATTTCACATTAGGCGCATCATTATTGATACGTGTGCCAAAGACGATGATGGCTTTGGATCCGGATATACCCTTCAGTGTTCCGCCATAGAGATTTTTACCGGTGATAGAGCCATAGGCACGCATGAACTTCTGATAGGCTCTTGCCTCGTGACAGATCAGTTTGGTTCCCTGCTTCTCTTTGATCTTTTGAAGGATCAGCGCCTCTTCATTGCTGATCTGAGGTGCGAAGAGGATGCTCTGTGCATTTGCTACAGCTTTCACTGCATTTTCAAATGCCTCTTTATCTTTGCTTACGCCTTCGTTGGCATAGTCAAACCCGTAGCGGCCTGCACCGCAGAGTGTGGAGAATTCCGCATGGTTGCTTACACGGTAGATCTCGTCTCTTTTGACCTCATAGCTCATCTGGCATCCGCCACCGCAATGCGAACAGGACGACGGGATCTTTGTAAGCTCCCATGCATTGGTGCGATATTTGAAGTTTGTATCTACCAGTGCACCTACAGGGCAGACCGCAGCTGCCTCACCAAGGCTTGCATAGTTCTTCTCCTTCTTGACATTCACGATACTTGATGAGTAACCGCCGAACTTCAGCTGAAGTGCTTCATCGCCCGTGATCTCCGTAGAGACCCTTACGCACTTCTCACACATGATACAGAGTGCCGGATCATAAGAGACATGTCCCCAGTTCTCTACCGGCCTGTGCTGATCGCGCGCAGTGAAAGGCTGCTCGGCTACATCAAACTCCAGTGTCTTGTTCTGAAGGTCACACTCGCCGCTCTGGTCGCATACGCCGCACTCAAGCGGGTGGTTGACATTATAAAGCTTCATAATGTTCTGACGTTCCCGGTAAAGCTCGGGAGACTGTGTCATGACCACTGCACCGTCGGTCGCTTTCTCCTGACAGGAGAGAATCGCACCGTCAACTCCTTCGACATTCACAAGACACATACGGCATGATCCGATCGGCAAGGTTTTGGTCAAATAACACATGGTCGGGATATAGATGCCGTTTTCTCTTGCGATCTCAAGGATCGTCTTTCCGAAAGTGCTCTTGCACTCTTTTCCGTTAATGGTGACTGTGATCTCTTTGCCGAGTCCCAATGAATTATGTATACTCATATTACACCGCCACCATTGAAATATAATAACAACGCATACAACGTTCAGCCTCAGCGATCGCTTCTTCGCCTGTAAACCCCAGGTTTACCTCTTTGTTGTTATCGATACGCTCATCAACGCCAAGTTTTTCGCTGACAGCCCTTGGAAGGCCGGGCATCCATCCGGTGATCTTTTCGTTCTTATCGTATACTTTGAGTTTATTAAGATGATCTTCCATGATCTCATCATCGGTCAAAGAGACTTTGCCGTCATAGATATAACGGCTGATCACTGATGCGGCACGTCTTGCCTGACCAACCGCATTGACGATCGTCATCGGGCCATATTCGCAGTCACCTGCCGCAAAAAGGCCTGGACGGGATGTCATATAGTCTTTTCCGTTCGTCAACAGTGTATTCCACGATGTCAACTCTATGTTCCACTCTTCAGGAATCAGCTGCAGATCCGCTGCCTGCGAAACTGCAGGGATCAGGTAGTCGCACTCGAGCTCAAAGTCGCCGTCTTCCATCTTGACAAGCTGTGCACGTCCGCCGTTTGGATCGGGGACCAGTTCAAATCTATTACACTTGAGCTTTGTGATCTTCTCACCATCGTCAATAATTTCCTCGATCGCTGAGTAGAAGATGAACTCCACGCCCTCTTCTACCGCTTCATGGTACTCCTCATAGGTTGTATTGCGGATAATCGTCCCCTCATCACGACGGTAAAGCATGATCACTTTCTTCGCGCCTTCACGCACAGAACATCGCACAACGTCCATTGAGGTAAATCCCCCGCCGACACAGACGACCGTTTTGTCTTTCAGCTCATTGCTCGCCGGGCTTCCGATACCGTACTTGCTCCAAAGATTTACTTTGTCAAGCATCGCGATCGCACCCCAGTAGCCGCCCATTTTCGGGTTTTCATTCTCTGCATAGACCTTTTTGGAAAGTCTTGTACCAAAGGCGAGCAGTGTCGCATCATACTCCGCATCGATCTCCTTGAGACGATCTGCATCGACCCTGTGGTTATTGGTAATGCTTACGGTCGGCATCTGAAGAACAAACTCGATATCCTTGTTGTACTTATCGATCGGCATACGGTACTCCGGTACACCTACGGCAACTTCGCCGCCGTTGACCGGAAGTTCTTCAAAGATATGTACATGAATCCCCTCCAGCGCCAGGTAGTAAGCCGCCGTAAGACCCGCAGGTCCTGCACCGATGATCGCTACCTTTTTGCCGTCATTTCTAGGAGGCTTCGGTTCTTTCGGGTGAAGCCAGGGTACCTGATGGTCCGTCTCATAGTCTGCACCGATACGTTTCAGCTCCATGATCGAGATCGGCTCATCCAGGTTTGCCCTTCTGCATGCATCTTCACACGGGTGCGGACAGACACGTCCACAGGTATGCGCAAGCGGCATCGTCTGTCTTGTTGCCTGAAGCGACTCGGTAAAGATCATATCACGTACACCTTCAATATATGCCGGGATATCCACGTGTGCCGGACACATATCCGTACAGGGAGCCGTCACTTTGGCAATATAGGAGGTATCTCCGCCATAATGCTTGGATGGCACCTGTGCATCAATGCATCTGTCAAACTGTGTTTTATAGTGTTCCATCAGGTCAAGGATAGGTTTAGGTACGGTCTTACCGATCTCACACTTCGAAGTAGCCATCATTGTCTGGGAGACCTCTTTAAGATGGGCTACATCATCATGCGTACCTTCGCCGCGTGCGATTTTATCGAGTAGATCATACAAGATCCTGCCGCCCCAACGTCCCGGAGCACAACGTCCGCATGCTTCTGAGTACTGCTGATACTGCGCAGCATACTGGCTTGCCAGCTCAACCGCATCGATGTCTTCTGTAAAGATGGCTACTCCATCCCATCCGATAAATGCTTTTGAACTTTTGTCTCCATGGTAGGTTTCAGGCAGCTTGAACCCTGTTTCACTCCACTCTTCAAGGGGTTTACCGCGGTTGTCGATAAACTCGTCCCTCCAAGTTGAGAATACAATGTTTGACATAATTACTCAGCCTTCTCTTCTTTTGCAGCTTCTACTTCTGCTGCCGCTTTTGCCGCTTTTTCAGCTTCTCTTTGTGCCTGAGCTTCAGCCTCAGCTTTTGCAGCAGCTTCTGCTTCTGCCCTTGCTGCTTCTGCCGCCTCGGCACGCGCTTTTCTTGTCTCTTCACTGACCTTTTTCACCACGATGGTCCAGTCCACTTCATTGAACTTCAATGAGTTCATCAGGTCATGTCCCTGCGCTCTTACCAGGTCTGCAGACTTCTGGATCGAACTGAAATCACCCACTTCAAACAGGAAGATACCCACTTCATCTACATGAAGTCCCGTATCCATCAGTTCAACCATTCTGTCATAAAAGTCATCTTTCAAGTGTCTTAAATCATATCTTCTCATCTAACATATCCTTTTGTGAACAAGTCCAAAAGAAGGCTCTTCGGCAGAGTGCCCCCGCAACCAGTTGCTCTTTTGTTCTCTCTGTATTGCATTATTATCTCCTTCCTACGCGGCTTCGTTTTGCTCCGACCGCTCCGGTTTCGAAGCTAAAAATTGAAACAGTTCAATTTTTTCAACGCTTCTTATCTATCCACTTCACCGAATACGATGTTGGTCGTACCAATGATCGTAACGACGTCTGCAATGTATGTTCCCACAAGGATCTCCTGCAGCAGCCCGGTATGGAAGAAGCTCGGTGCTCTACATTTCAATCTGTAGGCATACGGCTCACCTTCTGATTTTATATAGAATCCAAGCTCACCTTTTGGAGACTCGGTTGGTACATAGACTTCACCTTTTGGCGGTCTCATCCCCTGAGTCACAAGTACAAAGTGCTGCATCAATGCATAGTTTTGCGTCATGATCTCTTCTTTTGGCGCAGAGATATACTGCGGTGCATGCGCCATAAGCCTAGGCTCTGTCTTTTTGTACATCGGGATAAGCTGTCTCAGGATACGTGTAGACTGCTTCATCTCTTCCATATAGAGACGGTAGCGTCCGTAGGAGTCACAGGTTTCCGCTACAGGGATATCGAAGTCAAGCTCACTGTAAAGCTCGTATGGCTCCTCTTTTCTGATATCATACTTCACTCCTGAACCTCTCAGCATCGGACCGGTACATCCCCATGAGAGAGCCTCTTCCGCAGAGATCACACCGACATTTTCAAGACGCATCTTCCAGATACGGTTCTCGGTAAGGAGCGCTTCATAGGTGTGCTCTACTTCATAGTCTACCTTGTCACAGAACGCCGCAAGGTTTTCCAGCCACCCGGCAGGAAGATCCAACGGTACACCGCCGATACGTACAGAGGAGTGAGTCAATCTCGCACCACAGTAATCTTCCATAAGGTCCATCGCATACTCACGCTCTCTGAAGGCATAGAGGAATACCGACATCGCACCAACATCGAGTGCATGCGTTGCAAGGAAGAAGAGGTGGGAGATCACACGGTTAAGCTCAAGCAGCATTGTTCTGATCACCTGTGCACGTCTTGGTGCTTCGATACCGAGAAGTTTCTCTACCGCCAGTGCATAGGCATAGTTGTTTGCCGTTGATGCGATATAGTCAAGTCTGTCCGTTGTCGGGAGGAACTCGTTGTAGGTCATGTTCTCCGCCATCTTTTCGATCCCCCTGTGAAGGTAACCGATATCAGGATAGGCTTTGACTACCTGCTCACCGTCAAGTTCAAGTACCAGTCTCAACTGTCCGTGTGCAGAGGGGTGCTGAGGACCGAAGTTGATAACCATGGTGTTGTCATCGCGCTCAAAATTGAGGTTTTCAAAAAACGGGGTTAATTTATTGGGTTGTTGGCTCATTTTCCCTCCTACTTTCTTTCATCAAGCTGTTTTGTGCCAGCATTGTAGTTGACAAGGATCGTTTCGCTGTACTCGATCGCCTGCTCTTTTTCACCCTCGCTGATATCAGCACCGAACGGTACTTCATATCCTACACGCGAGAAGCGTTTCGTATCATATCTCTCTACTTTTGCCGGATCTCTGTTCTCAGGCCCGATGATATCTCTGTACTCTTTGCCGAAGATCTTGTCCACCTCATACCATGATGCGAATTCATCACCCTGCAGCGGATAGGTCTTGAGCAGCGGATGCCCTTCCCAGTCATCAGGCATAATGATACGTTTAAGGAACGGATGGTTGTTCACCTTGATACCGAACATATCATACATCTCACGTTCTGCAAAGTTCGCCGACTTGAAAAGAGGCACAATGCTCTCGATCGCCTCGCCCTTTTTGATACGGCAGACGACCCTTACTCTCTTCGCTTCAGCATGGTTCAGCAGCTGGTAGAAAAGCTCGAACTCCCCATCCTGTGCCAGATAATCCACAGCAGACTGCTCAGAGCACTGCTTATAGCCGCACTCGTCTCTCAGTGTCTTGATCACAGCAAAGTTCTCCGATGCATCGATATGGACGACCAGCTGACCCACTTCGATATAGGACTCTTTTACCTGGCTGCCAAGCGCATTCACCACCGCTTCAAAGTGTGAACCCGCTTCTACCTCTTCTCTCGGTACACGCGGTGCCACCCAGAATCTGTCCGTATAGTACGATTTTCCCTGTACATTGTCTTTTGGCGTATACTTTCTCATTACACTAACCTCAAGTTCTGTTTTGTATTCTTATTCATGTTCGCTGACTCTTTTCTGATCTTCTTTTGAAGCATCATCAGTGCATACTGCAGTGTCTCCGGTCTTGGTGCACATCCGGGAAGATAGATATCCACCGGAATGATACGGTCGACACCCTGTACTGTTGCATAGGTATTGAACATCCCCCCTGTGTTTGCACATGATCCCATGGAGATGACCCATTTCGGTTCGGTCATCTGGTCATAAAGTCTTCTGGCAAACTCAGCGTGTTTTTTGGAAAGTGTCCCTGCAAGGATCATCACGTCAGATTGTCTCGGTGATGCCCTGAAGATCGTTCCGAAACGGTCAAAGTCATATCTTGCACCACCCGCTGCCATCATCTCGATCGCACAACATGCCAAACCGTATGTCAACGGCCAGAGAGAGTTCGAACGTCCCCAGTTTACTAAATGATCCACCGTAGTCAACGCTATCGGCAAGCCTGCTGATGAGGCATAATTTACTTGATGCTGTGCCATTCAAGTGCTCCTTTCTTCCATGCATAAATAAATCCGATTGCAAGCAAAAGGATAAACAGAATCATCTCAGCGAATCCGAACCATCCCAGCAGCTTAAAGTCAATCGCCCACGGGAACATAAAGACAATCTCTACGTCAAACAGGATAAACAGCAGGGCTATCAGATAGAACTGTGCCGAGATCGTGTTTGGCTGCTTGGTTACCTCCGGTCCACATTCATAGATCGTCAGTTTAAGCTTTTCAGTGTCGAGCCTTGCAAGTTTTCTACTTACAAAACGCGCTGCAAAAAGAGTTGCCGGAAAGGCAACCGCAGTAAGTGCAAACAGAAGAAAAACACCAAAATACGGGTGCTCTGTAATTACGTGAGTCATTATTCATCCCTTACTTTAATTATCTCCCCCCCTAATTCCAGGGCAGAGGATTCTCAGAATATGGAATTAATATAGCGAAAAGTTAATTAAAGTCATTATGTTGTTTTGTATAGAAAGTGGATGAA
>Ga0116197_1000054_pt1 | contig 21627 bp, 15 predicted proteins | sample ZodSprsou2mmetaG_FD_94480 | JGI IMG/M metagenome (GOLD analysis project Ga0116197, IMG submission 94480) | Hot spring sediment microbial communities from Zodletone spring, Oklahoma to study Microbial Dark Matter (Phase II) - Zodletone Spring... ...
GAGAAAATATTGGTATGGTTCAACAGGATGTCTTTTTATTTACCGGTTCAATAAAGGAAAATATATTATATGGAAAGCCTAACTCTGAGGATAAAGAAATTATAGAAGCGGCTAAAAATGCCAATATTCACGATTTTATTATGGGTTTGCCTGAAGGATATGATAGTTATATTGGAGAAAAGGGAATAACACTTTCCGGTGGTCAAAAACAAAGAATATCACTCGCCAGAGCATTTTTAAAAGATCCTGCTATACTTATTCTGGATGAAGCTACCTCGGCTTTAGATAGTGAAGCTGAAATTGTAATACAACAAGCTTTAAAAGAATTAACTATCGGTAGAACGGTGTTGGTAATTGCTCACCGGTTGTCTACTATTAAAAATGCTAACCAGATAGTGGTTTTAACTGATCAGGGAATAAAAGAAAAAGGTAATCACGATGAGCTTATAGCCAGGAAAGGATTATATGGCAAGCTATACCATGCTCAATTCAAAGGTTTTATACCGGATGAAATAGAATGAAAATTGTTTTTCTTAAAGCAATCTACAAGAATAAATACGATAAGAATAAGCTAGTTGTGCTTCAACAATCTTTTAGTTATACTTAATGGTAACAACACCGAAATCAGACAATTCTTAAAGAACAATCAAGATCAAATGATTAGGGGAAAAAATGGTCTATCGTTCTAATGATCAAACTAATATCATAAAAAAAATAGAAGAATTACGAGAAAAGATTAGGCATCATAATTATCGCTATTATGTTTTGGATGATCCAACTGTTTCAGATGCTGAATATGATCGATTCATGAGGGATTTAATAGAATTAGAAGAAAAATACCCCCAATATGTTAACGTCTATTCTCCCACTCAGAGAGTGGGTGTAGAGCCAGTTTCTCAATTTAGCACAGTAAAACATATTGCTCCCATGTTAAGCCTGGCGAATGCCTTTTCAACTGAAGAGCTGCGAGCTTTTGATCAGAGAATAAAAAAGTTAGTTTCACAAAAGATTAATTATGTAGTAGAACTGAAGATTGACGGACTGGCTGTTGCTTTAGTCTACGAAAACGGTATCTTTATAAGAGGAGCAACCCGAGGAGATGGAGCAATAGGAGAAGATATTACTTACAATCTTAGAAGCATAAAGACCATTCCTTTGAAATTGTTTGGTAAAGATATGTCCTCTCGCATTGAAGTTTATGGTGAAGTATACATGAAAAAGAGTGATTTTAAGAAATTAAATGAAGAACGAATGAAAAAAGGAGAGAATCTTTTTGCTAACCCGAGAAACGCTGCAGCTGGTTCAGCCAGGCAGCTTGATCCTCGAATCACCGCTCAAAGACACTTAGATACTTTTATTTACAGAATAACTTTTTCCCAGGAAAATAAATTCAAGACCCATATAGAAATTTTGGATTATCTAAAAAAGATCGGATTTAAAGTCAATCCTCATATAAAACTTTGTCAAGATATAGGGGAAGCTATTAATTACTGCCAGGAATGGATAGAAAAGAAAGAAGAGTTGGATTATGAGATTGATGGGATGGTCATTAAGGTTAATTCCTTGAAAATAAGAGAAGAGTTAGGCTCAACTACCCGAAGTCCTCGTTGGGCTATTGCCTATAAGTTTCCTGCCCAACAATTATCGACAAAAATCCAGGATATTGTGGTTCAAGTAGGGAGAACGGGAACGCTGACTCCGGTAGCCATACTAAATCCGGTTAGGATATCCGGCTCGATAGTGCAGAGAGCAACTCTGCATAACGAAGATGAAATTAAAAGGAAGGATATTCGAATCGGAGATGTTGTCTTGATTCAAAAAGCCGGAGAAGTTATTCCGGAAGTAGTTAAAGTAATAAAAGAGAAGAGAACGGGCAAGGAAAGAGAATTTATTATGCCCCAACAATGTCCGGTATGTGGTGCAAAGGTTTTTAGGTTGGAAAATGAAGTGGCTTCTCGATGTAATAGTCTTGGCTGTTCCGCTCAAATAAAAGAAAGGATCAGGCATTTTGCCTCCCGAAATGCTATGGATATTGAGGGCTTAGGACCGGCAATAATTGATCAATTAGTAGAGAAGAGCTTCATTAAAAATATTTCAGATTTGTATTTTTTGAAAAGGAGTGATTTGCTTTCTCTTGAGCGGATGGGTGAGAAATCTGTTGATAATTTATTAGATGCTATTGAAAAGAGTAAAGAAAAATCTTTAGGTAACTTAATCTATGGTTTAGGTATACGTTATGTGGGAGACCATACGTCAGAAGTTATTACCAGATATTATTCTACCTTGGATAAATTGGGAAAAGCTAAATTAGAAGAATTAATTGAAATTAATGAAATTGGCCCCAAGATTGCAGAAAGTATCATTCTTTTCTTTAAAGAGAAGAAAAATATAGCAATTATTCAAAGGTTAAGAAGTGCTGGTTTAAATTTTAAGCAAGAAGAAGAGAAAACAAGTGAAGAAAAAGGAGCTCGGATATTAACCGGTAAGCAGTTTGTCTTAACCGGTACTTTAAAAGATTTTACCCGTAGCCAGGCGCAAGAAATAATCAGTAAATTGGGAGGTAGAGTCACCGGTAGTGTGACTAAAAAAACGGATTATGTAATTGCCGGCTTAGAACCGGGATCAAAATATCAAAAAGCACAAGAATTAGGGGTACATATAATGAATGAAGAGGAATTTAAAAAAATAATCAATAAAACAGTTAGCTAGTTATCAAATTTGTATTTTATTATTTAAACCAATTAACTAAATTCATGGAGGATATTATGGCTGAAAAAATAATCACTAAAAAAGAAGTAGAATATGTTGCTAGATTAGCTAAATTAGAGTTTAATGAAGAAGAAAAAGAAGAATTTACTTCTCAATTAAATTCCATTTTAGACTATTTCAAAAAATTAAATGAACTCGATACTGAAAGAATTAAGCCTACTGCTTATATTATCTCCATGCCCAACCTGCTAAATGAGGACAAGATTGAACCTTCTTTATCGCAAGATGAAGTCCTTTCCAATAGCCAATATGTTAAAGAAGGTTATTTCAAAGTACCAAGAATAATATAAGCTGTAATTTGAGTAAAGTAAAAGGAGGAATAGTAGTTGACCTTTAACCAATTAACTGCTCGCGAAGCTGTAGATTTAATTAAACAAAAGAAAATAACTGCTTATGAAGTCATACGAGATATTTTTAATCAGATAGATAAAGTAGATAATCTAATCAAAGCATTTCTTGTTACTAATCGAGAAGAAGCCTTAAAACAAGCTGAGGAAATAGATCGAAAAGTGAAAAAGGGAGAAACACTTCCTCCTTTGGCTGGTGTAGCTGTTGCCGTTAAGGATATTATAACTACTCGAGGAATAGAGACCACTTGCGGTTCCAGAATACTTAAAGGTTTCATCCCACCCTACAATGCTACCGTAATAACTAAATTAAAGAAGGCGGGAGCAATAATAATAGGAAAAACCAATATGGATGAGTTTGCTATGGGTTCATCCAATGAAAATTCTGCTTTTGGCCCCACCTATAATCCCTGGGATTTGGAAAGAGTTCCCGGTGGTTCAAGTGGCGGTTCAACTGTGGCAGTAGCTGCCGATGAGACCTTGGTTGCTTTGGGTACGGATACGGGAGGTTCCATTCGGCAACCGGCATCTTTCTGCGGAATAGTGGGGTTAAAACCAACTTACGGAAGAGTCTCTAGGTATGGTTTGATTGCTTACGCCTCATCTTTAGATCAAATAGGGCCTATTACCAAAGATGTGACCGATTGTGCTCTGCTAATGAAAATTATTGCCGGCCATGACCGCAGAGATTCTACTTCCGCAAATTTAGAAGTTCCTGATTATTTAAAATCTTGTCAGGAAGGAATAAAGGATTTGAAAATAGGTATTCCGAAGGAATATTTTATAGAAGGAATAGACCCGGAAATAAAGGCTGCATTGGATAAAGCTTTGAAAATATTTGAGAAATTGGGAGCAAATATTGAAGAAGTGTCATTACCTCACACTGAATATTCCCTGCCTACCTATTATTTAATTGCCACAGCAGAAGCGAGCTCAAATTTAGCGCGGTATGATGGAGTGCAATATGGTTATAGAGCAGAAGAATATGAAGATTTATCTTCTATGTATCAGAAAACCAGAAGTAAAGGTTTTGGAAGTGAAGTAAAAAGGAGAATTATGTTAGGTACCTATGCCTTGAGTTCGGGTTATTATGATGCTTATTATTTGAAAGCGCAGAAGGTGCGTACTCTAATAAAAGAAGATTTTGATAGAGCATTTAATCAATTCGATATTCTTATTACTCCGACTTCACCTACCCCTGCTTTTAAGTTGAATGAAAAGGTATCAGATCCCTTAACCATGTATTTATCTGATATTTTTACCCTTCCTATTAATTTAGCCGGTATACCCGCAATTTCTCTTAATTGTGGATACAGTAAAAGTAATCTGCCTATAGGCTTACAAATTATCGGCGGATATTTTAGTGAAGAGACTCTACTTCGAGCAGCCTTCAATTTTGAACAAAATAATAGGGTAGAAAAGAAGAAGCCATTGATGAAACTGGCAGAACATAAGGAGATAAAAGAATGAAAGAAGAGATAGTAATCGGTTTAGAGATCCATATTCAATTGATGACTAAAGCAAAAATGTTCTGTCATTGCAGTACTGATTACATTGGAAAAGATCCCAATACCAATATTTGTCCGGTATGTTTGGGTTTACCCGGTTCACTTCCCGTACTGAATAAAAAAGTATTAGAATTTGCGGTCAGAACAGCCGTGGCTTTAAATTGTGAAATAAATCAAATTAGCAGATTTCACCGTAAAAATTATTTTTACCCCGATTTACCCAAAGCTTATCAGATATCTCAATATGATCTTCCTTTGGGTAGAAATGGATATATGGATATATTTCTCCCTAAAAGCAGAGAAAGTAGCAGAATTGGTATTACTCGAGTTCATATAGAAGAAGACGCCGGAAAACTAGTTCACGAGGGAGATATTACTTCTTCCTCTTACTCTCTGGTAGACTATAACCGTTGTGGGATACCTTTGGCTGAGATTGTAACAGAACCTGACTTTCGTTCTCCCGAAGAAGCTCGAATTTTCTTGATACAATTAAGAAGTATGGTCCAACATTTAGGAGTATGCGATGGAAACATGGAAAAAGGATCGATGCGTTGCGATGCAAATATTTCTCTAAGAAATACAAAATCAACTACTTTGGGTACCAAAGTAGAAATAAAGAATATGAATTCCTTTAAGGCAGTTAAAAAAGCCTTGCAATTTGAAGTAGATCGCCAAAAGATGCTCTTGAAAGAGGGAATAGAGATTATTCAGGAAACCAGACACTGGGATGAATCAAAGAATGTTACGGTCTCAATGCGGAGTAAAGAAGAAGCTCATGATTATCGTTATTTCCCTGAACCGGATCTCCTGCCGCTTAAATTAGATTCAAAAATGACTGATGAGATCAGAAAAAATCTTCCTGAATTACCTGAAGTGAGAAGAGAGAGATTCATTAAAGATTACCAAATTCCAACATACGACGCTGAAATACTCATTTCGAGTAAAGCGTTGGGAGATTTTTTTGATAAGGCTGCTTCATTATATTCTAATAGTAAAGTTCTAAGTAACTGGATTATGGGGGAATTAATACATTATTTGAATGAAAATAAAATAGAGATAGAGGATTCTCCTATTTCTCCGGAAAAATTAGTGGGGATGTTGAAATTAATCGATGAAAAAGTAATTAGCGGAAAGATGGCGAAGGGAATATTTGAAAAAATGTTCAAAACCGGGGAAAATGCCTCCAAAATCGTAAAAGAAAGCGGAATAATCCAGATCACCGATAAAAATGAATTATCTGAAGTAATAGACAGGGTAATTAGGGAAAATCCTGAATCAATAGAAGATTTTAATCAAGGGAAAGAAAAAGCCTTACATTATTTAGTAGGACAGGCTATGCGTTATACAAAAGGAAGAGCAAAACCCGATTTTGTCTTTAATACCCTAAAACAGAGATTAAAATAAAGATTATAAGGTTGTTTGTGATTATTTCTTTTTAAAAAGATTGAAAAATCTATCCTGATATTGTTCAAATATTCCCCAATTATCCAGTTCTTCTTTTAATTCTACCGGCTTTAATTCTCCTTGTTCCACTAACTTAAATAAAAATTCTATTTCCTCTCGGGCAGCAACCGGGATACCATATCTATCTTTGGAGACAACAGCTTGCCCCATATGGTTTATTCCTATATACCCTTTTCTTCTAAAATCAGGTACCTGAGCGGTAGTTACACTTCTCGCCATCATATCTAAAATAAACTTCGAAAGAGATACATCCCATAGGCCGGCTACCCCCTTAATAACAGCACAAAGGGAGTCTCCCTTTTTATTAATTTCATGATTAATATTTTCTGCTACAGCCACTAAAGGACCGGAAACGAAATTCATTTCGTCAAGTTCTTTGTTGACTTTAAATTTATATAGAATTCCAGCCAAATCAGGATATTGACTGGCCAGTATTTCAAAGGCTTTTTTTGCTTCACCACTAAATCCTTCTATTCTAAACATATAGGAAGGAGTTAGTAACTTAGGTTGGTACCAGCTTACTTTTCCTTCCCGGACTACTGTTTCTAAATTATCTTTGGTAAATTCAGAATAGACCGGTTCAGTCAGAACATAATAATGAATAATCGAAGAACCAAAAGTAGATATCAGCTGTTTTGGCCTTCTTAGTATCTCTGTATGTTCAAAAACATACCTTATTTTCTCATTCATATTCATTTTGAGCTCCTATCTAATTCGAAAAAATATTTAATTCTTTTTTTATTTCTTTATCCAATACGAAATATGCTATAAGAATTTTCCATAATTTCTGTTATATATTATCTTTTATCTTTGCGAGATACGATTACGAGATACTTATTGCTGTTCTGATTTCTATATCCTATCTTCCTATTTTCATTTCTTTATCATTCACTATTCACTAACGACTATTCACTATTTATTAATCAACATGACAAAAAAAATATTTTAATATATAATGTTACCGTTAATATTTTACTACAAACAGGGGGGTTGTGTCACCTTTTCATTCCATTTGAAAAATAATTATGGGGAATTGGTTAAATCATAACCTATTAAATCAAAAAAAAGAGAGAAGGGGATTATTATCAGAAAAATTATTATCGGAGTCATGGGCGGGGGAGAAATTGTTAATGCCGCTGATTATGAAGATGCCCGACGCTTGGGTGTCCTCATTGCCCAAGAAGGATGGGTTCTGCTAAATGGGGGAAGAGCTTCCGGAATTATGGAAGCCTCAGCCCGAGGGGCCAAAGAAAGCGGTGGGTTAACTATCGGTATTTTACCCGGGAATGATCCGACCTGGGCTTCTAAGTATATCGATATTCCCATATTAAGTGGTATAGGTTTTGCCCGGAATTACATCAATGTATTAACCAGCGAAGTAATAGTGGCTCTTTCCGGAAGAACAGGAACTATTTCAGAAATTGCATTAGCTCTAAATATTGGGAAAAAAGTGATCTCCTTAAATTTTGATTTGGGGACTTTGTTTAAAGAATATGAAGAGTCGAAACAATTGATCTATGCTAAAGAGCCTGAAGAAGTGATAGGTTTAATTAAAAAAATATTAAGCAGTGGTGGCAATAGGGGAGATAGAAGATATGTCTAAGATATTAATGAGGATAGATGGAGCCTGTTATCCCAATCCAGGAAATATGGCTATCGGGATAGTGATTTATAAAGACGGAGAATTACTGAGTAAAATAAGTGAGGCTATTGGTTACGGAACTAACAATATTGCTGAATATAGAGCTTTAATTAGGGGATTGGAAGAAATAAAAAAGCTCGGTGCCGAGAAAATAGATATATATTGCGATAGCCAACTATTGGTAAAACAGTTAAATAAAAAATACAAAGTTAAAAATACAGGAATTATCCCCCTATATAATCAGGTAGAAGAAATTGTTCGATCCATTCCGGGAAAAGTAAATTTCATTTGGAATAAAAGAGATGATAACACCCAGGCTGATAGTTTGGCAAAAAGAGCATTGACCGAAGAAGAGATTGCTAAAAGAGAAAGAGCTGCTCAAGAATTAAAGGTCGAACAAAAAGGTGGTTATTTTTTGGTTAGCAGTTCTAAACCGGGAAAGTATTATAAGGTTGATATAAATATCCCTCTATGTGAATGTGTAGATTTTTTAAGCAGAGCACGAAAATTGAATCTCGAATGTAAGCATATTATGGCAGTTCGGAGCTTTTTGCACCAGTCGGCAAGCAAAAGAGAGACCAAGAGCAGACCAAAAATGAAAATATTGGTATTAAGCAAGATGGTACATCCTCAAGAATGGGAAGAAGCTTTTAAAGAATTAAATAAAAAAGCAAAACTTAATTGTGAGTTTATTATCCCGAAAAAAGAGGATAGGGTAAGTATAAAAAAATACCTTAAAGAGGTTGAAGCGATTATAGGAGGCAATTTTAGTAAAGAAGACCTTGACCAGGCTAAGAAGTTAAAATTAATTCAAATTCCTTTTGCAGGAGTAGATAAATTAGATTTTAATCTCTATAAGAACTATCGGAATATATTTATTTGTAATATCCATACCAATAAAGAAGCAGTCACCGAACATGCCTTTGCTCTTATTTTAGCTCTGGCTAAAAACATTGTTATCAATGACAGAGATTTAAGGATAGGTAGGTGGCATGGATTTTCTACCCAAGAACCTACAGTTCAGCTTTCGGGGAAAAGTTTGGGAATAATAGGCTTAGGTTCAATCGGATGGGAAATTGCTAAAATGGGTTATGGTTTAGGCATGAAGGTTTTTGCTCTGAAAAGAAAAATAGAGAAGAAGGATTCAGAAAAGAAAAATATTCTGGAATTTCTAGGAGAAAAAGAAGATTTAGAGAAAGTGATTAAGGAATCGCATTTTATTGTTATAACAGTTCCCCTGACGAATGAAACCAGGGGATTAGTTGGAAAGAAAGAATTACAATTAATGGAGGGGAAATATCTTATAAACGTTTCCCGAGGAGAGGTAATAAATGAGGAGGCTTTATTTGAATCATTACAAAATGGTAATCTTGCTGGAGCAGCAATAGATACTTGGTATCAATATCCTTCTTTGGAACTAAGAGAAGTACAACCAAGTAAATATGATTTTAATAAATTAACCAATCTGGTGATGAGTCCCCATACCGCAGGATATACCGACAAGGCATTAAAAGAAAATATTAAATCTGTTTTTGATAATATAGTAAAAATATATTATGGAGAAGAACCGGAAAGTATAATAGATCCAGAATTAGGATATTGATATAGTCAGTATCGAGTATATAGTATTGAGTAAATAATTAAGATAAATTTGTCAGATTCTCAAATCTTGAAAATATTTTATTTTTTTAGTCATTCTTTTCTTTCATTTTTCTCTTTACTATATACTTTATACTATATACTCGATACTGTATTTTCAGGGCTTGGTCAAATATTTCAAAAATTCAGAATCAGTAGAAAGCAAGACCGTAGTTTTATCTTTAAAGGTTAGCTTATATGATTCTAAAGTCCTAAAAAATTTGTAAAATTCGGGGTCTTGATTGAAACTCTCAGCATAGATTCTTACTGCCTCTGCTTCTCCTTCACCTTTCAAGGTTTGAGCAGTTTTATAAGCTTCCGCCAAAATAACTGTTTTCTCTCTTTCCGTTTCGGCAATAATTTTAGCTGATTCTTCTTGCCCTTCCGCACGATATTGTTTGGCAATCCGCTCTCGTTCCGCTTTCATTCTATCAAAAATATATTTTTCGTTTTCCGGAGGTAAATCTACCCTTTTAATCCTTACGTCTAAAATTCCTATGCCATAGGTATTGGCTTTTTCATTGCTTACCTCAGTGACTCTTTTCATAACTCCTTCTCTTTTTTCTGAGACTATTTCACTCATATCAAATAAACCTAAATCTACTCTTAATTCGGAGTAAATGATGTCATCCAATCTTGCCTGGGCACCATTTAAATCTCGCACAGTTTGCAAAAATGTCAAAGGATTAATAATTTTCCAGCGAGCATAATTATCCACAATCAGGGTCTTTTTGTCCTTAGTAATGATTTCAGTAGGAGCAGCATCATAGGCTAATAACCTGTCTTCAAAAAATACTACATTTTGTATGAAAGGAAGTTTCCAGTGCAGGCCGGCATCTTTAATCGCTCTTATCGGTTTACCAAATTGTAAAACAATTGCCTGTTTAGTTTCGTCAACAATAAACAAGCTTAAATTTGCTAAAAATAAGAGCACTACCAAAATTATTATTAATATCGTTCCTTTTTTCATTACTTGGTCACCTCCTGGGAGGGAGTAGTTAGAATACTTGAATTACCTAAGGGTAATAAATTTAATAGAGATTGATTTTCTTTTAAGTCAACGATTACTTTGTTCATGTTCGGTAAAATTTCTTCCATGGTTTCCAGATAAAGTCGGGCTTGAGTTATTGATGGACTTTTCTTATATTCGATAAAAATACTATTGAATTTAGCTACATCGCCCTCCGCTTTTTTTATTCTCTCAATCTTGTAACCTTCAGCTTCTTTACTAATTTTTACTGCTTCTCCCCGGGCTTTGGGAATTACATCATTTTTATACCCTTGGGCTTGATTTATATACTTACTTTTATCCTCTTTGGCGCTGGCTACATCTTTAAAGGCTTCTTGAACTTCCTTGGGAGGGTTAACATCTTGTAGTTGAACCGCAACTATAAGGATTCCTGATTGATAAGAATCTAAAAGTTCTTGCAGTAATTTTTTTGTTTCCTCTTGAATTTCATATTTTCCCACAGTAAGTGCTTCATCAATTTTTCTTTCTCCAATTACTTGTCTTAAAGCGGCTTCAGCAGCATTTTTGACTGTCTCTTCAGGAAGAATAATATTAAAGAGATAATTCACCGCGTCTTTAATTTTATATTGTACAATAACATCTGCACTAACAATGTTTTCATCTCCGGTCAACATCAGTGCTTCGGTGGGAACATCCTGGTATCGAGTTGGCGGACCATAGCTAAGGGTACGGAATCCTATTTCAATTCTTTTTACTTGAGTAACAGCAGGAGTGACTACTGTTTCTATGGGATAAGGCAAATGGTAATTAAGGCCCGGACTTTCTATACGAGTAAATTTACCAAATCTTCTAATGACTCCTTGTTCATCCGGAGCAACTACAAAAATGCCACTGGCAAGATACAGAGCAACGACTAAAATTAAAATAATCCCGAATGTTTTCATAGAGAATTTAAATTTTGGAATTTTTTCAGCAAGATTAATGATCTTTTCTTTTTCTTCATTATAATAGTCAGGCATAAGAATCTCCTCCTTTATTTAATTTTTGTTATTAAAACTATATCATTAATTTCAATACTTCTCAAATTTATTAAATAATATTGAAATACTATGTCGCTACTAAATTATCCTTGAAATGAAAAATTAAACAAGTTATAATAGTTAAAATTCAACAACTAACAGACTTACTTGAAAGAAATCGAAATTTTTCAGTATCCCCTAAATAAAAAAAATAACAAAAAAAGGAGAAAAAAAGATGGCTTTTGTAACGACTAAAGAAATGTTAAAAGATGCTCAGAAAAGAAGATATGCTATTGGTGCATTTAATGCTAACAACATGGAGATTATTCAAGCAATAGTAGAAACCGCCGAGGAAGAAAATGCACCGGTGATTTTACAGGCTTCTCAGGGAGCTATAAAATATGCGGGGTTAGACAGTATTGTAGCTATGGTAAAAATAATGGCTGAAAAAGCCAAGATACCGGTTGCGCTGCATTTAGATCACGGAACGGATTATTACCAAAATATAAAATGTTTAAGGGCAGGGTTTACCTCTCTAATGTTTGATGGATCAAAATTACCGTTCAATGAAAATGTTGATATGACTAAAAAAGTAGTAGAAATGGCTCATGCTTGTGAAATTCCGGTAGAAGCAGAATTAGGTCAAATAGGTACCATGGGAGATAGTGATGAACCCGGAGTGGCTTTAGAGAAACTAAAAGAAAGTATGGCTGTTCCGGAGGAAGCTGTAAAATTTGTGGAGTTGACCGGAATTGATTCTCTTGCTGCTGCAGTAGGGACTATTCACGGATGCCGTACTCCTTTTGCAAAATTAGACATTCCTCGAATCGAGAGAATAAGAGAATTAACCGGGGTTCCTTTAGTTTTACATGGAGCCTCCGGAGCGAATGATGATGAGGTTAAAAAAGGTATTGCAGCCGGGATATGCAAGATAAATATAGATACCCGTATAAGAATGGTCTTTACCAAAAAGATGAAAGAGATACTGGAAAAAAATCCAGACCAGATAGATCCTCGCAAAATATTGGGGCCAGCAAAAGATGCAGCTAAAGAGATTATTCGCGATAGAATAAGGGTCTTTGGCTGTAACGGAAAGGCGTGATGAATATGATAAAAAGAATAGGCATTTTGACTGGAGGCGGAGACTGCTGTGGATTAAACCAGACGATTAGAGGCGCGGTTTATAGAGCTAAAGATTTTAATTACGAAATATTCGGTATTCGTGATGGCTGGAAAGGTTTATTAGAAGGATTGATTTCTCCTATTACTTTGACAGATGTTGAGGAATTAGTAGATAAGGCAGGCACTTATTTAGGTTCATCCCGAACTAATCCTTACAAAATAAAAGGTGGTATAAAAAACGTTTTAAGAACTATTAAAAATTATGGTTTAGATGCTATAATAGCTGCTGGCGGAGAAGATACTCTAGGAGTGGCTAATCAATTATACAAAGAGGAAAAAATAAACATAGTTGGTGCTCCGAAAACTATGGATAATGATCTAAATGGAACTGATTATACTTTCGGCTTTGATAGCTCAGTAACTAGAGCAGTAGAAGCTCTACGATCTTTGGAAGATACTGGACGCTCTCATCATCGGGTTATGGTTTTAGAGGTTATGGGGAGACATGCTGGTTGGGTTGCACTCTTTACCGGAATTGCCGGTGGAGCTGATTGGATTTAGATTCCCGAATACGAAACAGATATTGATGAAATGTGTAAACAATTGCAGAGAGTATATGTAAGAAAAAGATATGCCCTTGTTGTTACTTCAGAAGGAGTAATACTTCCCGGGACTTCTGGAGAAAAAGAAGAGTTGGATCAATTCGGGCATATGATTTTAAAAGAAAGAGGAGTAGGTAACCAATTAAAGAAAGTAATCTGCGAAAAAACGGGATTAGAAGTAAGGCATTCCGTAATTGGTCATATGCAAAGAGGCGGAATACCCACAGTTTTTGATAGAATTTTAGGACTTCGATCAGGAGTAACTGCCGTTAATCTAATTCATGAAGGAAAATATGGTTATATGGCTGCTTTAAAAGGAAATGAAGTTATCGGTGTTCCCTTAGAAGAAGCAGTAAGCAAACTGAAATTAGTAGATAAAAAATGGTGGAAATTAGCAGAAGTATTTTTTAAATAAAAAACTGTATCAAGTATCGGATAGATAATAAAGAGAAAACAGAAAGATAAGAATAACCGAAAAAACAAAAAATGTTTTCTTCAATTTAATGATGTCTTTATTAATTATTCCTTCGTTACTGTTTTACCAGACGAATAGTTTCTTTCTAAACTATATTTTAGATACTTGGTACTGTTTTTCTTTATACTGTTCTTTCTCGATACGGTCTTCCTAATTGCACTAACACTATATAATCTGCATTTTACTATGTACAAGATACTACGGCTCATACGATGCGAGATACGAAATTACAGGGAGGGATTATACCTCAATGATGTGGCATGCAAACTTTGTTCACCTACATGTTCATACTGAATATAGTCTATTAGATGGAGCCTGTCGGATATCGGAATTAGTTGCCCAGGCTAAAAAATTTAAGATGCCTGCCTTGGCTATTACCGATCATGGTGTTATGTACGGAGCTATACAGTTCTACAAAGAAGCTATTCGACAGGGAGTAAAACCTATCATAGGGTGTGAAATGTATGTTGCACCAAGAAGCAGATTTGATAAATCCTCTCAAAGGCAAGAAACCCCCTACCACCTAATACTCTTAGTAAAGAATAATGAAGGCTATAAAAATCTAATAAAGTTAGTTACTTTATCTTACCTGGAGGGTTTTTATTATAAACCGAGAATTGATAAAGAAATATTGAGAGAAAATAGCGAAGGATTAATTGCTCTTTCAGCTTGTTTAAAAGGAGAAATATCCCAATGTATTTTGCATAAAAATATTAAAAAAGCAAAAGAAGTAGCTCTTGATTTTTTAGATATTTTTGGAGAAGAAAATTTTTATTTAGAATTACAAAAAAATGGGATTCCCGAACAGGAAATTGTAAATAAAAATCTCATTGAAATAGGCAAAGAACTTTCTATTCCTTTAGTGGCGAGCAATGATATCCATTATATAAATAAGCAAGATGCTCGGGCTCATGAAATTTTACTTTGTATCCAAACAGCTACTAATTTAAATGACACAAAACGTTTAAAATTTGCTACCGATGCCTTTTATTTTAACTCTCCGGAGGAAATGGGAGAAAATTTTTCCCATATTCCACAAGCCCTCGAAAGTACCCTCCGCATTGCCGAGAAATGTAATTTAGAAATAGATTTCAGGCAGGCTCAGTTACCTGAATTTAAAGTACCTCCCGAGTACAATATTAACACTTATTTAAAAACACTTTGTTATAAGGGGCTTAAAGAGAGGTATTCCGAAGTTTCAAGGCTATTGGAAGAGAGGCTGGAGTACGAGCTTTCAATAATTAAAAAGATGGAATTTGAACCTTATTTTTTAATTGTATGGGACTTTGTAAGATATGCCAAAGAAAAGGGGATTATGGTGGGGCCTGGCCGAGGTTCCGCAGCAGGGAGTTTAGTCGCCTACTGCCTAAATATTACTAATATCGATCCTATGGCTTACGGATTACTATTTGAAAGATTTTTAAATCCGGAAAGAATTAATATGCCAGACTTTGATATTGATTTTTGTTATGAAAGAAGAGAAGAAGTAATCGAATATGTTTCCAAAAAATATGGTAACGATAAAGTAGCTCAGATAATTACTTTTGGCACTATGGCAGCCAGAGCTGCCGTAAGAGATGTGGGGAGAGCACTGGGGATTCCTTATGCTCGAGTGGATACTATTGCTAAAATGATCCCCTGGGAACTCAATATTACCATTAAGAAGGCTTTACAGATGGAGAGCCGGCTCAAGGAGTTAATGAAAAACGATGAGGAGATAAAAAAATTAATTGAGACAGCTTCCTCTTTAGAAGGTTTATCACGACATGCTTCTACTCATGCTGCAGGTATAGTGCTTTCTCAAAAGCCACTGACTGATTATGTCCCTTTACAAAAGACAGCCGAAGGAGAAATATGCACCCAATATGCGATGGCTGAATTAGAAGAACTGGGATTATTAAAGATGGATTTTTTAGGGCTTCGCACTCTTACTGTTATAAGTAATGCCTTAAAAATAATCAAACATACTCGAGGAGAGAGTGTTGATATAAACAAGATTCCTCTGGACGATAAAAAAGTATACAAAATGTTGTCTAAAGGAAGCTGTACCGGTATCTTTCAGTTAGAGAGTGAAGGAATGAGAGATTTAGTTAAAAGATTAAAGCCTGAAAATATAGAAGATATTACTGCCCTACTGGCATTATATAGACCTGGCCCTTTGGGAAGTGGCATGATCGAGGATTTCATTAATAGGAAAAGGGGAGCGATAGAAATTAAATATTCACATCCTCAATTAGAATCTATATTAAAGGAAACTTATGGAGTAATCGTTTATCAGGAACAGGTGATGAAAATTGCCAGTGAGTTAGCCGGTTTTAGTTTGGGGCAAGCAGATATCTTACGAAAAGCTATGGGAAAAAAACAGAAAGGAGTGATGGAAAAGCAAAGGGAACTTTTTATAAAAGGGGCTCAGAAAAATAATATTAAAAAAAATACAGCCGCTGAAATTTTTGATTTGATTGCCTATTTTGCCGGTTACGGATTTAATAAGTCTCACAGTGTTTCTTATGCCTTTATCTCGTATCAGACTGCTTATTTAAAAACGCATTATTCCATAGAATATATGGCTTCTTTACTCACCAGTATTATGGGAAATAACGATAAAGTCGCCTTGTACATTAAAGAATGCCGAAATACAAATATTAAAATACTGCCTCCCGATATAAATCAGAGTCTGGTCAATTTCACCGTAGTAGGAGGAAAGGCTATTCGTTTTGGATTAGCGGCGGTAAAAAATGTTGGTGAGAAAGCTATAGAAAGCATTATTAATGAACGCAAAAAAAATTCTAACTTTATTTCTTTACTCGATTTTTGTCAGAGAGTTGATCTAAGAGTAGCGAATAAAAGAGTGGTCGAAAGTTTAATAAAATGTGGTGCTTTCGATTCTATTGGTGCAAGAAGATCTCAATTATTAGCCGTTTTAGATGATTCATTAAAAAACGGGCAAGAATTTCAAAAATCTAAGAAAAATGGGCAAACCTCAATTTTTGATCTTTTTGAAGAAAGCAGTTCGGATATAAATAACCGTTTTTCCCAGGAAAACTTACCAGATATATCAGAATTTTCTAAGAATGAGCTTTTAGCTATGGAAAAGGAAATGTTAGGTTTGTATATTTCCTACCATCCTTTAAATGACTACAGTGAAAGATTAAAGAAAATTATCACTTGCACCTCAATCGAATTAGCTAACTTTTCAGATAAAAGTAGTGTAGTTTTAGCAGGAGTAGTTAATAATTTAAAAAGAAAAAGCACTAAAAATGGAAACCTTATGGCTTTTATCGGCCTGGAAGATTTAGAGGGTACGGTAGAAATAATCGCTTTCCCTAAGATTTATGAAACCTGCAAAGAAACGATAAAAAAGGATGATATTATTATAACCGAGGGACATGTTGATATTACGGAAGGAAAGACCAAAGTAATCGCCGAGAAGATATCTCTTTTAGAAAAATATGTGGAAGATAAAAGGTCTACTCTCAAAAAACAAGGAAAGAATCAAAATCTTACCCAAATACTTCATCTTGAGATTACTACAGGGAAAAAAGAACCCGACCTTTTAGAAAAATTGAAAAAATTATTTTTTACCTATCCGGGAAAAAGCCAGGTAGTCCTTCATTTTAAGGATCAGGATAAAACTATATTACATGCTATAGATAAAAAATACTCAGTGAGCATTGGTGATAAATTTATGGAAGAGCTTCGCGTTATTTTAGAAGACGAAAAAATATGGACAGAAAAATATTAAAGAATAATAAAAATTACTATAGAGGGTTTATTTATAATGTGGAAAGTTATTTATATTGCTAAGGATATTTTATTAGCCAGAAATTTAGAAAAAACATTGAAGGAAAAAGGAATTGTAACTATTTTAAACCAATTAGAAGCGGGAAAAGATGAATTAAACGGAAATGTAGAAATTTTAGTACCTAAATGCGAAACGCAAGAAGCAGTTGATTTAATCAATCAAATTCTGATTAATAATGTTTTATTAGATGATGATTAATCTGTCCACATGGATGGTTAGTTAGGGAAGGGGTATATTGACCAATTAACTAGTTTGCTGGGTACTAAATGACAAATTAAAGTGGTGCCGAAGGTCGGAGTCGAACCGACACGAGCTTTGAGGCTCGCTGGATTTTGAGTCCAGTGCGTCTACCAATTTCGCCACTTCGGCATTGTGGTTCTCTGTTTTAAAATTATAGGTTAAGTAGTATTTATTGTCAAGAAAAAGGTGAACGAAAGAGAGAGTTATGAATAATAGAAAAAAGTTTATTTTGATCGACGGTCAAGGTTTGCTCTATCGTGCTTTTTATGCCTTACCTCAGTTAACGACTACATATGGTCAGATAGTCAATGCGGTATACGGATTTACCATGATATTAATCAGATTATTGGAAGAAGAGAAACCGGATTATATGGTAGTTACTTTTGATACGCCTGTTCCCACTTTTAGACACAAGGAGTTTAAAGAATATAAGGCTAATCGAAAGAAAATGCCTGACGAATTAATCAGTCAAATACCTTTAGTTAAAGAAATAATCCATAATTATAATATTGCTATCTGTTCTAAAGAAGGTTATGAAGCAGATGATGTAATCGGTACCTTGGCAAAGGAAGCTGAGCAAAGAAATTGTAACACAATTGTTGTTACCGGAGATAAAGATGCTTTCCAGCTTATATCTCCCCACACCAAGATCATGTCTACTATTAAGGGAGTGACCGAGGTGAAAATTTATGATGAAGAGGGTATTAAGAAAAAGTATGGAATAAGTCCGGAGAAAATGGTAGATATTTTAGCGCTAAAAGGAGATATATCTGATAATATCCCGGGTGTTCCGGGTATAGGAGAAAAGACTGCCGTAGCTTTAATCAAAGAATTGGGCAGTATAGAAAATATTCTGAGTAATGTAGACAAAATATCCAAGAAATCTTTAAGAGAACAGATAAAGAAATATGAAGAGCAGATCAAGATGAGTAAAATGTTAGCCACTATAGTAAGCGAAGTACCTATAGAGGTCAATTTTGATTCTTTTAAAGTTGAACCTGCAAATTATTCGGAATTGTGGAAAATATATAAAAAATTAGAATTCAAAAATCTACTAAAGAAGATCGCTCCCAAAATTATTCAGGAAAAAACAAAGTTAACCTTCAATTTGATTAACACCAAAGTAGAATTAGAAGAATTGGCGAATAAAATTAACGAAAGAAAATATTTTTCTTTCTATCTGGTTACTTCTTCAGAACATGCGATTTCCTCAAACATTTTAGGGATAGCCCTCAGTTTTAAAAATAATGAAAATTATTATATCTCCTTATTTGCCCTGAGCTTAATGGAACGTTCCGCCCAGCTTTCACTCGAGTTGGTTTTGGCTAAGCTGAGGCCGTGCTTCGAGAATCAAAAAATTATTAAAATTAGTCATGATCTTAAATTTAATTTTATAGTACTTAGTAGGCATGATGTCAAAATGGGAGGAAATAATTTTGATACCATGATTGCTGCTTACTTACTAGATCCCTCGAGAGAAAGCTATAGTTTAAGGGATTTATTCTGGGAATATTTGAAATATTTCACTGGAGAAGGAAAAGAAATTGAAAAAAAAGGAAAAGGAAGTATAGGGATAGAAGATGCTTGTGAAAATGCTCAGAAAATAATGAAATTACAAGAACTTTTAGAAGATAAAATGGAAGAAAAGAACCTAATTTCATTATTCAGAAAAATTGAAATGCCTTTAGTAAAAGTATTAGGAGAAATGGAAATTGATGGTATTAAAGTAGATATCTATTTTTTAAAAATGATTTCCCGGCAAGTTAATACACGTCTGGGAGAATTAAAAAATACTATTTATAATTTATCAGGAACAAAATTTAATCTCAATTCTCCTAAACAGTTAAGTGTTATACTATTCGAAAGATTAAAATTACCGGTAGTAAAAAAGACAAAAACTGGCTATTCTACCAATGCGGACGTGCTTAATATCTTGGCTCCTCAACATAAGGTCGTGTCTTACATTCTGGAATATAGAGAGTTAGAGAAGTTAAAAAATACTTATATCGACAAATTACCCTTCTTAGTGAATAGTAAAACCAAGAGGATACATACCTCTTTTCATCAAACGGTTACTTCTACCGGAAGATTAAGCAGTAGCGAACCCAATCTTCAAAATATTCCCATTAGAACTGAAATGGGAAGAGAAATCAGAAAAGCTTTTATCGCTGAAGAGAGATATTTATTACTTTCAGCAGATTATTCTCAGATAGAACTGCGTATTTTAGCGCATCTCTCCCAGGATGAAAGTTTGCTTGATGCTTTTAAAAATGATGAAGATATTCATGCTCATACCGCCTCGGGGATATTTAATATTGATCAAAATATAATTAGCCCGGAGATGAGAAGAATGGCCAAGATAATTAATTTTGGTATCATGTATGGAATGGGCAATTATGGTTTAGCAGGTAATTTGGGAATAGGGAGGGGAGAAGCCGAACAGTATATTAATAATTATTTTTTAAGATATCAAGGGGTTAAAAAATATATTGAAAGGGAGAAAGAAGAAGCTCGAAGGAAGGGCTATGTATTAACTCTATTAAATCGAAGAAGATATTTGGAAGGCATCAATAGTCAGGATAGAAAAATACGAGAATTTAATGAAAGGGTTGCTATTAATGCACCAGTTCAAGGAAGCGCAGCTGATTTAATAAAATTAGCCATGATTAAAATCGATGAATCCTTTAAAAAGGAGCAATTTCAAAGTAGATTGTTACTGCAAATACACGATGAATTAATATTTGAGGTTTACCAGCCAGAATTAGAACAAGTTGAGCGCACTGTTAAAGATATTATGGAACATAGTTTGGAACTTTCCGTTCCCATAAAAGTTAATTTGAAGACCGGTAATAACTGGGCGGAACTTAATTAGTATATGGTATATCGTATATCGTGAAGAAGAAATCGGTAAATTATATTATATTGTATCTTGAATTTAAAACTAACGACTATTCACTAACGACTTGTACTATAACAATATCTAATAGATTAATAAAATATGTTACCATGATACTGGATGAGTTTGTAGTAGGCAAGGTCAACTAAACGACTGGAACCATCATGGATATTTCATGATAAGTTCGATAATTAGATGGACCGCCCTTCTCCAATCTTGGACAGTATCAGAAGCGAAAGGGTATAGACCCATTTCAGCTTGGGTTGCCACAAGGTAAAGTTACAGAAGGGCGACCCACACAAACTCTCCTAAAATAATTAGGAGGTTTCTACCATGTATTATATCGGAATTGATGTCTCAAAGAAAGCCCTTTCAGTATTTGATGGCCAAAACGATATGGAATTTGTAAACCAGGAAGGTTTAAAATCTTTAAAAAGGTATCTGAAGAAGAGATACCAGACCTTTGACAATTTAGGCATTATCTTTGAAGCTACCGGGGTCTATTCGGATCATCTCAAAACATTCTGTGCGGATCATCGGATAAAGGTTTTTATCTTAAATCCCAAGCAGAGTCACAATTTTGCCAGGTCTTTAGGCAAGCGCTCCAAGACCGACAAGATCGATGCCCGTACCATCTACGGTTATTGCAAACTCATTGCTAAAGAGAAGATGCAAGTGCCGGTCATAAACCAGGAAGCGAAGATACTCTCTTCTTACCTGACCAGCTATCAGTTTGCCCAAAAACAGCGGGTATCACTTGCCAATCATCTCGATAGCATTCAAGACAAAGACCTATCAAAATTATTAAAACAGGAATTAAAAAGGGCGCAAAGATTAGAGGATAAACTCTTATCTGATATGAAAACCCATATCAAGGATCACCCGAAACTACAGAAAGATTTTCAAAGACTTTTAACTATCTCCGGTGTCGGAGAAAAGTTAGCCCTTACCTTGCTTGCATTATTTATTAATTATCAAGGTACGAACCGGGCTCAGATCACTGCTTTAGTAGGACTAGATCCTACCAAAAGAGAATCGGGCACCTCGGTAAAAGGTAAAGCCAAGATCAGTAAAAATGGCAATCGGCACATCCGAAAGATGCTCTATATGCCGGCCCTTAGCGCTATTAAAAA
>Ga0116197_1000056_pt1 | contig 21515 bp, 22 predicted proteins | sample ZodSprsou2mmetaG_FD_94480 | JGI IMG/M metagenome (GOLD analysis project Ga0116197, IMG submission 94480) | Hot spring sediment microbial communities from Zodletone spring, Oklahoma to study Microbial Dark Matter (Phase II) - Zodletone Spring... ...
AGAGAATATAATATTATGATAGTCGACTTCTTCCAATATCTTGATAATATTCTTAGCGCTTTCTATCAGGGCTTCAGGGGTTACTTTTTTATGCATCTTCAGTATATTTTTATCTAACGAACCAGAATTCACCCCAAATCTAATTGGCACATTTTTTTCTTTTGCTGATTTTATAATTAATTTGAGATTTTCTAAATTTTTTATATTCCCAGGATTTATTCTTAATCCATCTACTCCAAGTTCAATAGATTTTAAAGCTAATTTATAGTCAAAGTGAATATCAGCAACCAAGGGTATATTTATTTCCTTCATTATCAACGGTAACGAGTAACATGATTCTAATTCCGGAACAGCCACTCTTACAAGTTCGCAGCCTTCTTTTTCCATTTTTATTATCTGGGATACTGTATCTGATATATTCTTTGTATCAGTATTCGTCATGGATTGAACCGAAATTGGAGCATCTCCTCCAATTTCCAAGTTACCTACCTTTACGATCCTGGTCTGTCTTCTCATATACATTGCTATAACTTCCTTCTTTTCTACTTTACAAAAATTCTTAAAATATCTTTATATGTTGCAATGATAAAAATAGCTGCCATAATGGATATTCCTATTAAATACATAAAGCTTATTTTTCTCGCTTCTAAAGGTTTACCTCTTATTTTTTCTATCGCTAAAATTATTATATGCCCACCATCCAAGATGGGTATGGGAAGAAGATTGAATAATCCTATAAATATACTTAAAATTGCAGTAAAATATAACAGGTTTAAGAAGCCTAATTTTGCTGCTTCTCCTGTCATTTGAGCAATGCCTAAGGGTCCTGCTATCTCAACAGGAACTTTTCCAGTGATCATCTCCAAAGTATTAGAGAATATTAGCGTTATAATATTCAAAGTGACCATTAATCCCTTGGCAAAGGCTCTAAAAATATTAATCCTCTCGGCAGATATCCCAAAAGTAATTCCAATTAATCCCTTTTTATAATCCTCATTATATTCCGGAATTGCAAAAACATTAATGATTTCCCCTTCTCTATCCAAAGTTATTTGCAGTTCTTCTCCTGAACTATTATTTATAACATTGGCGATTTTATCGGGATCTTCCATTTTTATTGAGCCGATTGCTATAATTTTATCTCCGGAAAGAATTCCAGCTTGTTCAGCTGGACCCTTTTCAACAACTGTTGATACATAATTAGTCACTACCGGAATTCCATTTACAAAAAAAATAATACTGAATATAACAACTGCAGTAATAATATTCATAAAAGGTCCTAAGCCTACTATTAGTGCTCTAATCCCCAATGATTTCTTATCAAATCTTTGCTCTTCGGGTACCTCTTCTAATTTTTCTTTATCATCTTCTTGTCCCATTTCTCCAGCCATTTTTACATAGCCACCGAGAGGTATCAAGCATATTAGATATTCTGTTTGGTTTTTAATAAATCCTAATATTTTTGGTCCGAAACCAAAAGCAAATTTATATACTTTTACTCCGGAAGATTTAGCGGCAATAAAATGACCTAACTCATGAAAAAATATTAATATACTAAAAACAAATATAAAAGCAATTACGGTTAACATTTTTACTCCCAAATTAAATAAATTGTTATTAAATTAACCATTAGCATTTTCTCTTCTCTCGTGTTGAAATTTCCCTTTGTTAAATACTTAGAAAGATTTAATTATTTTATATTTATACAAAAATCCAAAGCTCTCTCCCTAGCCCAGTAATCTGTATCTAAGATATCACTGATATTTGGGTTATGCTTTGGTTGGTGTTCTTTCATGGTTTGTTGAATAATTAAAGGAATTGAGGAAAAGTTTATCTGATTATTTAAGAAAGCATCAACTGCAATTTCGTTTGCTCCATTTAATACCGCTGGCATTGTTCCCCCGATCTCTAATGCCTGATAAGCAAGTTTGATACAAGGAAATTTATTAAAATATGGTTTTTTAAAAGTTAGTTGCCCCATTTTGGTTAATTCTAATCGAGGAAAGTTATTAATCGCTCTACGGGGGTAAAATAGGGCGTACTGTATAGGAATCCTCATGTCATGTTCACTTATTTGAGCCAGAATAGCACCATCAACAAATTGAACCATTGAGTGTACATAACTTTGAGGGTGAATAACTATCTCTATTTTGCTCGCCGGTATATTAAAAAACCATTTTGCTTCAATTACCTCTAACCCTTTATTCATTAAGGTAGCAGAATCAATAGTAACCTTTTTCCCCATTTTCCAGGTGGGGTGATTTAGTGCATCTTCAACTGAAACATTTTTTAAGGCAGCTTCGGTAAAATCATAAAGCGCACCTCCAGAAGCAGTTAAAATGATCTTTTCGACACATTCTTTTGGTTCATTATCCAGACACTGCAAAATTGCGCTGTGCTCACTATCTATAGGTAATATTTTTGTATTTCTTAAGTTTGCCTCATTAATTAATAATTCACCCGCTACGACCATTGCTTCTTTGCTAGCTAAAGCAACTACCTTTCCTTTTTTTACAGCTTCAAAAGTTGGTATGAGAGAGGCTACTCCTGTTATTGCCACTATAATAATATCAGCTTCATCCAAGGTTGATATTTCTATTAATCCTTCAGTTCCCCATAATAGCTTAGTAGTGCTCGAGTTTTCTAAGTCTTTTTTTAGTTTTCTAGCAATATACTCATTTTTGACTACTGCTACCCTGGGTTTAAAAATATTTATCTGCTCTTTAATAAAATTTGTGTTTTCCCAACCGCTTATAGCTGATACTTCAAATTCGTTTGGATATTTTTTTATAACTTCTAAGGTTTGTTTTCCTATCGAACCTGTTGAGCCTAAAACCACTATTTTTTTTTGCATGATTCTATCTCTTACTTTCAAAAAATTTTATTAATTTAAAATGAATAAAATTAGATAACCATAAAATATGGGTGCAGTGAATATCAGACTATCGAGACTGTCTAATATTCCTCCATGACCTGGGATCAAGCTTCCTGAATCTTTAATTCCCGAACCTCTTTTCAATATTGATTCACATAAATCGCCTAATTGTGCTATTATTGAAATAATCAAGCCTAGAGAAAGTAATTCTTTAACATTAAAATTTAACCAGTTTTTTAAGAAAAATGTGATAACGAGGCAAAATACAATTCCCCCAATCGATCCTTCAATGGTTTTTTTAGGGCTTATTTTGGGAAATATTTTATTTTTGCCAAATTTAGTACCAATAAGATAGGCTCCGGTATCATTGGCCCAGGTAATAATCAATAGAGAAATAAGATAATAGTTTCCATTTGGTAAATTTTTTATTTTTAGTATGAAGGATAGCAGATATCCTAAATAAATGCTCCCAAAAATGGTAATGGATAGCTCGGCCAATACCCGTGAATAATCTTTTTTAAATAATTGATATATAAAAGTTGTTAAAATAAAAAAACTAATAATTATATTTTCAATAGCGCTATTTAAACAGAAAATGGTATCGACCCTAATAATAAAGTATAAAGCGAGTGTGCTGCCTAGTAGATATAACGGTCTATATCCCTTTTTATTGGCCATACTATATAATTCCTTTAAGCCAAGCAAAGATATGATGATTACTACGATGAAAAAAGGGAATCTTTCCCAAAATATGGTTAAGAAGGCAATAAATATCCCTATAATAATAGTGACAGTTCTCTTTACAAAATTATTATGTTTTTCCTCCATATTTCCTCACTCTTTTTTGGTAATTTCTTATTGCCTCTATTAAATTGTTTTTATCAAAATCAGGCCATAAAATAGGAGTTACCCAAAGTTCAGAATAAGCTATTTGCCAGATCATAAAATTGCTAATCCTCATTTCACCCGCTGTTCTAATAAGCAGGTCGGGATCGGGAAGATTATATGTATACAAATTTTTTCTTATCGTGTTTTCGGTAATTTCTTCAATATTTAACTTTTTTTCTACTATTTTTTGTGTTATAGATTTGATTGCATCAGTGATTTCAGCTCTTCCGCCATAATTAATAGCAACATTTAAAATAAGTTGTTTGTTCTCCTTGGTAGATTCAATTAATTCATTCATCTTTTCATTAAGTGAGTTAGGTAGATCATTTCGTCTTCCTAAAAAATTTATTTTTATATTATTTTTAATCAAGTTTGCTTTTTCTTTCCCTAATACTCTTTCCAATAATTTTAGTAGGTAGGTTACTTCATTTTTAGGCCTTTTCCAATTTTCCGTAGAAAAAGCGTAAATCGTTAAGATGGGTATGTTCATATTTAAGCAATTAGCTATCACCTTTCTAACTGCTTTTGCACCTTCCCTATGACCGGCACTACGAGGCAACCCTCTCTTTTCTGCCCACCGTCCATTTCCATCCATGATTATAGCCAGATGCTGGGGTAATTTATTCTTATAAAATAAACTATTTTTTATATTTTGATTATTAATAATTTATTGTCACCTATAAAAAAACCCCCTTAAAGATATATTAAATAAAAATGAGATTAATATATAATAAAATGTGAAGGGGGTTATATTTTTTTATTCCTTTATGATAGCTTCATTTGGACAAACATCAGCGCAAGTTCCACAATCGGTACACTTATTTTTATCAATTAGGTAAGTTTCTTCTCCTTCAAAAATAGCTTCTACCGGACATTCATCAACACATATGCCACATTTGATGCATTCATCAGTAATTTTATAAGCCACTCGAACTCTCCTTTCTTTATCAAATGATCAAAACGATTTTTATACTTCCATTATTTCTTTTTCTTTAATCTCTAATAATTTATCTATACTTTTTATATATTCATCAGTTAATATTTGTACTTCATTTTGATATTTTTTACTATCGTCTTCTGAAATATTACTTTCTTTCTCCTCTTTTTTTACTGAATCATTTACTTCTCTTCTGATATTTCTTATGCTTATTTTCCCATTCTCTGCCTCTTTTTTTACCAGTCTTACTAACTCTTTTCTTCTTTCTTCGTTCAATGGCGGTACGATAAGTCGAATAACATTACCATCGATGGAGGGAGTTAACCCTAAATCAGATTTCCATATAGCTTTTTCAATCTCCGATAGACAATTTTTATCCCAAGGCTGAATTACTATTAAATTTGATTCTGGGATAGAAATATTTGCTATTTGTTTTAGTGGAGTTAAGGTACCATAATAAGAAATTTTTATCCGATCTACCAGTGTTGAAGAAGCTCTTCCGGTCCTTATATGAGTAAATTCATCTCTTAATGATATAATTGTTTTTTCCATCCTAATCTTTGTTTCATCTGATAAGTTCTTCAGCATATCTATCCTCCCTGTACTATTGATCCTATTTTTTCGCCAAATACGACTCTTCTGATATTTCCAGTAGTATTGAAATTAAAAACGATTACAGGAATATTATTTTCCATGCATAAAGTAATGGCTGTTGCATCCATAACTTTTAGACCTTTATTTAAGAACTCGAGAAAACCTAAACTATTAAATTTTAACGCTTTGGTATTTTTTAATGGATCGGACTCATATATGCCATCGACTTTTGTAGCTTTAAGAATTGCTTCTGCATTTAGTTCAATTGCTCTTAAGGCAGCAGCAGTATCAGTAGTAAAGTAAGGGTTCCCAGTTCCAGCCGCCAAAATTACTATCCTGTGTTTTTCTAAATGCCTAATTGCTTTCCTTCTGATATATGGTTCTGCGACTGCTTTCATCTCTATAGCAGTTTGCACTCTTGTTTCAATACCTAACTTTTCTAAAGAATCTTGAAGAGCTAAAGCATTAATTATGGTAGCTAACATTCCCATATAATCAGCTGAAACTCGATTGATACCTTTTTCGCTCCCTTCTTGACCCCTAAAGATATTTCCCCCACCAATTACCACTGCTATTTGTACTGAAAATTCTCTTATTTCGGAAATTTCTTTAGCAATGAAATTAATCTTTTGTATATCGATACCACGGCCTTTTTCTCCTGATAGGGATTCTCCACCTAGTTTTAAAAGAATTCTTTTATATTTAGGCTTTTTCATAATTATTATCCTTTGCCGTGATAATTAATAGTTAGTTAGTATTTATTAATTCATAACGACTTCCTACAGGCACAATGAGAATCATATCTTTATATTAATATATTACCAATCTTTTCATGATAAACGGATTGTTCTGGCGCCTGGTTTATACCTCTAAGATTTTATCTTCTTTGCTATATAATATATATGATATGTGGCATAATAATTTTAAATTTCCTCGCCCAGTTGAAACCTGGCAAATCTTTTAATTACTATATTTTCGCCCAATTTAGAAATTAATTCTAATAATAATTGATTAATATTTTTGTTATTATCTTTAATAAATAGTTGTTCTTTTAAGCAAATTTCTTTGAAATATTTTTCCAGTTTACCTTCCACAATTTTTTCAATAATGGGAGCAGGTTTACCTGTTTTTTCAACTTGGGCGAAAAATATTTCCTTTTCTTTTTGAATTACACTATTTGGAACATCATCTCTGGAAATATATTTAGGGTTTAAAGCAGCAATTTGCATCGCTATATCTTTCACGAATTCTTTAAATTCTTCGGTATTAGCAACAAAATCCGTTTCACAATTTATTTCGACCAAAACCCCTATTTTACCGTATAAATGAATGTAGGATTCTACTTTTCCATTTAATGCTTGCCGCTTAACTTTTAAAGCAGCAGCATCTATCCCTTTTTTACGTAAATATTCCATTGCCTTTTCCATGTTTCCCTCAGTTGCTTTTAAAGCTTTCTTACAATCCATCATTCCAGCACTTGTTTTTCCTCGTAATTCCTTAACCATCTGAGCATTAATGTTCATCCCTATCTCCTTGTTTCCTTTATATATATTATGTTTTACACTGTTTCAATAACTTTCTCAATTGTTGATTTCTTTCCTTCAAGAACTGCATCTGCAATGACCGATGAAATTAGTTTTACTGCTCTAATAGCGTCATCATTTCCCGGAATTACATAATCAATTTCATCCGGGTTACAATTTGTATCCACAATGGCTACTACAGGGATAGAAAGTTTAATGGCTTCGGCAACGGCAATTTTCTCTTTTTTAGGATCAACTATGAATATTGCTGTCGGAAGCTCTTCCATATCTTTGATTCCGCTTAATATTTTTTCGAGCTTTTCTTTTTCTCTTTTTAAACTAATTACTTCTTTTTTAGGAAGAATTTCAAACATTTCATTACTTTCCATTTCTTCTAGTTCATGAAGTCTTTTTACTCTCTTTCTAATCGTATTGAAATTAGTTAAAATTCCACCTAACCATCTATAGTTCACATAAAACATGCCACACCTTTCTGCTTCGTTTTTAACGGCTTCTTGGGCTTGTTTTTTTGTTCCTACAAATAATATATTACCGCCATTACTAGATATCTCTCTTATAAAATCATAAGCAATCTCGACTAGTTTTACAGTCTGTTGAAGATCAATAATATAAATATTATTTCTTTCTGTAAAAATATATGACTTCATTCTGGGATCCCATCGACGCATTTGGTGACCAAAATGCACCCCTGCCTCTAGTAATTGTTTCATTGAAATTACACTCATCTACTACCCTCCAGTTTTCATTTTTATAATTTATACTTCTATTTTTTACTTCATTTTAGAATTATTACAAATGCTGTAATTTTAATACAACACAACACCCATAAAATCAAAGATAGTATAACACAGTTTTTTTTCTAAATCAAGAAAATAAATACAGTATTAGCTATATCATATTTCGTATTCTGTTAAGAAAAACTAGCATAAAACATAACCATAATAGCAAAAATTTTAATAAAATAATTATCGATAACTAAAATCGGGTTCTCTTCACACAATTGACAGTACGAATTACTATTCATTAATACTAAATTAATCGGTAAATCTATAAATTGGTGAATTGGTCAATTATCGGTTTACAAAATATATCTGCTTAGATCTTCATTTTTCACAATACTGTTTAATTTTTTCTTTACATAACTTCTATCAATAATAAATTTCTTCTTTTTTAGATTGGGAGCGTTAAAAGAAATATCTTCCAATAATTTTTCTAAAATAGTATACAGTCTTCTTGCTCCAATATTTTCTGTCTGTTCATTGACTAAAAAAGAGGTTTCAGCAATCTCGTCAATCGCATCATCGGCAATTTTTATTTTTAAACCTTCGGTAGCAAGCAAAGCTACATATTGTTTTATTAGCGAATTACAAGGTTCGGTTAATATTTTTTTTAAATCTTCTTTATTTAAAATATTTAATTCAACTCTAATAGGAAAACGACCTTGTAATTCAGGTATTAAATCGGAAGGCTTTGAAGTAGTAAAAGCACCGGCGGCTATAAATAAAATATGATCGGTCTTTACTGCTCCATATTTGGTCATAACTGTTGAACCTTCAATAATGGGTAATATATCTCTTTGTACTCCTCCTCTAGATACATCTGGTCCATAAGATTTTTCTTGGGTAGCAATTTTATCGATCTCATCAATAAAAACAATTCCCAAATTTTCCACTTTATTAACAGCATCTCGAATTACTTCATCCATTTCGATTAACTTTTGAGTTTCATTATAAAGCAATATTTTACGAGCTTCTGCGATGGTAACTTTTTGTTTTTTTCTTTTTTGAGGAAACATTCTACCCAGAATATCTTTAAAGTTGATTCCCATTCCTTCAATTCCTGAGTTTGAAAAAACTTCTACTGTCGGTTGAATATTTTCATCAACCTCGATCTCAATTACTCTATTTTCGATCTCCCCTTTTTCTAATTTTTCCTTAAATTTACTTCTAGTTCTTTCAAACCTTATTTCTCTTTCCTCTTGTTTAGTTATAATATCAACCGTTTCATTATTTTCTTCTTCCTTTGTTTCAGAATATATCGAACTATCTATAAAATTTTCTCTTTCTTCTTTCCTTTTGTTTGATACGGGAAATAAACAATCTATTATTTTTTCATCAACTAATTGTTTTGCTTTTTCTTCAACTTTGCTTGCCCATTCTTTACGAACTAATTGAACGCTTACTTCTGTTAGATCTCTTATTATGGAGTCCACATCTCTCCCTACATAACCTACTTCGGTAAATTTTGTTGCCTCCACCTTTACAAAAGGTGCTTTTACTAATTTTGACAATCTTCTAACGATTTCCGTTTTTCCAACTCCGGTAGGACCGATCATTATAATATTTTTTGGCGACACTTCATCTATTAACTCCAGAGGCAATTTCTGCCTTCGGATTCTATTTCTTAAAGCAATTGCTACTGCTTTCTTGGCATTATTTTGCCCAACTATATATTGATCAAGTTCGGAAACAATTTGTGAAGGGGTTAAATCATTAATCAATTTTAGGTCCTCCTTTATTTTCTATTTTAACTTTTCCACTGTAATTTTATCATTAGTATAGATACAAATTGATGCAGCAATCTGCAATGCTTTTAAAGCTATTTCCTGAGCGGATAGATTTGAATACTTAACCAAAGCTTTTGCTGCAGCTAAGGCATAAGGACCACCCGATCCGATGGCAGCGATATTATCGTCCGGTTCTATTATATCACCAGTTCCGGAAACTATAAATATTTGTGCTTTATCAGCAACAATTAATATGGCTTCTAGCTTTCTTAATATTTTATCTGTTCGCCATTCTTGAGCTAAAGAAATCACTGCTTTAGGTAAATTCCCATGAAGTTCTTCTATTTTCTTCTCAAACTTTTCAAATAGAGTCATAGCATCCGCACTTGCTCCGGCAAATCCAGTAAGTATTTTACCATTATAAAGTGTTCGAATCTTTTTAGTATTATTTTTCATGATAGTATTACCCATGCTTATCTGTCCATCACCAGAAATAGCGACTTCTCCTTTATGTTTTATCGCTAAGATGGTAGTACCTTTAAACATCTTTTTTATCTCCTTTTTAAGCTTTTTTATTAAGATCTAGGGTGAGATTTATCATAAACTATTTTTAGTCTTTCTTTGGTAATGTGAGTATATATTTGAGTTGTAGATAAACTCTCGTGCCCCAAAAGTTCCTGAACCGAACGTAAGTCCGCTCCGCCTCCTAAAAGGTGCGTAGCAAATGAATGTCTTAAAACATGAGGGCTTACTTTTTTGTTTAAACCCGCTATTTTCATATATTTAATAATAATTCTACGTATGCTTCTTGCTGAAAGTCTTCCTCCAAAACGATTTAATAAAAATATATTTAAGTCACCTTCTAAAATAGATTCATCTTTTATGAACAAATTTCTGCAAGTAATATATTCCTGTATGGCTTTTATACTTGGATTGCCTAAGGGAAGAATTCTTTCTTTTGAACCCTTTCCGAATACTTTAACTGTTTTTTCATTCAAATCTATATCCTGAATAGTTAAATTTACCAATTCTCCGACTCTCATCCCAGTACCATAAAGTAATTCAAGGATTGTCCTGTCTCTCTTTCCCAATATTGTATGAGCAGACGGCGCTTCAATAAGTTTATTAATTTCTTGTAAGTATAAAAAAAAGGGTAATTTTTTATCTATTTTGGGTGTAAATAAATTAATAGTCGGATTAATTTTCAATATACCTTCCCTTAATAGAAATTTAAAGAAAGAACGGATAGTAGATATTTTTCTACCAATACTTCTTGTTGAATAATTGCACTTCTTTAAAAATACAATATATTTTCGCAGGATACTGCGGTTAATATCTTTTATAGTATCTCCCTGAATGATTTTAAAGTCCTTAAAATAATTTGCTAACTGCAATAAATCATTTTTATAGGAAATAATAGTATTGGGTGAATAGTTTTTTTCATTCTTGAGATAAGTAATATATAAATTTATTTTTCCTTTCAATTTAAAGCACTTCTCTCTTTTATAATTTTGCTGGGGAGCTTATTTTCCTAATCTGATAACTTATTTTCATTAAGCTTTTTGCTGTTTTCAGTTGATTTTTGTTTATCTTCTTTAATAAATTCTTTATAATTACAAGCAGAATTACTACATTTATAATAAAAGCCATCTTTCCTATCTTTCATTATTAGTAAAATATGAGCACATTGGGGGCACTTTTTATCAACGGGTTTACTCCAGGTTACAAAAGAACACTTCGGATAATTACTACATCCATAAAAGGTTTTTCCTTTTTTAGTTTTTTTTCTAATAATCTCGCCTGAACATTCTTCTTCCGGACAAGGTACGCCAATTTTATCTAAATAAGGTTTTGTGTACTTACAATGGGGGAAATTTGAACATGCTAAAAATTTTCCGAAACGCCCAGTTTTTATTAACATCTTGCTGCCACATTGATCACAAATTATATCACTAAATACTTTTGGTATTTCAATTTTTTTCGCTTGATCCCCTTTTTCCAAGTCACGGGAAAAGGCTTGGTAAAACTCATTTAAAACTATTTCCCATTTTTTATTATCCGCTTCGATTTCATCAAGCTGCTTTTCCATTTTCGCAGTGAAAGCAATATTTATAATATCAGAAAAATATTTAACTAAAAATGTGTTTACAGTAATTCCTAATTCCGTAGGCTTAAAATTTTTATTTGCTTTTTTAACATAAACCCTATATTGTAAGGTGCTAATCGTTGGTACATAAGTACTTGGTCGTCCTATCCCTTCTTTCTCTAATTTTTTTACTAAGCTGGCTTCTGTATACCTGGGAGGCGGTTTGGTAAAGGATTGATTTGATTCAATTTTTAACAACTGGAGTTGATCTTTTTCTTTAAGATCAGGAATTTTATTTAATTCTTGATTATTTTGATCATATAGGATCATATATCCTTTAAACAATATCTGATAGCCTGAAGTTCTAAAGATATAATATCCTGATTCTATATCTACAGAAATTTTCTCCAAATAGGCAGCTTTCATTCTACTTGCTATAAATCTTTGCCAGATCAAGTTATATAATCTATATTGGTCAATAGTTAAATATTTTTTAATCGATTCCGGATGATTTAGTATATAAGTTGGTCTAATAGATTCATGAGCATCCTGAATCTTTATGTTTTTTGCCATATTCTTCACTTTTTTAATATTTTGAGATGATTTGGCAAAATCCTTACCATAATGTTCATCAATATATTTTTTTGCTTCACTCTTTGCTTCATCGGATACTCTTATCGAATCAGTCCGCATATAGGTTATCAAACCGATATTTCCTTTGTTACCCAAGGTGATGCCTTCATACAATTGTTGGGCTATTAACATGGTTTTTTTAATGGGAAAATTCAATTTATTAAATGCTTCTTGCTGTAAAGTACTAGTAATAAACGGTGGTGACGGGTTTTTCGATTCCTTTTTTTTAGTTATATTTTTAACATAGAGATCATGATTCTTTACTTCGTGACAAATTTCAAAGGCTTCTTTTTTAGTTTTAATCGTTGTTTTCTTAGATTTAATTGAAAATAATCTTGCCTCAAAAGGTTCTGCCTTTTTATCTTCCTTTTTTTTAAATAAAGCATTGATAGTCCAGTATTCTTCTATTTTGAACTTTGCAATTTCTTCTTCTCTTTCGCATATTAAACGTAATGCTACTGATTGCACCCTTCCTGCGCTTAATTTTTTACCAATCTTTTTCCATAATAACGGGCTAATCTTATAACCTACCAGTCTATCCAATAATCTCCTTGCTTTTTGAGAGTTAACCATATTAAGATTAATTTCCCTTGGTTTTTCAAAAGCTTGGGATACAGCTCTTTCAGTTATTTCATTAAAGTAAACCCTACTTTTCCCTTCTATTACCTGTAGTTTTTGGGCAATATGCCAAGCCATAGCTTCACCTTCCCTATCCGGGTCAGTAGCTAAAAAAACCCTCTCTTTGCCTTTGGTGCTTTCCTCTAAATCTTTCAATATTCTTCTTTGTTTAGGAATAACCACATATTCTGGTTGAAAGTTATTTTCAATAGATATTCCTAATTTTGTTTTAGGCAGATCAATTAAATGTCCTTTGCTCGATTTAATCATATAATCCCTGCCTAATATTTTTTTTAGGGTTTTTTCTTTGGTAGGCGATTCTACTATCACTAAATATTTACTCATTTTTTTTCCTTGAAAATATTTTTTGTATTTTTTATTTTCCTTTTAATCGTTGAAATATATCTTGCGGCCAGGAAGGCAATATTATTGCCCCATAAGGGCAATGCTCATCACAACAAAAACAAGAAATGCACTTCTTTCTATCCACCTCAGGAAAATTATTGGTCAAATTCATTGCTGAAGCAGGACATACTTCAATACACTTTTTACAAATTTTACATTTATGATGATCAACTATCGGTTTAACTGATGCAAAACTAAAAGCATAAGGAACCGCTGCTTTTCTTATAAAATTTAAAATACCACTATTTGGGATTTTAAACCCTGGAATTACTTTTAATTCTCCATCAATAATTATATTGGAGATATTTGTCTCCCCCAAATCTCTTTCCTTAGCTACCTGTAATAACTCAATTGAATTAGGATTAATCCCCATCATAGAAGCCATAATGGAATCCAGGGAGACGCCATTATCGCTGCTTAATATTTTATTTATAATTCTTGCTTTTCCATTAGTAGGCCCGGGACCTTCCATACCAATTATAGCATCCATGATATTTAAATCCGGTATTCTTATTTGATAAATATCTATTAAAAGTTCAGCAAATTCTTTAATGGATCGAGAAAAAGTATGTAATTTAGCTTTTTTTCCTCCTGGAATAATACCAAACATGTTTTTTAGAGCTCCAGTAATAGTAGTTAAACCATGAGTTTTAAATTTTGGAACATTAATAATATAATCAGCCTGTTTAACTATCTTAGAAATAAATAATTCTTTAATAAAGGGTGAATCTATCTTTACTTTTACTATCTCTTTGGCAATATTACTATAACAACCGCAAGAGGCATCTAATATTCCGGTAATTTTTGCTATTTTTAAGGGGTCAAAATGAATACTCCCGGAATTATCTCCAACTATTATTTCTTTAGGTTTATATTTTTTTAATTCCTGAACAATAGCAGAAATGATTCTTGGGTCAGTAGTGACCCCTCTCTCCGGAGGGAATGCTCCTAAAAGATTTGGTTTGACTAAAATTATTTTATCTTTTACCTTCTCTTTTATTCCAAATATTTCAAAAATATTTTCTATTATTTCTGGTATCCTATTATTTTGTACATCACTGATTATGACTTTTGACATATTTCCTCTATCAAAATTAAATTGTATCGAAAATCTGGTACAAAATAACCTAAAGCATGCAGAGTTTTTGCTCATACATTAATATATATGGTTATTTGGCTTTCTGGTTAATTGATTAAAAAAGAAAAATAGGGGGACAGAATCCGGCATTCAAAATTATTTCAATTACAAGACTATATTACTTGCGAAGTAATTTTATATTCCTATGACTCCTGACTAATGGATATCGGATACTAACCATTTATCCTATTACTTACGAATAACTGATATCACAGTAACAATTAATCTATTTTGATCTTCTCTCCGATTTTTCTTTCTTTCTTTAATCTTAATCTTTTAATATTGTCTTTATGTTTAAAAATACCGAGAATCATAACTATTGCACTGAATATAATGTATTCATAGGGCTGTTTTAATAATATGTTAAAAATAAAAAGTGTAATTAAGGCAAAAATAGATGATAGGGAGACATATCTTGTGGCTATTAATACAATTCCCCAAATTATTACCGCTAAAATTGATATAGTTGGATTTAAAGTAAAAATAACCCCTAAGGTAGTTGCGATCCCTTTCCCTCCTTTAAACCTGAGAAATACAGACCAGTCATGACCACATATTACGGCAAATCCGGCAATAGTTAAAATTAATGGAGTGTCGAGATTTAGATATTTTACCAAACAGATAGCAAAAATTCCTTTTCCTATATCACCAATTGCGACCAAAGAAGCTAATGGAAGTCCTAATATTCTAAGTGTATTAGTTGCACCTATATTACCGCTCCCTAATTCCCTTATGTCTACCTTCTTAAACAATTTAACTACAATATAACCAAAAGGAATTGATCCTAAAAGATAACAGCTTATAATAACTAAAATAATTTTCATGCTATCTTTCTCTCCCCTCTTTTTTCGCTGAATTAATGACTATCGGCGAACCTTCAAAACCAAAGGTTTCATAAAATTTATTTTCTAAATATTTATGATAAGAAGTATACATTAATTTAGGATTGTTTACAAATAATAGAAATTTAGGTGGTTTTACTCCAGTTTGAACAGCGTATTTAATTTTAAGAGTATTTCCTGCTACATACTTTGGAGGATTTTTAGAAATAATTTCACTGATAAAAGAATTCAATACCGGAGTAGGTATTCTTTTGCTATATTGTAAGATAACATCTTTTATCTTGGAAATAATTTTATCAATATTATAACCGGTTAGAGCAGAAGTCATTATAATGGGCGATTTTTTTAAAAAGGATAATTCATATTCTACCTCGTCTATAAATAATTTTCTATCTATATTCTCTTTAATTAAATCAAATTTATTCAGAATAATAATACAGGCTTTTCTTTCTTTTTGAATATAATTTGCAATTTTTTTATCTTGAGTGCTTACTCCCTGAGCAGAGTCCAGTATTAATAATACGATATCTGAATTATGTATCGCGTCTAAAGTTCTCAGTGTACTGAAAAATTCAACATCTTCTTTCTTTTTCGCCTTTTGCCTTAAGCCAGCGGTATCAATAAACAATAATCTTAAGGAGTTATGTTTAAAAATTACTTCAATGGCATCTCTTGTAGTACCTGGATATTCGCTGACTATGATTCTGTCTTCACCTAAAATGCGATTTAATAAACTCGATTTTCCTACATTGGGTTTCCCCAGAATTGATACTTTTATTATACTCTCTTCCTCTTCTAATTCTGTTTTTAATTCTGAAATGTAGGAAACTATTCTATCTAACAAATCATTAACATTTAATCCGTGTTCTGCCGAAATAATATAAGGCTCTCCGAATCCTAATTCGTAAAATTCATATAATTTTAATTCGCTCCCCTTTACATCACCTTTATTGGCAACCAAGATACTTGTTTTATTTTTTTCCCTAATTGTTTTTGCTACCTTAAAGTCATCCGGATTTATCCCCTCCTTGATATCGACCAACAATATTATCAAATCCGCCTCTTCAATAGCTAATTCTGTTTGTACGGTTATTTTTTTTTGCATTTCCTCTCTTTTTATAAAATCGACGCCTCCGGTATCTACCAAAGTAAATTGCCTTCCTTTCCATTCGCATTCTGCATATATTCTATCTCTAGTAATCCCAGGATGGTTCTCTACAATAGCGGTCCTCTTTTTAATAATTCTATTAAATAAGGTAGATTTCCCGACATTTATTCTTCCTATAATCGCAACAACAGGCTTTCTCAAAATGACTACTCCTATCTTGTACAAAATGCATAGTAACAAGTAATAAATAACCAGTAACAAGTTCATTTTCAAAAATAATTAAAAACAGATTTTTTACAGGCACCCCTTATAGCCAACTAACTGTATAACCAAATCTAAACGCTATAAGCTAAATACTATGTGTTAGTATTTATTGATTAACGGCTCTGATTTAAAATCTTTTTTATTTTTTTTATGGTTATCTCTGGATTTTTGCTTTTAGTTATGCTTTGACCAACCACCATTATATCTACTCCAGCTTTACTTACTGCAGAAATATTATCTAAATTTATTCCACCGTCAACCTCTAAAATGATTAAGTTTTTCTGGTTATCTATTATTTTCCTTGCCTTTTCTATTTTATCGATCATCTCCGGAATAAATTTTTGCCCGCCAAAACCCGGGTTAACTGTCATTAATAATAAGAAATCAATTTTATTGATTAAATATTTAATAAGGCATAAAGGTGTTGCCGGATTTAGAGCGATACCGGATTTTGCCTCAGATTCGTTTATGGTTTGGATAAGCCTGTCGAGATGTTTAGATGTTTCATAATGTACAATAATAATATCTCCACCGGCATTAACAAATGATTTAATATGATTTTCAGGTTTTTCTACCATCAAATGAACTTCTAAGGGAAGAGAGGTTATTTTTTTAATTGATTCTACTATTTTAGGACCAAAGGAAATATTGGGTACAAAATTTCCATCCATTATATCTAAGTGAAGTAAATCTGCTCCTCCACGTTCTATTTTTTTTAATTCTCTACCCAAACAAGTAAAATCTACATCCAAGATTGATGGAGCTAATTTTTTTATCATAATTAAATCACCATCCTATTCATCTAAAATAGTATATTTTAAAACCTTTGATCATTGCTAGTATAACCATAATTTACGGTCAAGACTTCTATATTGAATTGCTTCTGACAAATGAGAAATTTCTATTTTCTTTGATTCCTCCAAATCAGCTATGGTTCGAGCTACCTTTAATATACGGTCGTAAGCCCGGGTGCTTAAATTTAGCTTTTCCATTGCCTTGTATAGTAAATTTTTAGCATTATTATCAATATTACAAAATTCTTTAATCTGCCTTTTTGACATTTGTGCGTTACAAAAAATGCTGTCTTTATGATATCTTTCCCTTTGTTTTTTCCTTGCTCTTTCTACTCTTTCTCTTATCGTAAAAGAATCTTCTTCAAAATCCTTTTCCATAACTTCTCGACAATTTATTCGGGGAACTTCAATATGAATGTCAATTCTATCTAATAGTGGTCCCGATATTTTTGAACGATATTTAACAATTTGAGACGAACTACAAGTACATGCTTTAACCGGATCACCATAAAAGCCGCAAGGGCAGGGATTTAGAGAAGCTACTAACATAAAAGAGGAAGTATAACTAATAGTACTCAAAGAGCGTGATATGGTGACTATACCGTCTTCCAGGGGTTGACGTAGAGATTCTAAAGCACTTCGAGAAAATTCCGGTAATTCATCTAAAAATAGAACACCATTGTGCGCCAAACTAATTTCTCCGGGTTTGGGTGTCTTACCTCCTCCGATCAATCCAACATTACTGATAGTATGATGTGGAGCCCGAAAAGGCCTATCCGTAACCAAAGGGATATCTGGTGGAAGTAAGTTCGCAATACTATACAATTTGGTAATTTCTATCGATTCTTCCAAAGTTAAAGAAGGGAGGATAGTGGGAAGTCTGCGTGCAAGCATGGTCTTTCCCGAACCTGGTGGGCCAATCATGATAATGTTATGACTTCCCGCTGCCGCAATTTCGAAAGCTCTTTTGGCGTGTTCCTGTCCTTTAATCTCAGAAAAATCTAACAAACTGGTTTCGCTTAATTTAAAAATTTCTTCTAAATCGACAGATATTGGATTAATAGATATTCTATTATTTAAAAATTCAATTACTTCATAAAGTGAATTAACTGGAAATACTTTTAATTCTTTAATTATTCCTGCTTCTTTAGCGTTTTCTTTGGGAACAAGCAATTTTATTTTACTCATTTTTTTTGCCATCAAAGCAATAGGAAGTAATCCGTTTACCGGTTTTATGCTTCCATCTAAAGATAATTCACCCATTATTAGATATTCATTGAACAGAAAGGGCTCAACTTGCTTACTGGCAACTAATATTGCCAGAGCAATGGATAGGTCAAAAATAGGTCCTTCTTTTTTGATATCCGCAGGGGCAAGATTTACGGTAATCCTCTGCATGGGAAATTCAAACTCAGAATTTTTTATGGCAGCTCTAACTCTTTCTCGGGATTCTTGAACTGCTGTATCGGGTAATCCTACGATATTAAATGAAGGCAATCCGGGATGAATATCCACTTCGATCTCTACCATAAAAGCATCTACTCCGAATATAGCCGCACTATATAATTTAGATAGCAAAAAAACACCTACTTTTTTGGTGGATAGTAACTCGCATTACCTACTGTATATCGAGTATTGTATTAGAATAAACAATTAAAAAGCATGATTATCGTTAAGATAAAATGCATTCCTGATATGTTTTAACCTTTTTAGATCCTGATGGTTAGAAATACTGATCAATATTACATCAAAGCAATATTTTTTTCCCCAAAGATTGTATTGAGCTAAATAACATAAAGCATTTTTAATTATTTTCCGTTGTTTATTAAGATTGATTGCTTCTTCTGGATATCCATACCGACCAGAACGTCTTGTTTTTACTTCTACAAAAATGATATTTTCTTTATACTCACAAATAATATCTATTTCTCCCAAGAAGGTACGAAAATTTCTTTCTTTAATCTTGTAACCTTTTTCTTCTAAATATTTAGAAGCTATTTTTTCACCATATTTTCCTAGGTTTTCCATCTTAAATCATCATCTATTTTCATAATATTTATAATATAATTGTAAAGAAATGGTTAATTAGTTATTTAGCTATCTGCTTAGTTGTTTAAAAAAATGTAAGAGAAGGTAAAGAAGTAGGGGCACAACTCAGGTCATATCTTCTTACACTAACTAGTTTACCAGATAACTAATATATTAATGACTAATTTCTTGTTTCATCAGTTAGCTTACCACTCTCTTATAACTTTTTCTATGTATTTCTGATGGACCATATTTAAATAGGGCTTCTAAATGTTCTTTTGTGCCATAACCTTTATTCTTTTTGAAAAGGTACTGCGGGTATTTTTGGTCATATTGTACCATAATATTGTCTCTATAGACTTTAGCAACTATAGAGGCAGCAGCAATCGAAATGCTTTTATCCTCCCCTTTGATTAGTGGCGTTTGAAAAATATTGAGTTGGGGAATTTTAAAGCCATCCACTAATAAATGATCAGGTACTTTTTTTAAATTTAAAATAGCTTTTTTCATTGCCAAAAAGGAAGCCTGAGCGATATTTATTTGATCAATAATGTTAGCTTCTACAACTCCGATTCCCACGTCATTTGCCTTATTTAAGATATAAAAATATAATTCTGTTCTTTGGTTTGGATTTAACTTTTTAGAGTCCTTAACATTGGGAATAAATAGTTGGCAGGGCAAAATTACTGCGGCAGCCACTACGGGCCCGGACAATGATCCTCTGCCTGCTTCATCTATTCCGGCAACTAAAGAGCATCCTTCAAGTTTTAACTGGCTTTCATAGCTATAGAGCTTATAGATCCTTAATCTTTCTGCATATAACTTTTTAATTTTTCTCTGATAATTATAAATAATGGGTTGGGTTATTCTTATTTTCTTATCTTTTACTTCAAGCACCATCTAATTATCTTTTTTCTTTAACTTTGCTAGTTTTTCCAATCCTATCTCTTAAGTAATATAATTTTGCTCTTCGGGTTTTCCCTTTTTTTAAAACTACTACTTTTGCTACATTCGGTGAATGAAGTTGAAATATTTTTTCGACCCCAACCCCTTTGGATATTTTTCTTACTGTAAATGATTCTTTGCTTCCACCATGTTTTTTAGCTATTACAATCCCTTTAAATATCTGCACTCTTTCTCTGGTGCCTTCAATAATTTTTTGATAAACTTCGACTGTATCACCAGTTACAAAGTCGCTATTCTCCTTTTTTAATTGTTCTTCTTCTAATTGTCTAATATAATCTATCATAAAAATCATCCTTCCTGAATATTTTTTTAATAACATTTTCTAATTATCTACTATACGTTTTTACATATCTTAGGTTAGGTATTTTTTTCTATTTTTATCCTCTTTTTTCCTGCCTTTTTATTAAAATATTCTATAAAATCTTTTTCAAATTCTTTGAGTAAAGTTAACTCTCTTTTTGATAATTTTATATTTTTAAAAATCTCTGGCCTTCTAATTAAAGTTCTTAATAGAGACTGCGCTCTTCTCCATTTTTCAATTTCTTTATGATTACCCGAAAGCAATATATCCGGAACTTTAAGACCTTTAAAATCATCAGGCCTGGTATAATGAGGATAATCAAGATATCCGTTATAAAATGAATCATTGACTATAGATTCTTCTTTTCCTATTACTCCGGGAACCATCCTCGAAACTGCATCTACCATTAACATAGCTGGCAATTCTCCTCCGCTTACCACGAAGTTTCCGACTGATACTTCCTCTGCATCAAGAAGCTGGAGTATCCGCTCATCTATACCTTCATAGCGACCACAAATGATTAATAATCTACTTTCTTTCGACCAATCTTTCGCCATTGCCTGGTTAAAAATCTTCCCCTGTGCAGAAGTAATAATAATTTTTAAAGGAAATGAAGATTTGTTTTTTTTTATCTCTTCTACGGCGTCCCATATTGGTTGAGGTTTCAATACCATTCCAGGACCGCCACCATAGGAATAATCGTCTACAGTCTTATGTTTGTCCAAAGTAAAGTCTCTAAGATCAATGAGATTTATTTTGATCAATCTTTGTTCTTGAGCCTTATTCAATATACTTTCTGAAAAAGGGCTTTTAAACATGTTGGGAAAAATAGTTAATATATCGATTTCCAAACAGTTACTCATTATATTAATCCATCTACCATATTTATGATTATTCTCTTTTTTTCTAAATTAACTTCTTTTATGACATCATGAATAGCCGGAATAAATACTTCTTTTTTCGTTTTATCTTTAACTATATATATATC